>Ga0209985_10000624_pt1 | contig 37354 bp, 24 predicted proteins | sample NOAtaG_FD_187305 | JGI IMG/M metagenome (GOLD analysis project Ga0209985, IMG submission 187305) | Freshwater lake microbial communities from Lake Erie, under a cyanobacterial bloom - NOAA_Erie_Diel6S_1000h metaG (SPAdes) (version 2) | ecosystem: Environmental > Aquatic > Freshwater > Lake ...
ACCGCAGCCCTGTTAATTTTTGCGTTAATCTTCTCTGTGGTTTGATTGCTTACTGTCACCAGCCGAAAAAACCCTCCTTGAAGATGGAATGGGCTTTACCCCCCGCTGCTTAACCCGAACTGGGGTTGAGTTAAGGATAGGTATAGCAACTTATTAAAAGTTGTCAAACATTAATTTACAAGGAGAATTTATTCTCAATTTTTATAATTGAGATAGTTTGTGTCGCTTAAATAAACAGGTTTTGATAACCAAATTAAGGCATATCTAAAGAGTTTTGGGTTAAAAGTCAAACTTTAGCTTTTTATTCAAAACAAATATACTAATTAACTAATTTTTTGGGGAAAATTAGTTAAGCTACCATTATAACATATAATTAATTTGCAAGGGTTATAATAAATAAATAGCTCTGTTTTTGCCAGATTAAAACCATCGGTTTTTGAGTGAAAGAAACGACTTTCGCTAATAACTATTTGAGTAATTACTTCTGCTCCCTAATCTAGGCTCACTATAATTTTGAAACAGGATTTAGTAAGTAGCAGGTTATAATTAAATTGAAGATAGAACCCCCCTTAATCCCTCCTTGATAAGGTGGGGGAACTGACAATTTTTAACACCTACCTACTTATAACATTCTCTAGGTTTGAATAACCCGCGTATCCATAGCAGTAAAAAATTTATTCTTTTCTTGTCACCGCTAAATTATGCTCGCTAACTCTCCTGTTCAGATAAATTTCTCCGAGAACAATTAATCCTAGAATCAGAGGTAAACTCAGCCATGCTCCTAGGTTTCCTAAGTAGTTAATACTAATAGCAATCAGGAGAGTTACCACCATATAAATAATTGCCACTTGTGGATGAGACAAGCCAGATTTTTGTAATCTTTGATAAAGGTGACTGCGGTGAGCTTGGAAGATATTTTCCTTTCTTAATAATCGACAAATCAGGGTATAAATAGCATCACCAATCAGAGGTAAAGTGATAGTTAAAGCTGACCAAGCCTGACTTTGATTGCCCTGGGCATTAAGTAAAACCATAGCGACAATTGCCCCTAAACTGGTGCTACCCACATCGCCCATAAAAATTTTCGCTGGCGACCAATTCCAGAGGAGAAAACCGCCTAAAGCTGCCACTAAAAGCCATAAAATTGGTTGCTGAAAATAGAGAGCGAGAAACCCTAATTGTACCGCCGTACAGCCAGCCACCAAGCCATCAAGACCATCCATAAAATTATAAAAGTTAATGATCGCGGTCAGGCCGATAATTGTGAGAATAAAAGCCAAAATTTTGCCGCCAAAACCCAAATCTAATAGCCAAGATTGGGGAAAAGCACCGAAAAAAGTGACCGCAACACTAGCGGAGGATAACTGCACTAAATAGCGAATACTAGAGGGAATACCGCGACGATCATCGAGAAGGCCGATAATAATTAAAGGAGTCAGGGACAACCACAGGGGAATAAGAGGTAGGGAAGGAGGAAGGAGAAAATAACTGAGGCCGCCGGTAAGAGCAAAAGCGACGACAAAACCGAGCCCACCTCCCCTGGGTGTGGGTTGACTATGGCTGCTACGCTCATTGGGAATATCTAACAATTGTTGGCTAAAACGTTGTTTAATCAGGGCAACCACCAGAAAACTAATCAGAAAACTGATGACTGAGAGTAGGGATAATAACATAGGGATTTTTGCACTCAGATTAATTATCGATCCTACGTTGTTCGGTGACAAAAAGTGCAGATATTGCCATCGTGGTTTTAGTCAGTGTCAGCATCCCACTTCCAAAGCTAAGGCGCTTCGGGTTTTGGGGAATATGATCAGCAATTTCAGGTTTAACCTACTCTCGATCGCTTTTTACCTGACTGATGCGACGAACGTTTAAAATATCGCTCATCAGCTTAATTTGACCAACACAGCGTTCAAATTGTTGCAGGTCTTTTACTTCAATTTTCAGGGAAATTAAAGCGGGTTTACCGAAATTAGTCTTAACTCCGGCATTGCGAACGTTAATATTTTGGTCACTTAAACGAGAGAGGATATCTTTTAAAACCCCAACGCGATCGATCACTTCAATCTGAATATTTACCGGATAAGTTTGATAACGTCCCTGATCATCTATAGGGTTCCAACTAACAGGAATTAAGCGTTCAGCTTCGGCTTTTTCCACATTCGAGCAGCCCTGACGGTGAATAACAATACCTTCCCCCGCGTGGGCGACTATACCAGTAATATTTTCCCCTGGTAAAGGACAACAACAACCGGCTAAACGATAGACTAATCCCTCCACACCGGCGATCGGTGATTTACTAACGGGTAAAGCCCTTTGAACGGGAGAAGGTGGTAGAATCAATTGGGAATCAGTCAGGACATCGGGCGGATTTTTGACCGTTAAAATTTCCTGTTGATTTTTAACTGTTTCTTGCAGACGATTAACCACATTTTTTAGGGTAACTTCGCCGTAACCTAAGGCCGCCAATAAATCATCTACTGCCACATAATTGCACTGTTTAGCCACCGATTGCATTCGTTCCGATTTCAGCAGGGCATCGAAGCCAGTTTTCCCCAATTCTTTCTCTAATAAATCACGACCCCGGCTAATATTTTCTTCTCGTCGCGATTTTTTGTACCATTGCCGGATGCGATTTCTGGCGCTAGGAGTAACGACAAAATTTAACCAATCTAAACTAGGGTGACTATTCTTGCTGGTGAGAATTTCCACCAGATCACCATTTTGCAAGGGAGCATCAAGAACTGACCATTTACCATTAATTCTTGCTCCTTTCATCTGATTACCTACTTCACTATGAATATGATAGGCAAAATCTACCGGTGTTGCGCCTTGGGCCAGGGCTACCACATCACCTTTGGGGGTGAAAACATAGATATCTTCTTCAAAAAAATTATTTTTCAGACCATCCATGTATTCTTGACCATCTTTAAGGTCTTTTTGCCAGTCAAGAAGATTACGCAGCCAAGCGAATTTTTCATCCGCAGCGGTTAAAGTTGTTTGACTAGAACCGGTTTCTTTATACTTCCAATGGGCTGCAATCCCGTATTCAGCAACATGGTGCATTTCTAGGGTGCGAATCTGCACTTCTAGGGGACGGGCATTTAAACCAACAACGGTGGTATGGAGGGATTGATAACGGTTAGCTTTTGGTAAACCGATATAGTCTTTAAAACGGTTGGGAATCGGGGTAAATTGGTCGTGAACTACGGCTAAACAACGATAACATTCCTCTTTAGTTTCGACGATAATGCGGACGGCGGCTATATCATAAATCTGCTCGAATTCTTTGCCTTGATTGTGCATTTTATGATAAATGCCGTAGAGATGTTTGGGGCGACCCTGTAAATCAAGAACTTTTATGCCAATTTCTTGCAATTTTTCCCGCAATGTGTTGGTGACGGTTTCGATGCGGGCCTCTCGATCGATACGTTTTTCCGATACCAATAACTGCACGGCGCGATAAGCATCGGGTTCGAGGTATTTAAAGCATAAATCCTCTAATTCCCATTTAAATCGCCCAATCCCTAAACGGTTAGCCAGAGGAGCAAAGATTTCTCTAGTTTCGAGGGCGATGCGTTGCTGCTGTTGCGGGTTGAGGTGTTCGAGGGTTTGCATATTGTGCAGGCGATCGGCTAATTTGACCACGATGACGCGGATATCTTGAGCCATCGCCAGGAACATTCGGCGAAAATTCTCCGCTTGCCGTTCAGTTTTGCTAGAAAAGTTGAATTTGGAGAGTTTTGTCACCGCTTCCACCAAATTACGCACCTCAACACCGAATCTAGCCTCGATTTCTTCGGGGGTGACTTCCGTATCTTCCACCACATCGTGAAGGAATCCCGCCGCGATCATTGCCCCATCACCCCCCAGATCCCGCAGTAATCCCGCTACAGCTATGGGATGGGCGATATAGGGTTCCCCAGATTTGCGATACTGGCCCTCGTGGAGTTTGTGGGCGAAATTAAAGGCCCGACAGATTAAATCGCTATCGGGATTCTGGGGGTCGTTTTCGTAGGTAATTAGGCATTCTTTCAGCCAATCGGGTAAAACTAACGCTTTTTTCGGTTCCGTGGCCCGGGGAAGGGCGGTGAGGGTTTCTGGTTGGATGGCAGTGATGGCGTTCATGGTTAGATCGGGGGGATAATAGGGGGGGGAGGAGACGGATAACTAGAAAACTATTAGGCCGAAGGGATGGCAGATTACTTAACTCTCTAACACTGGCATCGGATCGATCGGCGAAAAGGACGCGATTCTTTTAAGTTTTTGTCTCTGGTCGGGAGGAGAGAGGACTTGCAACCGTGACGGCAAATCGTTAATCTTATGTAACAAATTCTAACGCGCTTTGTATTGGATGCTACCGACAAATTACCATCAAGCCTACAAATCTTTGTTAAGAAAACTGGAGGATTTCAGTCTTGCCCTCCTAGATGGGGATGCTTCCACGGGGTTACAATCTTTTCAAGCTTTACAAACCTGTCTAGAGGGGGAGATATTGTCACTAAATGATGACAATTTCAGCCCAGAGGTGGCTAATCGTTGGCGCACGGTCCAGACGGAACTATATCGATCCTGGCGATTGCTGGAGACGGATTGGTTATTTTTGGCCTCGGCCCGGCAAGGACGGGAGAAGCGTTTACAGATAATTAGCGAGCGAGTGGCGACTTTAAAGGGGTATTGTCAGGTTTTGTTAGGGGCAGTTGTCGATTAGTGATTAAATACTCGATCGCCGTTTGTGTGGCATACTTGACCCTAAGTAGGTAGGCGTTAAAAATTATCAGATGCCCCCCCTTATCAAGGGGGATCCCCCCGCCTATCGGCACCCCCCTTATCAAGGGGGGCAGGGGGGATCGGCACCCCCCTTATCAAGGGGGGCAGGGGGGATCGGCACCCCCCTTATCAAGGGGGGCAGGGGGGATCGGCACCCCCCTTATCAAGGGGGATCCCCCCGCCTATCGGCACCCCCCTTATCAAGGGGGATCCCCCCGCCTATCGGCACCCCCCTTATCAAGGGGGATCCCCCCGCCTATCGGCACCCCCCTTATCAAGGGGGGCAGGGGGGATCAGAGGCAAAATCTATCTTCGATTTAATTATAACTACTTACTTAAGTCCTAACTTTTATCGTTACCGCTCGCGTCATGTTGGAAATTAAAGACCTAAAAATTGCCTACCCGACAGAATTAAGTTCTCCCTCTTGGGCGATCGATGGGGTATCTTTTAGTATAGGCAAAGGGGAAACTCTGGGATTAGTGGGTGAATCTGGTTGTGGAAAATCGACCATCGGTAAGGCTATTTTAAGGTTATTACCTAATCGCACTCACGTGGAAGGTGAGATTACATTTGAAGGGCGATCGCTTTTATCTTTATCTAGCAAACAGTTAGAAAAGTTTCGCGGGGAAGCGGTGGGATTAGTGTTTCAAGATCCGATGACGCGACTAGATCCGCTGATGACTATTGGCGATCATTGTGTGGAAACTTTGCAAGCCCATCGAGGAAATTTAACCTATCGTCAAGCTAAAAGTCAAGCTTGTACTGTCCTAGAAAAAGTGAAAATTCCCGCTAATCGTTGGTCCCAATATCCTCACGAATTTAGCGGGGGAATGCGGCAAAGAGTGGCTATTGCTTTAGCTTTATTATTAAACCCTAAGTTAATTATTGCCGATGAACCCACCACCAGTTTAGATGTGACGGTTTCGGCGGAAATTCTGCGGGAATTAAAGCGTTTATGTAGCGAGGAACAGATGGGATTATTGTTAATTTCCCATGATTTAGCGCTGGTGGGAGAATATTGCGATCGATTAGCGGTGATGCAGGGGGGCAAAATTGTTGAATCGGGAGCGGTAAAAACAGTTTTTAATACACCTGAACACCCCTACACTCGTTCTCTTTTGGCCGCCGCTTTACACCTACAGCTGCGGGAGGAAAAATTAACAGCAATTCAAGGTAAAGAAACGGTGTTAAAGGTGGATAATTTAAAACAGTATTATACCCTAGAAGGTAACTTTTTAGATGGTTTTTTAAAAAAAGAAAAGAAATTTATTAAAGCGGTGGATGAAGTCAATTTTGAACTGTATCGAGGGGAAATATTCGGTTTAGTTGGGGAGTCGGGATGTGGGAAAAGTACCCTATCGCGAACCCTATTACAGTTAATTAAACCCACCGGGGGAAAAGTGGAATTTTTAGGAGAAGATTTAACCCCATTGTCGGGGGAAAAAATGCGTCCCAAACGGCGCTTAATGCAGATGATTTTTCAGGATCCCCTCGCTTGTCTCAATCCTTTAATGACGGTGGGAGAAAGTATCGCCGATCCGCTTTTGATCCATCAAAAAATTAGTCTAGAAACCGCTAAAAAACAGGTTTTAGAAATGTTAGATCGAGTCGGTTTAACACCGGTAGAGGAATTTTATCGACGCTATCCTAGGGAGTTATCGGGGGGACAACAGCAAAGGGTAGCCATTGCTCGCGCTTTAATTACTCGTCCGGAATTAGTTATTTGTGATGAACCGGTTAGTATGCTCGATGCTAGTGTTCAGACACAGGTTTTAGAGTTAATGTTAGAGTTACAAAAGTTATTTAATCTCACTTATTTATTTATAACTCATGATCTTTGGTTAGCGAGATTTCTCTGCGATCGAATTGCGGTGATGACTGCGGGTAAAATTGTTGAAATGGGTGACACTGAACAGATTTTTAGCCATCCCCAACACCCCTACACTCAAAAATTAATCGCCGCAGCTCCGAGAATTTATCCCGACAGCAACTAAAATCGCTCTAGGGGTTTATAATTGTTATTGTCTAGATATGGTTAGGAAAGACAAAATGGCCAGACAACTTCAGATAACTCTCCCTGAAGATACCATGCAACTTCTCGATCGATGGTTGACAAGTAGTGATTATCCTGAAAAAGAATATAATAATTTAATTAATGAAGCGATTAAATTATATATTATGGAACAACAGAGAAACTACCTCAAGCAACAAAACAATTAAAGGAAGGAGCTATTGTTAGAGCAGAAAGAGATTTAAATTTAGCACAAGATTGGTTTTCTCTAGAGGAGTATTTATGGTAATAATGATTATTTTTAAAGTTAAAAAACTGCTCAAAAAATTTGTCTTTAGTCTCCAAGAGGAAGGATGGAAACCAGCACTCAAAAAGACGAAACGAAAAATTATTAAAATTCTTACGGGAAAGAGTTCTTCTGAATTTGAAGAACAGGTGATCGAAAGTGCTAAATTAGCCGAACCCCGGCCCCTAGAAATTGCCAGTAGTGACAATCCTTTAGTCTCGATTATTATTCCTGTTTATAACCAATTTGCCTACACCTTTAACTGTCTGGAATCCTTGAGTGTTAACCTAAGTTCTGATTTAGCCTATGAAATAATCATTGTTAATGATGCTTCCAGCGATGAAACCTTAGAACAATTAGCCACTTTAGTTAAAGGAATTAAAGTATTAACTAATGCAGAAAACTCTGGGTTTATTCGTTCCTGTAATTATGGGGCTAGTCAAGCAAAAGGTCAATACCTATACTTTCTCAATAACGACACTCGTATTCTGGAAAATTGTCTAGAAAGTTTAGTAAAATTAATTATCAATAATCCCCAAGTTGGTGCGGTGGGTTCTAAATTAATTTATGCTAATGGTAAACAACAAGAAGCGGGGGGAATTATCTGGAATTCTGCCGATGGTTGGAATTATGGACGCTTAGATAGTCCCGAGGAACCTGAATATAATTATGTGCGTCCCGTGGACTATTGTTCGGGGGCCAGTTTATTAGTTCCTACGGATTTATTTAAGCAACTAGGTGGTTTTTGTCAAGACTTTATCCCCGCGTATTACGAAGATACAGACTTATGTTTTGCCATCCGAGAATTGGGTTATCAAGTCCTCTATCAACCCCAATCTAACGTCATTCACTACGAAGGAATCACCTCGGGAACAGACCTTTCCAGTGGGACAAAACAATATCAAGTTATTAATCAAACTAAGTTTCGAGAAAAATGGTCAAAGGTATTAACTAAACACCTAGATAACGATGCTAATAATGTCCCCAAAGCTGCCCGACGTTTACAAGGAAAACCGACAATTTTAGTCATCGATTCCTACGTTCCACTATACGATCGAGAATCCGGCTGTGTGCGTTTATTAAATATTCTTAAGCTACTGCTCAATTTAGGCTATTCAGTGATTTTCTTTCCCGATAATGGCTATCCTGAACAACCCTATACTTCTGTACTGCAACAGCTGGGAATTGAGGTTATTTATGGCACAGCGCAAAGATATAATCTAGAAGAAAAATTAATCAAATATTTACCCCTGATCGATGGAGTTTGGTTGTGTCGTCCCGAATTGTGCGATAAATATATGGATTTAATTCGCTTAAAAACAAAAGTGCCAATTATTTATGATACAATTGACCTACATTTTCTACGTTTAAAACGACAAAAAGACTATCTCGATCCCAGTTACCAAAATACTAGCTGGAGTTGGCAAACCTATCAGAAATTAGAGTTAAACTATGCTAATCAAGCGGAAGCAACCGTATTAGTAACGGAAGACGAAAAACAGGTTTTATCCTCTTTGGGAGTGAAAAATGTTTGGGTAATCCCCAATATCCATGAAGAAATTTCCCTGTCAGAAAAAGTTGCCTTTGACCAGCGATCGGGTTTAGTATTTATTGGTAGCTATAATCACCCTCCTAATATTGATGCAGTTAAGTGGTTATGTTTAGAAATTATGCCCTTAGTTTGGGCATCCCGTCCCGATATTACCGTTAATTTATTGGGAAGTAACCTCAAGGATGAAGTAAAAGAATTAGCCAATGATCAAGTGATTGTTACCGGTTATGTTCCCGAAGTAGAACCCTATTTCCAAAAGAGTCGCATTTTTGTCGCTCCCCTGCGATTTGGTGCGGGAATGAAGGGTAAAATAGGTCAAAGTCTTTCCCTAGGATTACCCACTATTACCACAAAAATTGGTGCCGAAGGTATGGGATTAATTGACCACCAAGATGTTCTAATTGCCGATACTGCCGAGGAATTTGCCCGCGCAGTGATCGAACTCTATGATCATCGGGAATTATGGCAAAAACTCGCTGATAATTCCCTAGAAACTATTAAGAGATATCAACCCGCTACCGTGCAAACTAACCTACAAGCTTTGTTATCGAATCTAGGAATTGTTGCTAAGGATAGTTAATAAGAATAAAGCTCATTTCTCCCACAGGTCTATAATTTTGCCGAATTAAAAACCTATTTTGACCAAATTAACCCCGAAAACGACGATTTGTATTGACGAATTTTCTAAGATAAGCTAGACTGAACCTAGACAAAAATTCAGACGGTGATTAATGAATAGTTATTGTTTTTGCGGTTTAGCTCTCGGCAAAAAGTATCGTTCCTGTGCAGTCAACGTAGCGCGGGATCTGGAAAAATACCATCCCGGTATTCAATATCTAATATTGACTGATGAGCCAAGGGATTTTCAAGATTTAAGTAACGTAATTGCCATTAAACATATTCAGGATAGTATCATGTTTCCCTATAATGACAGGCGTTTTGCTATTGAGAAAGCCTTAGAACGCTACGACATGACTATTCAAATTGATACGGATATTCGATTAATAAAATCCTTAGTGTTTCCTGAACAATTTAATAATCTTGACGGAGTTTTCGGCACAATCAAGAATCTAAAAGCTCATTTAACTCGTTATCAACCCGAAAATATTCCTTATTATGAGAAAGTGGCGCAGAAGTTGGATATAGATTTTGAAAACGCTCCCTATGTTGGGGAATTTATCTTTGCTGTCGGAAAAAATCGCAAAAAAGAAGAAGAATTCATTTATTATTGGGGAATAATTGCCAAATATTTAGAAATACACCGCCTTCATGGTGCAGATGGTCCAGTAATGGGGTTAGCCGCGGCGAAAGCAGGTTTACCTACTTATCCTAGCGAATGGTCTGACATGATCGAGCGTGAATTTGTCGAACATCTTAAGTTTTCCTCTGGTAAAAACAAAATTCAAAAAAGCGACTGGGAAAAGTTAAAGTTTCGTGTGGCCTATCATTATCGCTTAAATAAGCAGAGAATATTAGCCTTAAAAGATTTTAACTTCTATTACAATGATTAATGCTACGGTATATAGCATTTATCTTAATGGTAAAGTACAAAGTTTTCGTTTTCGGGAGTCAGGATCCAGTCTTCGGTCGTCGATACCAAATTAGGTCATACTTCATCTTTATAAGAAACGCCGTAAGTTTTATTACAGGATTCAGCATTTGTGCTTCTTTTACTGTAGTAATTTTTAGACTTCTGCTAATTTTAATAACCTCAATAAAGCGTTCCCCGGTTTTACCTGGGAACGCAATGTGGGAGATATTTCTCCTAACTCTTTCAATAATAATTAAACAACAGTAAAGAAACTACTTACTGGTGTAATATTTCCGAAACCGGGTAAAGTACCGCTCAATACAGTGATATTTACCAATAAATCATTGGTGGATGACAATGTCGCAGTGCTATCATTGATAAATAGGTAAGTTCCAGCGATCACACCGCTAGTTACTTGCACTAATGCAGCGCTACTGGCGCCTAAAGCTTGATTACCAGCCAATAATCCATTTGCATCAGTAAATACCTGAGTCGCTAAGGCCGTTGTGGTAGTAGCAGTGCTATTAGCAGCGCGAGTAAAACTAACCGGCAAGAATGATAAGCCGATTGTATCAGCATTGGCGGGATTGATGGTATTGATGGTAAAATCGGTGATCTGATCGGGATTAGATATGGTAGATTGTCCAAATTGAAAAACGAAGATATCTGCATCTGCATTACCAGTTAAGGTGTCAATGCCAGAACCGCCATTCAAGATATCCTTACCTAAACCCCCATTAATAATGTCATTACCAGCGTTACCCGAAAGGATGTTAGCTTGGCCATCACCAGTAATCGTGTCACTTTGATTAGTGCCAATAACATCATCAAAATTGGTCACCGTAAAAGTTAAGACCGGACCCCCCAATACCTGCAAATTGTTAGTCGATAGGCCTAAATTGACATTAATAGACGCGGGAGATGCTGCCCCGGAAGCATCAATTGTATTGTTGCTAAATCCAGCGTTGGCAATGATAGTTTCAACTTGGAACAGTTGATCTGTGGTACCACCTGCTTTGAGAATAGTTCCAGTCGGTAGTAGGGTAATGCTGCTGCCAAAACTGCTGTAATTGGCCACATCAGTCCCCGCACCACCATTTAAAAAATCACTGCCTAAACTGCCAACAAGGGTGTCATTATCATCACCACCATTCAAGGTATCATTTCCGAGTCCGCCGTTGAGGGTGTCATTACCTAAACCCCCATTAATAATGTCATTACCAGCGTTACCCGAAAGGATGTTAGCTTGGCCATCACCAGTAATCGTGTCACTTTGATTAGTGCCAATAACATCATCAAAATTGGTCACCGTAAAAGTTAAGACCGGACCCCCCAATACCTGCAAATTGTTAGTCGATAGGCCTAAATTGACATTAATAGACGCGGGAGATGCTGCCCCGGAAGCATCAATTGTATTGTTGCTAAATCCAGCGTTGGCAATGATAGTTTCAACTTGGAACAGTTGATCTGTGGCTCCACCGCCTTTGAGAACAGAGCCAGTCGGTAGCAGGATAATGCTGCTGCCAAAACTGCCGTAATTGGCCACATCAGTCCCCGTACCACCATTTAAAAAATCACTGCCTAAACTGCCAAAAAGAGTGTCATTGCCAATTTCCCCTGAAAGATAGTCATCCCCACTACCGCCGTCGAGGAAGTCATCACCATCACCACCATTAAGGACATCGTTACCGCCTAGCCCAAAGAGTCTGTCGTTGTCAACACCACCCTCAATGGTGTCTGCGAGAGAGTTACCCGTGAGAGTGTCATTGCCCGTCAAGCCCAGAATTATCCAGTTATCCACAGCTAGTGCCGTGAAAGAGTTGAAGCCGAAGATGTCGATGTAGGTTTGAGGCATATTACGAAAGTTAATGTCAAGAAATGTTAATGTAAAAATATTAGTAGTTTAGTTAAGTTTTGTAAACCCCTTAATAAAACTTAATATTTGTTCGTGGAAACACCCTATCCCGACGACGGGTGCATCTCATACTGGCGAAAATAGCCACAATCGGCAATTATCGGTGACTCTCATTTAATACACATATACTAACAAGTACCTGTAAGCATCTCACCGAAAAGCTAATGTGCGCTGGCGTTTGGGGACGGCACTCTGATCACAGTCTTCTCCTCCCCAACGGGGGTTGGGAGGTAGAATACCGCAAGGGCTTGGATTGAGCGATAAAATCGGAAGTAATAAGTAGGTGGCTGTTAAAAATTGTCAGACACCCCCTGATTAAAGGTAGGACTGATTCATTCTCCGAATCTAATTCTTTTGTTGCTACCTTTAATCGCTTATGAGGTAAGCAAAGCACGACGTTTTGAAAAATTTTCAGATATTTATTCCGAGAAATCGACTAAAAACTTTGCCAGATAAGGATTTGAGAGAATGACATTTGAGAGAATGAAACGACCCTACCTGATCAAGGGGGGCAGGGGGAATCAAAGACAAAATCTATCTTCAATTTAATTGAAACCAATTACTTACTAATATCATTTTTCAAAAGTAATGAGAGACTTAGTTGATCATTTCAAAGCGCAATTGCTCTCTGAAAAGGGAATTTCGCTCTCAGATGTTAGTCACGATTATTGAAAATTGGTATAATCTAGGAGAAATTTTGACTTTCTTATTCTATTAATATGCCAACTTATCCTGATATCTCCAGTCAAGCTTTTAAACATCCCCTAGATCAGCAGGCTGAACAGGCATTAAGATCAGTTCCGGGGTTTGACTTATTAGCGAAAAGTTTTTCCGAATATCTCTATGAACGTCCCCAGCAAATTTTATTGATGGGCAATGATCTAAAAGTCGGCCCGCGTCAATACGCCACTTTATACGGTATCTATCGCCAATGTCTGCGGGATTTAGATATGTCCCCAGAACCGAATCTTTATGTCAGTCAAAACCCTTCAGCGAATGCCTATTCTTTGGGTTCTGAACATCCCTACATTGTCTTTAATACTGCCCTTTTAGACCTCTTAGATGAAGAAGAAATTCGAGTAATTCTTGCCCACGAATTAGGACATTTAAAATGCGATCATAGTATTTTAATTCAACTGTCTTTTTGGGTGATGGGGGCGGCTAATTTGCTTGGGGACATCACTTTAGGACTAGGAAAAGCCATTACTACTGGTCTAGTTTATGCCTTTTATGAATGGCGAAGAAAAGCCGAATTATCCGCAGACAGAGCCGCTTTATTAGTTACCGATGATTTAAATTTAGTCCTGAGAACTTTAATGAAATGTGCAGGAGGAAGTCAAAAATACCTGCATGAATGCAACTTAGAAGAATTTATTCGCCAAGGGGAGGCCTACCGACAATTAGACCAAGATAACTTAAACCAGATTTATAAATTTATCATTTATAATGGCGGTAATGGTTCCTTTTTAACCCATCCTTTTTCCGTAGAAAGAGTGCATTATCTACAGGAATGGTTTAACTCGGAATCCTATCGTCAAATTCGCCGGGGAAACTATGCCAAAACAGGGGTAAAAAGCTCAATTAATGTTGATGCTAATGATAGGGAAAGCGAAAGATTGCAGCGACAAATAGCAGAACTACAAGCAGAAATTGAACGGGCAAAAAGACAAAGAAACCCTGAATAATCTATACGAAGGCAGGAGACAGGATTCAGGAGATTGCCTTTATTTATTCTCCCTTCTCCCCACACCCTACACCCCACACCCTACACCCCACACCCCACACCCTTTACTGATCACTGAAAATTCTCTTGTCTGTGTTTTGCCGATTTGGTGAGTACAATAGAGGTATCGGGGACCGAGAATGGCAATTCTCCCTACGATGATCCATAAACACTTACCCCCACTCTCTTTTTTTTGTTCTACTGCCCATGCTCCAAGATACCCAATCCATTCGTTACTATCAAAGACTAACCGATGACATGGTGGATCTTTGGCACCGTGGCTCCCGTTTTGATGAGATCCGGCTATATGTAGAAGGCTATTTAGCCTGTTTACGCGATTCTAGTTCCATAGAACCCTATCTAATTCATCGTCTCGAAGAAGAAATATTTCGTTTTCTGCGAGATCCTTCTAATTTTGAATATCTCTCCCCCCAAACCCAAACCCAAACTGAGGCAGATTATGGCTATTATTAACCTTTACTCTTGCCTCATCTCCACAAGCAATTTAAATGCGCGGACAGCTGATCAGGACAATTGGGGATTTTTACGAGAGATTTACTGAGCTTGACAGGAACGAGATTGGGTCATCTGTAGAACAATAGTATCGATCGCTTTCACCAGGGCCTGTCCGGAAACCCGTTGATTATTAACGATAATGCTAAATAACATCGGTCCTTGGTTGGGGTGTTCTAGATAACCCGATAGGGCCCGCACACCGGTAAGAGTGCCGGTTTTAGCGTAAACTGTGCCAGTGGCGGCCGTCTGACGCATCCGGTTTCTCAGGGTGCCACTAATTCCCGCCACAGGTAAGGAAGCATAGAAAGTATCGCGATTAGGAGAATAATACATCACCCGCAAAATTTCCACGATCGAGCGGGGAGTAGCGGTATTACGGCGGGATAATCCCGAACCATCGGCTAAACGAAAACCACTGGGATTGATGCCCAATTGTGCCAAGATGGCAGTAACATTTTTAGCACCGCCGATAAAGCGAAAAAGAGTGTCAGCGTAGAAATTATTACTTCTCTGATTAGTGATATTAACCCAATCGCGCAGGGATTTTTTCTGAATTGTCGTTTCCGGGTTCATCACCTGTAAAGCGGCAGCCGTGGTAAATAACTTTGTATTAGAAGCGGGGATAAAATAGCGATCAGCGTTATGACTATAAATAACTGTTTGGCGATCTATAGATTCGATTAATATACCCCACTGATTGGGAGCTTGACCGATAACTTTATCTATATTTGCCCCGATCAATTGAGTACAGGTATTATCGATGTTATTGTTTTCTGGCGGGGGAACGTATAATTCTATGGATTCGTTCGACGAGGAAGGAGGGGGATAAACGGAGAGATTAACTTGAGCGATGCTAGGGTAGGCCAAAGCGATAGTGGCTACACTGGCCACTGTCAGGGAATTGAGGCAGTTGAGGAGTTGTTTCATGCTGTGTTTGTGTAAGAGTCTGGTTTCCGTAAGCGTTCGCCCTATTGTACCAGTTGCCGCTCAAGTGTCAACGTTACCTTTCTAACAGATTTTAGCGGCTAATTCACACCAATGCCAGAGAAGAAAGCTTGTCATAGCCCGGAACTGCACTGATACCGCTTGACTGGTGGGAATTTTTCTGGGTTCCAAAATCGTGCTATTTTGATACTGTTGACATTGCTGATGACAATTTGGGGATAATAGAAGCAAAGTCTAGGAAAAGGGATGTAAAACCCATGTATTCTGTCTCAGATGACTCCAAAACAATGACGAATACCAGCCGTCAAACTGTTCTAGAGACGTTAAACTTACAAAAAACTTATCGGACGGGATTCTGGTTAAATAAAAAAATCGAATCCTTGAAAAACTGTACTTTAATTGTCCATGAGGGCGAAACCTTTGGATTATTAGGCCCGAACGGGGCCGGCAAAACCACGCTCTTAAAAACCCTTTTGGGGATTGTCCGACCCACTTCCGGACGGGCCTTGATTCTCGGTCAACCAATTGGCGATCGCTCGGTCAGGCAACGCATCGGCTATCTTCCCGAAAATGCCTACTACTACGACTATCTCACCGGCTGGGAATTCCTACAATTAATCGGCGGCATTTTTAAGATTCCCTCTTCTGTGCAGAAAAAACGCATTCCTGAATTATTGGATTTAGTGGGATTAGACCGCAAAACTGCCCAGAAAAAACAATTGCGTCAATATTCTAAGGGGATGATGCAACGGATCGGTATAGCTCAAGCATTAATCAATGATCCCGAATTAGTCTTTCTCGATGAACCGATGTCGGGACTCGACCCTATCGGTCGCTATCAGGTGCGAGAAATTATTCAATCCCTCAAACAACAGGGGAAAACTATCTTTTTTAACTCTCATATTCTCTCCGATGTGGAACAAATTTGCGATCGCATTGCCCTGTTAGCTCGGGGAGAATTACTCTGTGTTGGTTCCCTCGACCAAATTCTCGGTCGTGCTGATGTCTATCAGGTGATTGTTCAAGGTGGTAGGGAGGATCAACTACAGCAATGGATACTCGGTTTACATTGGCGCGATAATTTTTGGCACGGACAATTACAGGGAGAACCCGATGCTTTTCTGGCTGCCCTGTCTAGTATGGATGCTCGCTTGATTAGTCTTAATTTAGCTCGTGCTTCCCTAGAAGAATTTTTTATCGACCAATTACGTCAGCGCGGTATGACCTCTAGTCAATAGGCACTCTCGGAGCAAATCCGTTTTTAATAGTAGCCAAGAAACATTCTCTCAGATTTGGTCAGGATTAATGCCCAATTCCCGCAGTTTATTGGCTAATCTTTCCGCTCGTTGTTTTTCCTCGTTATAGCTGGTGAAAGCTTGTCCATCGGGATAAAAAAGCAACATTTCTGGTTCCCCCAACTGAAAACGAATGCCTAAACGGGGACTAACCCAATTATCAAGGGTGTCAAGAATTTCTAGCTGATTTTCGCCTCTTATCCAACCACTGGCATCGTTTTTATGGGGATCATAAAGATAATACTCCTCGACCCCATAACGGTCATAAAATAGCTGTTTTTTGGCCATTTCCGTGAGGGTGTTACCCGGAGAGAGGATTTCAAAAACCACCTGAGGACTAATGTTATTTTCTAGCCATTGTCGATAGGAACCTCTTTCCCCTTTTGGTCTCCCAAAAACCACCATGATATCCGGCGCTTGACGCAGTTTATGATCATTTTCCACGGGATACCAAAGTAAATCCCCCGCAACAAAGACATCAGACTGCTCGCGAAATAGCCAGTCTAAATTAGTTTTAATTGTTGTGATCCAACGAAATTGCAAGGTATTATCGGCCATGGGTTGACTATCGCTATCGGGGTAGATAATTTCAGTGACGTTAGTTTTATCTAGTTGCGAAACCATAAGACTAAGTTAAAAGGGAAAAATATAATTCTATAATAGCGGGCATTTGTATTATATAGCAATTTGTCGGCTGGTTTAACAAGGCGTAACCCACCGCCAGGATCCTAGACAGTGCCAAATTGCTGTGTTAGAGTGATAAATACTAGGAATAATCGGTCTATCTTCCTATACTAGCCCCTATGCAAGCATCGGTAGTTACTCTTCAAGAAATTATTCAAGGCAACACACAATATATAATTCCACTATTTCAGCGCACTTATAGTTGGAAAAAGAAAGATTGGGAAGATTTATGGGATGACATAAGCTATTTGTACGGTCAAGAAAACCCTCGTCCCCATTTTATGGGTTCGATAGTTAAAACTCAAGTTTCGCCTAACTCCGGCGTGGTCAATAAATATCTGCTAATTGATGGACAGCAACGTTTAACGACTATTTTTCTGCTCTTTGCTGCTTTGCGAGACGTAGCGAAAGACCAACAAGAACAGGATTTAAGCGCAGAAATTGACAAAACATTTCTTGTTAATCCCTTTAAAAAAGGTTCTGATTACTTTAAAATTCAACCTACTCAGTTAGACCTAGAATATTTTCAGTCTGTAATCCGTGGCAAAATCATCGACAAAGAAAATACCATATCCCAGTGTTATTTCTTTTTTAAAAGAAAGATCAATGAACAATCATATTCGTTAGCTAAACTAACAGAAGTTATCTGTAATCACTTATCTTTGGTCAATATAACTCTTGGTAATGACGACGATCCCTACCTAGTATTTGAAAGTTTGAATGCCACGGGGCAGCCTTTAACTGAGGCCGATTTAATTCGTAATCATTTATTTATGAAGGTTCGTCAAGAGGAGCAACAGACACTATATGATAGATACTGGCTGCCGATGCAGGAAAAATTAGGAGATAATTTAACAGAATTTATCCGTCACTATTTATCAAAAAGTGGGGCAGAAATTAGAAATAACGAAATTTATTCTGCCTTTAAAAATAAACTAGCTGATAATAATCCCGCTCTCTATATAGAGGACTTATATACATTTTCCATGTATTATGCCAAACTAATCACTCCCAGGCTGGAAAATAATTCTAGTATTCGTAAATATCTCGATTCTTTTCAGCGTCTAGAGGTCTCTACTATCTATCCATTTCTTTTAAATTGTTATGATGACTGGGGAAATAGCAAATTATCTGAAAAGGACTTTATAGAGGTTTTAAAAACCCTTGAAAACTTTCTTGTCCGTCGTTTTGTTTGTGGTATTCAGACTCGCGGACTTAATAAAACTTTTGCTTTACTATATTCCCAAGTTCAAAAAGATGCTGCTTTAAACTCTGAACCTTTTATTAAAAGATTAAAAATCTCTCTTCAAAAGAAAGACTACCCAAAAGATAATGATTTTAAAGAAAAGTTAATAACCATCAAACTATACGGAGGAAATCGCAGCGAAAAAGCGAAAATTATTCTCGGTGCGATCGAAGAATCTTTTGGTCATCGAGAAACTGTAGATTTAAGTGATTCTCGCCTGACTATTGAACATATTATGCCGCAAAAACTAAATGATAAGTGGAGAGATTATTTGGGAACAGATGCAGATATTACCCATCAACTTCTTGTGCATACTTTAGGTAATTTAACCCTGACGGCTTATAATGGAGAACTGGCGGATAAAGATTTTTCTCACAAGAAAGAAGAACTCCATAAAAGCCATCTTGAAATTAATAAATACTTTGATAGTATTAACTCATGGCAAAAAGAAGATATCGAACAACGTGCTGAATATTTGGCCGACCGTGTTATAAAAATTTGGAGTTATTTTGGCGATGATTCGCTGCCGGTCAATGAAACTGCATCTGTCAAGGATACAAAACCCAAAAAACTAATTATTCGTGGTAAACAACAAACAGTAAAAACTTGGAAAGATGTACTAATTTTTACCTTGAATACTCTCTACGATCTAGACCCTGAAAAGTTTCAAGAGATTGTGCTAGAGTTTCCTCGCTTTTTATCGAAAGATGACACAAAATTTCGCCGACCTCAAAAACTTGAAAATAATGTTTTTATAGTAGAAACTAATTTTTCGGCCAAAGATATCCACTATTTTTGTGTAAAAGTAGTAGAAACTATGGGATTATCCTCAGAGGATTGGTCAGTCGAAAGAGAACCTAAATAATCACTCCACCATCTCTTGACAAATCGCATTAATTATATATTACTATATCTGGCTCTATCCTGATATTTTTCTGAAGCTAGAAGGGTATATTAAGAGAGATTCCGATCACCGCTTATTGAGATAAATCTATTATGCTTATTTACTTTATTCATGGAGTGGCCACAAGAGATGCTAGTTATGCCAATAAATTAATTAAACTAATTGAAGAAGAATGTAAACGCAAAAATCAGATTATTCCCTACTGTTATGCAGGGTTTTGGGGAAATGTTCTCAAAGGAACCGAAAAGTTATGGCGAGATATCGAGCAAGAATTACAGACACAAAAACAGAAAAATAGTAATTTTAACCCCGAGCAATCCTTTCGCTATCAAAACTTTAGAAAAGAGTATTTATCTTATTTTATCGGTGACGCATTTAGCTATTTAGGCAGCGATCGAGGAAAACAAATTCGCCGCATTATTGCCGATCAATTAATCGATCTTGTTCAAGCTTATCCCCAGGAAACCGAATTACATATAGTCGCCCATTCTTTGGGTACTGTAATCCTTTGGGATCTGTTATTTTCTGAGCGTTTTGATCCTAAGGATCCCGCTCATGAAATTCGTAATCTTATCGGTAAAGAACGGGGCAAACTTTCCCTATCTAGTGTGACAACAATGGGTTCACCGATCCCATTTTTAAATCTAACTCTAGGCATTGATACCAATCAAATTGAAAAATTTATTAGCCAGCATCAAGGCCAGCGTTTGCTCTGGAATAATCTGATTAATTCCTCCGATATTATCGCTTATCCAATTCGTCCTCTTTTTGATTCTATAACCGATGTATCCAAGATTTTAATGAGCGATTATTATCTAGAAGCGACTGGCAATATTTTTGATTCTGTAGAAATTGCTGCCGTAGTATTGAATTCCCTTAATGCTCATACCTATTACCTAGCATCAGATAAAGTGGCCAAAAATATCGTAGAGACAATTTATTTTGATCAGCAGGATTATAATCATGGCAATAGTTACAGTAATAACACTTGTGTTGATCTTGCCATAGAAAGAATAGACAAAATATCTGGAGTGACTAAAAATCTGGCAAAAATGAAACCTTTAAAAGAAAAAATATTACTAGAAGGTAAATTTAAAGATGCCAGTGGTTATATTTATTTAAGCTCAGATTTATATCGTGTCCATCATGTTTATATACAGGACAATCATCAAAATATTGTATATGCTGTATATGTGGGCTGGATTCATGTAGAGGGATTGAAAAATTCTGTCACCGAAATCATCAGACAGCTATGTTATGTCAACGATGAAGCAAAGAATAGCTAATAGCTGCGCTATACTGCCATTATTGAGATTAAACCAGCATTTATGAGTCAATCCCCCCGTATTCTAGCACTCGATTTTGATGGTGTTCTTTGTGATGGCATGATCGAGTATTTTCAGATTAGCAAACGCACCTATGAAACCCTTTGGCCAGAAATAATTCCCGAGGATTTTTTCCCGAGGTTTTCGCAACTTCGTCCCGTTATCGAAACCGGTTGGGAAATGCCTTTACTGTTGCGATCGCTCGTTCTCGATATTCCCGACGAGGAAGCTTTAAATAATTGGCCGTTAATTCGGCAAAATCTGCTAGAAAGGGAGAAAATAGCGAAAAAAGTTCTCTCAAATGCTCTCGATGGTCTTAGGGATCAATGGATTGAGTCGGATCTAGAGTCTTGGTTAACTTTACACCGATTTTATCAACCCGCGATCGATCGCCTGGCCTCTCTTTTAGACTCGGATTTTTTGGTCTATATCATCACTACAAAAGAAAGTCGTTTTGTCAAGCAATTGTTACAAAAAGTAGCAATTAATTTTCCGGCAGCGAGATTAATTGGCAAGGAAATTAAACAGCCGAAATACCTGACTATTCAGCAAATACTGGCTGATTTACCAGAATCTCCCGCTAATTTGTGGTTTGTCGAGGATCGTCTCGATGCGTTGGAATTAGTGCAGCAACAAGCAGATTTAAACGATGTGGGCTTATATTTAGCCGATTGGGGATATAATACCGCCCAAATGCGCCAAAAAGTCGCTCAAGATACCCGCATTAAGCTGTTATCCCTATCTCAATTTGCGGCAGACTTCACCCACTGGTAGAGTCGGTGATGGGGAATATTAAGGTAAACTATCTAACTTATCGTCGTCTAACCCACCCGACATTATCTGTTATAATAAAAAGCGTAGTCGTTATGAGTTGCATTTACGGTTATGACTGTCGAGAATTTAGTCGTTATTGGTTCGGGACCGGCGGGATATACGGCGGCGATTTATGCGGCGCGTGCGAACTTAAAACCCTTGATGTTTGAGGGTTTCCAAGCGGGAGGCATTCCGGGGGGACAATTGATGACCACCACAGAAGTAGAAAATTTCCCCGGTTTTCCCGAAGGAATCACCGGTCCGAAGCTGATGGAAAGAATGAAGGAACAGGCCGAAAGATGGGGGACCCAATGCTATACCGAAGATGTTATCTCGGTGGATTTAAGTCAGCGTCCTTTTACCATTCGTTCCACGGACCGGGAAGTTAAGGCCAATAGTATTATTATCGCCACGGGAGCCACTGCCAAACGCTTAGGATTACCCAGCGAGGCCCAATTCTGGAGTAACGGCATTTCCGCTTGTGCTATCTGTGACGGTGCTACACCGATATTTAGAGAGGAAAACCTCGCTGTCATCGGTGGCGGTGACTCCGCAGCCGAAGAAGCCGTATATTTGACTAAATACGGCTCTCACGTCCATTTATTGATACGCGGGGAAGCGATGCGTGCCTCGAAAGCAATGCAGGACCGGGTGTTAAATAATCCGAAAGTTACCGTTCATTTTCACACCCAAGCACTGGATGTGTTCGGTACAGACAGTAAAATGGCAGGACTACGCATTAAAAACTCGCAAACGGGAGAAATCAGCGAATTAGCCGTTAGAGGGTTATTTTATGCCGTCGGTCACACTCCCAATACTTCCCTATTCCAAGGACAACTAGAATTAGACGAGGTGGGTTATGTGAAAGTCAAACCGGGGACTGTTGCTACCAGCGTCGAGGGGGTTTTTGCCGCCGGAGATGTGCAGGACCACGAATACCGTCAGGCAATCACTGCCGCAGGTACGGGGTGTATGGCGGCGTTATTGGCAGAAAGATGGTTATCGGAGCATAATTTAATCCAAGAATACCGTCAATCAGCCAGTTCTGAACATTACGAGACGAAAACCGTTAGCGAAACCCCGGCCGATACGGAGGAAACTTTTGATATTAACAAAACCCGTCACGTTGGGGGTTATGCTTTGCGGAAATTATTCCACGACGGCGATCGCTTGTTAATGGTAAAATATGTTTCTCCCACCTGTGGCCCCTGTAAAACCCTGAAACCGATTTTAGATAAAGTGGTCGATGAGTACGATGGCAAAATTTATTTTGTGGAAATTGACATCGAAGCTGACCCGGAAATTGCCAAAATGGGTCAAGTAACTGGGACTCCCACGGTACAATTCTTTAAGGACCGGGAATTAGTCAAGGAAATGCGCGGAGTCAAACAAAAAAGCGATTTTCGTCAAGTAATTGAAAGTTATCAATAATCAGTTATCAGTTATCAGTTATCAGATGTGAGTTTTGAGTTTACTGTTTACTGAAAAAGCTCCCCACACCCCACACCCCACACCCCACACCCCACACCCCACACCCTAATTCATAATTCATAATTCATAATTCATAATTCATAATTCCCTAATTCATAATTCATAATTCCCTATGCTAGAGGCTTTACAATTTGATTTTATGCGCCATGCGATTGCCGCAGGAATATTAGTTAGTATTGCCTGTGGGATTGTGGGTACTTTAGTAGTAGTTAATCGCGTGGTTTTTATCAGTGGGGGAATCGCTCATGCTGCCTATGGAGGGATAGGAATCGGTTATTTTTTTGGTATTAATCCTCTGGTGGGGGCGATATTTTTTACCTTTTTTTCGGCTTTAGGCATGGGGTTTTTACAGCGTCGCATCCGCGAGAGAGCCGATACTTTAATCGGGGTGATGTGGGCGATTGGTATGGCGATTGGGGTAATTTTTATTGATTTAACCCCCGGGTATAAAGCTGATTTAATGAGTTATCTTTTTGGTAGTATTTTAACTGTACCGAGGGATGATTTATGGATAATGGCGGGCATAGATATATTAATTATAACCTTAGTTAGTATCTTTTATAAAGAGTTGTTAGCCATATCTTTTGATGAAACTTTTGCGATTATTCGTAATATTCCCGTGGAGATAATTTATTTAGGTTTAATGGGAATAACCGCTTTAACTATTGTGGCAGTAATGCAGGTAGTAGGATTAATTATGGTAATTGCTTTGTTAACTATTCCTGCGGCTATCAGTGGACAATTTGTTAAAAATATGAAGGCAATGATGGTCCTAGCGATTATCTTAGGAATTGTCTTTACTTTGGTTGGTTTATGGTTATCCTATAGTTTAAATCTCACCTCGGGGGCGACAATTATTTTAGTGGCAGGATTGGGTTATTTAATCAGTCTTGCTTGGAAACCTTTCATCCTCACTATCACCAGAAAAATAGCTAATCTTTAAAGCTCTCCCCTAGTTGTGGTGATATAGCATTTATCTTAATAGTGAGGTATAAGGTTTTTATTTTCGGGAGACAGGAGCCGGTCGTTAATACCAAGTTAGGTTATACTTCATCTTTATGATAAACGCCGTAATTTAAAGAAAAAATACCAAATCCGTGTTAATCGCAATGATGATGAAATCCCGAAAGATATACTGTGACTAGATTTATCAAAAGTTTTGCCCGGCGGATTTGGTAAAATCAAGTAATTAATCGAGTTCATCAAACAAAAGTTCCTCTAGAATTGGTCCCATACCGTCATCATCGGGGGAAACTAATTCAACTTTCCCTTCCCCATCACCGACAGCTAAGAATAACAAAGGAGCAAGGGGACTGTAAATCGAGTATTTTTGGTCTTCGGAAAAGAAACTGGCGAGAAATTGCAATTCTTCCGGCTCTGATGACGAGGAAGGAGCATCGCTATCGATTTCTAAACTGAGAACATTATCTTCTTCTAGGGGAGGCAATTCACCACTAACGGTTAAAGTGTGAGCAGTGGGTTTGAGCAATAGGTCTAATTCTGCTAAAACTGCCTTAGCATCCGCAAAAACCCGCTCGATTTCCTCGCTATCTTCGATTAAGAAGGCATCAGATTCTTCTTCCTCCGATTCCTCGTCCCAAGCTAGAATCATCACCGGGGTATCCACGGGGACAAGAAGCATATAGGTAAGGTCATCGGTTTCATAGGCATTCTCAATATAACAGTCTAGTGATCGACCTTGCTCATCCCAGAGGGTTATGACATCCGCTTCTTCGAGTTCGTTTTCTTGAAAATTAAATTGAGGGGACATAGGCTCTCAAACGCTAATGATTGAATCAGAATATCATGAGATGCTCCTCAATCAAGCCAAGAATTCCGGTGCAAATGTTGAAAACCCTGTACATCAGTTAAATTGTATTGTAGGGGCGTGATGGTGATAAAATTCTCGCCAATAGCGCGTACATCCGTAGGCACTTCCGGGGGTAAATGGCTGTAGTCCGGTTGTTCGATATCTTCCACCACTTCCCCAATTAACCAGTAATAACTTTTACCCCTGGGGTCCAGTCTTTTCTCGAAGGTTTCCTCGTAGCGTCGCAATCCCTGCCTAGTGATTTTCACTCCCTTGATTTCGCCACTACTAACCGGAGGGACGTTGACATTGAGTAAAGTGGGAACAGGAAAAGGGTTAAGGGTAACTTTCCTGACTAAAGTGAGGGCAAAATCCGCAGCCGGTTGGAAATCACAAGCTTTAAAACTGGCCAGACTAACGGCAATACTGGGAATACCTTCGATTAATCCCTCCATGGCCGCGGAAACCGTGCCAGAATAGAGGATATCAGTACCGAGATTAGACCCGTGGTTAATGCCGGCTAAAACTAAATCGGGACGCTCTTTGAGGACGGCACTAAGGGCAAATTTTACCGAATCGGCGGGAGTTCCCGAGCAGGACCAGGCAATCACATCGGGGTGAAAAATTCCTTCCACCTGTTCGGCCCGGATGGGATGGTGTAAGGTTAAGCCATGACCGGTGGCAGAGCGCTCGCCGTCGGGACAAACTACGGTGACTTGATGACCGGCGGCAGCGAGGGTGTTGGCAAGGGTGCGGACTCCTAGCGCGGAAATACCGTCATCGTTACTGATAAGTAATTTTAAAGAGCGATCGCTAGTCATGGGAAATTTCTACTCTACTGCGCCGGCTAGTGGTATAATGTAATAGTATTTTATCGTGGGTACGTAGCTCAGAGGATAGAGCACCAGGTTCCGGTCCTGGGTGTCGGGGGTTCGACTCCCTCCGTACTCGTTAAGTAATGTAGGGTTGATTCATGAATCAACCCTACCCTTTGGGGGTAGGAGTGCCTTTCTTGATACTCAAGGGATTGAGTATTACTTGCGATTTTATTGCTCAATCCAAGTTTTTGGGGGGTAGAACCCCCCAAACCCCCTAGAGTTGATTTATTGTAGGGTTGATTTATTGTAGGGTTGATTTATTGTAGGGTTGATTTATTGTAGGGTTGATTTATTGTAGGGTTGATTTATTGTAGGGTTGATTTATTGTAGGGTTGATTTATTGTAGGGTTGATTCATTGTAGGGTTGATTTATTGTAGGGTTGATTTATTGTAGGGTTGATTCATGAATCAACCCTACCCTTTGGGGGTTTATGGGGTTTTAGTTCAATTTCCCCACTTCCCAATTCATAATTCATAATTCATAATTCATAATTCATAATTCATAATTCATAATTCATAATTCATAATTCATAATTCATAATTCCCTTACAGGTTTTGGTAAGCTTTGAGGGTGGCAGTTTTGACGCTTTCGGGGACGAGGGGAAAGGTAGTTAATATATGTTGAAATTCTGTTAGGGTTAATTCATACAAGTGGGCGACTATTGCATCTAATTTCGCTCTAATTGCCATTCTTTCTGCTTCTTCTGTTACTCCATTTTTATGGGAACCTATCCCCACTTCTTTCGCTAATTGCTCAAATTCTTCTGTGGTACAAATCAATTTTGCCGCATTTTCTACTATCTCCTGAAAGTATTTATCTTCCTCTTTTAGTCGGGGGATAGGTAGTTGATATATGTAGAAAAAATTTATATTAGCAGATACCCGATGACGAAGGGAATAATCTAGCACAAAACTATTCCAGATAGCAACCAACAATAAACATTCTTTATTGTTGGTTGCACGATTAACTTCTTCTTGAAAATGTACAATAGATTGAAAGTTTTCTCCATGAAAAGCAGGAGGTATAATGGTAGCTATTAAAGTTCTAGCATTAGTGCTACTGGCAATTTTACGAAATCCAGTTCGATAGGTTTGATAGTCTAGTATCTGCTGATTATCTGGCAATTTTCCTAATATTGCTTTTCTTCCTTCTGATTCATTTATCCAATAGCGCGGTTGAGATAAACCATGGCTGAACTGTTCAATCATTTTTCCTTCGTAGAGGGGTAGTCTTCCCTGTGCGGGTTCAGTTTTAAATAAATGACTATCATTAGTCATGTGAAATTCTGATGTTAACTTGAGATTCCATGTATCGGGAAGGGTTTCTCCTAGCAGGGGAAAACGAGACATTTTTTCTGCGATATGAATATCTATATCTTGTTTAAATTCCATTACCGAGAGGGAATCGGGGGATAGTTTGCGGATTAAATCGACGCTAATTACTAAACTATCTTTATGGGGAAAACGTTGTAATTCCTCAACATCGTGACGCATAAATTCCACAGGAAAGGAAAGAGTTTGTTTATTTTTCTCAAAAGTTAAGATAGCAATCTTAAAACTTCTATGGACATTTTCAAAAATTTCTTTACGATTTTCAAAACAAAATAATCCTGTCAGGTTTGTCTGAGAAAATAACATTTCCCGCAGTTGCTTGGTTCCTAAATCGGTATAAATTCCACTGGGAACAACTATTCCACATTCTCCCCGGGGATGGAGGAGATTAAAACATTGTTCAACAAAAAGCTTATAGAGATTAATATCCGTCCCTTGCTTTTTACCATTGACAATAGAGATTTGATTTTTATATTGTTCCGAGGAACGAAAATAGAGACTAACGTGGGGGTATTGACTTTGATATTCTAACCATGCTTGAGCGATTTCGGGATTAGTTAACAGTTTTTTCTGTTCCTTTTCAAACGTCTTGATGTCCATTTTATTTTTAGTCACCAAGTCGCTATGCTGAGAAAAAAATTCTTTCGCTTGGGGTTTAAAGACTTCCCAAGGGGGATTGGTGATAATCACATCAAAACCACCTTTTTCTGTAATCAGTTTATCGAAGTGATAACCCCAGTGGAAGGGTTTCAGGGACTGCATATCAGAGAGAGTTAATAAACGTTTCTTTGCTTTTCCCGTTAATTGTGCGGATTCGTACTTAATTGACAACTTACCGCTAAACTCATCTAAGAGAATTTGGTTTAATTTCTGCACCGATTCGCGGTTGACATCCTCGATGTGATTGCGTAACATCTGGAGACGGTTTTCTTGGGGGGTTCCCTCTACTTCTCCCAACCGAAAAGCGTGTTCTTTGTATAATTCAATACTACGATTTTTTTCTGCGAGAATTGTCTGATAATTTTGCGCGGTGAGGGTTTGCATGAGATTAAAACTTTTTCCGTCCACGCGAATTAAACCGATGAGGGAATTTCCCGACATGATATTAAAATCAATATTCGGTAAGGGTTCCAATTCTGTCACCGATTGTGCGGCAGCAACTAAAGCGAGAAATAAACGCAGTTTTGCGATTTCCGTTGCTTCCTCCATGATATCGACACCGTAGAGGTTATCGGAAATAATTCTTTTTTTGATGTAATATCCGAGAGAGGGATGGGATTTTCTTACCTCTGTTAACCACTGTTTTAATTTACTGTCTCCCCGTAGTTCAATTGTCCCAATCACCGCGCTATAAATTCCGATTAATGTCTTCATCGCAGCCACTAAAAAAGCACCGGAACCACAGGCAGGGTCTAAAATAGAAAGCTGGGGAAGAATATCTTCAATCAGAAGCTGACAGAGGGGAGAATCGAGATTAATTAGTAGTTCAGAAATACTGGCAAATTGTTTGCGGGGATAATATTGATTGCTTCTCTCGACAATCCATTTATTAATCGTCCTATCACAGAGATATTCAGTAATCTCCGGACGGGTATAGTAAGCACCGAAAGCTTTTTGGTTGATATACTTTTCAAAGATATATCCCAAGACATCGGGGTTAATTTCGTCATCGCTTCCCCCCGGAGTGTCGTCAAGGTTCCAAGAGTAACGGGAGAATAAATCGAGGATATTCTCAAATGCTTGGTCATCAATACAAATGTTTTGATAAAGATTTTCGAGGGGATGTTGGAGAAATAATCCTCCGTTAAGATATTTGACTTTTCCCACCAATGCAGTTACTGTCTCATCTCGTTGGGATTCCGGTTGAGCGAATGCTTGGAAAAAGAGGGTTTGCAGAAACTGACGATAAAATAAATTTTTCCCGCGTCGTTGACTTGCTTGTAATTGGTTTTGCAGATAGTTGAAGTCGTTATCGATAAATCCCTTGCGCTGCAGGAAATAGACGAACATTAAACGATTGAGAATAACCGAAGTGTACCATTTTCGATCGCTTTCTCGATCGATTCCTTGGATAAAAGGGAGGAACTGTAAATGCTCTCGCTGAAATTCCTGATAAAATTTCTTGGTAATCTTTTCGATATCGAAACCTTTTTGTAAGCGATGGGCCACCTCCACCACGGAGGGTTCCCCATCTTCAAAATCGGTGATATCGAGGACTAATTCCGCTAGTTTACCGAGAAATAAATCTCCCGGTTGTCCTTTTATATAAAGATGGTCACGGATATAACTTTTACTTCCCTCTCTTTTTACCCAGTACCATAAACTGCGTGTCCGTCCCCCATCGACGAAAATTAGCAGATTTTCGGCAATTCTTTCGATAACTTGCTGGTGAATGTCCCGACGAAGTTTCGCATCGGGTATATCGGTAGTTGTCACCTCTAATACTGCTACTCCGGACACTTCCGCAATCCGTTGACAGGGATATTCTTGATTGTCAACGGTGATACTAACAGTTTTTTTTGCGCGAGGATGAGACCATCCCAATTCCTCGATAAACAGTTCCCCAAATTGGAAGTTAGATAATAAGTCACGAGTCCGGGAGAAGTTGAGGGACATATTAGACCTCTTGGAAAAATTAAAAATTGTTGTTAGGGTTAGGAGTCAAAAGGTTTGATCCCCCTAAATCCCCCTTGATAAGGGGGACTTGAATTGGTTAGATCCCCCTAAATCCCCCTTGAATTGGTTAGATCCCCCTAAATCCCCCTTGATAAGGGGGACTTGAATTGGTTTGATCCCCCTAAATCCCCCTTGAATTGGTTTGATCCTCCTAAATCCCCCTTGATAAGGGGGACTTGAATTGGTTTGATCCCCCTAAATCCTCCTTGATAAGGGGGACTTGAATTGGTTTGATCCCCCTAAATCCTCCTTGATAAGGGGGACTTGAATTGGTTAGATACCCCTAAATCCTCCTTGATAAGGGGGACTTGAATTGGTTAGATACCCCTAAATCCTCCTTGATAAGGGGGACTTGAATTGGTTTGATCCCCCTAAATCCCCCTTGATAAGGGGGACTTGAATTGGTTTGATCCCCCTAAATCCCCCTTGATAAGGGGGACTTGAATTGGTTTGATCCCCCTAAATCCCCCTTGATAAGGGGGACTTGAATTGGTTTGATCCCCCTAAATCCCCCTTGATAAGGGGGACTTAAGAAGGTTGAAATAAACCCAAGGAACAAATAATCTGAGGTTCTTGGGTGGATTCTTGTGGGTGAACAATACAGAGACGGTCATCTTTATATAAAGATACCAGTAAGTCTGCCAATTGTCGGTCACTGATGCCGGTTCTTAAACCACGATTTAAGCGATCGAGAGCCGACTGTCTGAGGGGATAATGATACAATTGGTCGAGAGCCTTGCATAAATCCTCATGAGCAAATAGATCATCCTTACTATCTTGAGAATACCTTTTTAAGCGCTCGTAGGTCTTAAATTTTGCTCCCGTCAATCGTCCCAATTTAGATCCGGAGTTGTTTTCCTCCTCCGCGATTAATTCTGTCCCTTTTTGTACTAACTGATGGTGTTGGGGATGGGGGGGAATGGCCGGGGTTTGGGGATGACAGGCAGCGGACCGTAAAATAGTTAATTGGGATTGAGTCACACTATTTCCCTGCTTATCAATCCATGCTAAAGCATCATTCCCCCCGGCAGTTTTTAGATAAACCATGACTCCCTCCGGATGGGTTGCTGTCCCACTATGGCAACGGGTAGAATAAACCACCGGCGGCAGAGTCTCTATGGTATGTTTTAAACTAGGGTCAACTTCGATCGCATTTTTCCAAATTTGATACGCTTCCGAGGTTAAATCCACTTCTTGATCCTCCTCCTCATCGATAACCTCAGATTTTTCATGATACAGATCTAATAAAGTCTGGTTATCCATCTCCTCCTCAAAAAATACCTCATCGGTCCCCACCACGTCCGCATTCTCTCGCAGTCTTTGAGATAGTCTCGTCCGCAGTTTAATAATTCTCTCCACTCCCTCCGCAGGTAAAAAGGAATAACAGAGAATCTGACTTGCTTTTTGACCGATTCTATCTACCCTTCCGGCCCGTTGAATCAGGCGAATAATTGCCCAGGGTAGGTCATAATTAACGATAATGGCACAATCCTGTAAATTTAACCCTTCACTCAAGATATCCGTCGCAACCAAGACTCGTATTTCTTCCCCCACTTGCTGAGAATTACTGCGGGGACTAAAACGATGGACCATTTCCGCAGGATTAGCAGAGTTTCCCGTCACTCCCGCAATCTTATCCACTCCCCGATTTTGCAACTGAGTGACTAAATAACTGACTGTATCGGCAAATTGGCTAAAAATTAACACCTTTTCTCTGGGATGATTCTCCTCTAACAGCTGCCATAACTTCTCTAGCTTTTCGTCGGTCTCCGGCTGCCAGGTCCCACAGGTTTGCAATAATGCTATTAAAGCCAAGGCATCAGATTTTAGGTCTTTTTTCAATGCGGGTTTAAACACCTCGGGGTTAATCCACTGAAAGCGCTTGCGATAATCACCGCTATACTTTTGATACACTTGTTCGGCTCTTTTTTGATACTCTTTTTCTAATCCGGTTATCCCCCCAGTCTCCTCGGTTTCTATACTTTCATCTTCTCCCTGAGTGACTAAATCCTCATCCAGATAACGAGTGTCTAACAAAGCTGGATCCTGACTCCCGATGGGAAGGGGTAAATTATTGGCCATGGCATGAAGGAAAATATAGTTACGGAGAATATGACGGTCAAGGGATTGCAGGAAAGCATACCCCCCACTCTCCAAACGTTTAAATAAATTCGTCCGACAAAAACCCATTAATCTTTTACCCGCACGGGATAGACTTTTTAAGATGGTTTCTTCCTCTCCTGTCCCTTTGCATCCTTTAATTAGATAATTTCCCAATCCGTAACGGGGTAACTTCAATCCGTTGAGAGTTATCACCACTGCTTCCGAATATAAACGCGCATAAACCGAGTCTTGTAGGTCAAACTTGATTGTCTTTAGTTGTCGTTGGGGAAGATAAACCCTCGACCCATCAGCAAATTTTAGATACCGACGACCCTGTTCGTCTTCTGTAGCATAATTATTTTTGATAAAACCGCGAGTCCGTCTAATCATATAGAGACGCATTAAGTCTCTCCAGTCGTCGGGAGAGTCACTTTTTTCAAAGGCTGCTAGGGACCTAACCGAAGATTGGTATCTGCGATTAAATTCGATTTCTCCTCCCAGAGATTCTAGTAGTCTTTCGGGACGAATTCCGAGATTAGTATCCTCTTGAATGAATAAACGCAGTTGATTGGACAGGTCAAGATAGTTTTTATTGTAGGGAGTCGCAGTCAAGAGAATACAGCGACTTTCATTGGTGTTAATGTACTCCTGTATCACCCGATAACGTTTACCCTCCCGATTGCGTAGGTTATGACTTTCATCGATAATTACTACCCGATAGCGCCGCAGATTGGGTAATTCCTGCATAACCTGACTTAAGGGGATAATTTTCGCTCTTAATTTGTATTTATAGCTGTAATCCTCCCACATGGTTAGGAGATTTTTCGGACAAATAATTAAGATTTCTAAATCGTAGTCTTCCTGCAAAATATATGCTAGAATGGAAGCGATGCGCGTTTTTCCTAACCCCACCACGTCGCCAATTAGTACCCCACCGCGTCTTTGCACATAACGAGCGGCAATTTTAATGGCCGATTTCTGAAAATCTAGTAAGTCTTGGTCAAACTGTCGGGGAATTTTGTATTCCGCTAAACCGGCTCTCGCTTCAAAGGAAAGATGGTAAGCTATTTTTAAATAGATATGATAGGGGGGAATAAGACTTTCCCGGGCCCAACTTTCGTTAATCACCTTGACAATATCCTCGGATATATCCCAACACCAAGCATCGAACCAACGATCATTAAACCACTTTTGTAATTTGGCACAAGCATCGTGGTCAAGGACATCAATATTTAATTCTCCCTGCTGTTGTAATCCCGCAAAAGTTAGATTACTACTACCCAAAAATCCCACCGTTGGGTTATTGACATCCTGTCGATGAATAAGGTATAATTTAGCATGGAGATTATAGCCCAAAAATAAGCGAATTACTAACTTACCCGATTGAATTTGTTTTCCCAACCGTTGCAAAGCTGCCTGATCTCGATTGCTAGGATTTCCCCAAGTTAATTGTTGGCAAAAATCCTGAACAATTTGTTTTCTTAAACGAGCGCAAGTAGCCTTATCTATATCATTTGAGCGCTTCAATAAAGACAGGGATTGCTGTAGTAATTCCTGGGGTGCTTGCTGCATACCAATCAGCAGACGACAACAGGACAAATCACCACCGAGAAAGTGATCAATATAGGTATCAATGGACTGCCAACCGCGCAAATTAAAATAACCCACACAAAAATCAGCGCGTTGGGATGCTAATAAACTTTCGCGTAAAATTGGCAATAAATGGGACTCAATATTATCAATAATACGCGGCATATTTTTAATCCGTAGGGTACGATCTTCGATAGTGTAAACTAGCGATAATTATGGTGAGTGATTTTGGTTATGGTGGTGGGTTACGCGTTGCTAACCCACCCTACTGATTTACTTAATCCAAACAGTTTTAACGTTGACAAATTCGCGAATACCTTCCACACTTAATTCCCGTCCAAAACCGGAACGTTTAATCCCCCCAAAGGGTAAACGAGGATCGGATTTAACCATCCCGTTAATAAACACACAACCGGCCTCAATTTCGGTAATTAAACGCTCAATTTCTGCGGGGTTATTCGTCCAAGCACTAGAACCCAAACCAAAGGGACTATCATTAGCTAAAGAGATCGCTTCCTCGATATTTTTGACTCGAAATAGTAAAGCCACTGGTCCAAAAAATTCCTCTTTTTCCCCCGGAGAACCAGCAGGAATATCGGTTAAAATCGTCGGTAGATAGAAGTTACCTTTTCCCTCTAAACGTTTACCCCCCACAAGGACTTTACCACCCATAGCGACGGTTTTTTCCACTTGAGCGGCAATTTCCGAGACGATCGATGCCGTGGCCAAAGGACCAATATCAACAGTTTCATCGAGGGGATCACCAACTTTTAAAGCTTGGAATTTAGCCACTAATAACTGTTCAAATCGATCGGCGACAGTTTCCATGACAATAAACCGTTTAGCGGCGATACAAGTCTGACCATTATTTAACAATCTTGCCGTCACTGCCGTAGCCGCTGCCACCTCGATATCGGCAGTATCTAAAACGATAAAAGGATCACTACCTCCCAACTCCAAAACCACCTTTTTGATCTGTTTTCCGGCGGCGGCTGCTAAACTGATCCCCGCCGGTTCACTACCAGTTAAAGTGGCAGCTTTTACCCGTTCATCGTTAATTAAATCACTAACGCGATCGGCCCCGATCAAAAGAGTTTGAAAAGTGCCTTCAGGAAAACCAGCTTCTAATAAAATTCTTTCCACCGCTAAAGCTGATTGGGGAACATTAGAAGCGTGTTTGAGTAGGCCGACATTTCCCGCCATTAAAGCGGGAGCAGCAAAGCGAAATACTTGCCATAAAGGGAAATTCCAGGGCATAACCGCTAAAATTACCCCTAAAGGTTGATAACGGACAAAACTGCGACTAGCATCGGTGGTAATCAACACATCTTCCAGATAACCGGCGGCATTATCGGCATAAAAACGACAAACCAAGGCACATTTGAGGACTTCTGCGATCGCTGATTTGATCGGTTTCCCCATTTCTAAAGTCATGGTTTTAGCCAATGCTACCTGATCCCGTTCCAAAATATCCGCCGCTTGCCGTAACCACTGTCCCCGTTGACTGATGGCGGTGCGGCGATACTGCTGAAAAGTTGTCTCAGCTAGGGCCAATTTCGCCGCCAATTCCTCCGAGGTTAGAGGGGTAAAAGTCTTGAGAATTTCTCCAGTGGCAGGGTTAACTGAAGCGATACCCATATCCCAATTGTCTCCTATCGAGCGCTATATCTCTAGTTTAGTTCTCCTGTTGTCCCGCTGCTCACACTAATTTGGCGATCGGGATTAGGATTCAGGAGATAGGAGTCAGGAGATAGGAGTCAGGAGACAGGAGATAGGGTGATAGGGTTTTGGGGTGATAGGGTGATGAGACAGCTTCCCCACTTCCCACTTCCTAATTCATAATTCATAATTCATAATTCATAATTCATAATTCATAATTCTCATCTCCCCAACCCCCAACAGCTAAAACCCATCTGTACGGCGCTGCTGACATAATTCGATCGCTAATTGGATCGCCGCTTGCATACTCTGGGGTCTAGCGATGCCAAGACCGGCGATATCAAAAGCCGTCCCGTGGTCTGGAGAGGTGCGAACAAAAGGTAAACCGATGGTAGTGTTAACAGCACAGTCAAAAGCCATTAATTTGACGGGAATTAAGCCCTGATCGTGGTATAATGCCAGATATGCGTCGGCGGGTTGTCCTGCACCGCTAAACCAAGCGCGTCCCGGTTCCACCCAAAGCGTATCGGGGGGGACAAGGCCGATTAATTGGGTTTGCGGGTACTGCTGCGCCATTGACTCTAGCCAAGGCTGTAACCAGTCCTTTTCTTCCCTTCCCAGTTTTCCCGCTTCGCCACTGTGGGGATTAAGACCGGATATGGCGATTTTTGGGCGATCGATGCCGAAATCTAGCTTTAAAGACTCGATCAATAGGTCTAATTTTCGGGTCATCAGATCGGGGTTAAGAGTATCGGGAACTTCTCGCAGGGGGATGTGGGTAGTGGCGAGGAGAGTGCGTAAGTTATAGCCAGTGTGAGGGGATTTAGCGACGAATAGCATCCCATAACGGTTAATTCCTGCCATGGTAGCTAAAACCTCCGTTTGACCGGGGAAATCATAACCGGCCAACTGCCAACAGGATTTAGCGATCGGACCTGTGACAATACCGTCAAATTCGCCCTTGAGGGTGCGTTTTATGGCTTCTTGCAGGTAAAGAAAGCTAATTTCACCACTATGGGCATCCCCACGCCCGAAAACGATTTTTTCTTGATTGTAGGGCAAATCGATCAGAGAAAAGCGATCGAGGAGATGGGGATCGTGATAGGCTTTTTCGAGAAGCGTTCTGGTGCCGATTAGAGTAATCTGACAAATAGACGAGATTGGGGAATCGGCGATCGCTTTTAACACCACTTCAGGACCGATCCCGGCGGGATCACCGACGGGGATAACTAGACGGGGAATAAAATAGGCGGATTCCATAAATTTTGGCCGTCAATATTGCTAATTCTCCCGATTAATCTCATCGTTGACAATTATCAGGAGGGAATAAATCAGTAAACAATCTTCAGTTTACCTAAAATGTCGGATGAATGCCGCCGCTAAATTTTTCCACAAGACATCAACCTTTGCGGGGTATGAAATCCGACCAGGATATTGACTGCGAAGCACGATTTTAATTCTACCATTTGTAGGTAAACTGTGTTATACTTAATTGATCCAGGGTCGAGGATTAATCAATGCTAGTCGTAGAAGCTAAGTTAAAAAACGGGACACCAGAACAATACCAAAGACTAGATGAAGCAATTAGGACATCTCAGTTTGTGCGTAACTCTTGTGTTCGTTATTGGATGGACAATAAGGGGAAAACCCGCAATGATCTCCAAAAACTTTGTGCGATACTAGCTAATAATAAAGGGACACCTTGGGTTAATAAATTAAACTCTCAAGCTCGTCAATCGGCTGCTGATAGAGCCTGGCAATCAATTAATAGGTTTTACCAGAATTGTCATGCTAAGATACCGGGTAAAAAGGGTTTTCCTCGGTTCAAAAAGCATAGCCGTTCGGTTGAGTATAAACTAACGGGCTACAAACTATCTGATGACCGACGTAAAATCAAGTTCACCGATGGTTTTAAAGCAGGAGAATTTGATTTATGGTGTAGTCAAAAGACCTTAGTTTATTATTCAGAACAACAGATTAAACGGGTAAGAGTTGTTAGACGTGCTGACGGTTATTATTGCCAGTTTTTAATTGACGTAGAGCGGCAAGAATACCATGAACCAACGGGACAAATAACAGGAATTGACTTAGGGTTAAAAGAGTTTTATACTGACGCTCAAGGTAATACTGTAGAGAATCCCCGTTATTTAAGAAAGTCAGAAAAACGACTAAAAAAAGCACAACGACGATTATCAAAACTATTTCGTCAAGGAAAGAAACAGTCTAACAACTATCACAAGCAACGGATAAAAGTAGCTAAACTTCATCTTAAAGTGTCAAGACAACGTAAAGACAAAG
>Ga0209985_10000625_pt1 | contig 37329 bp, 35 predicted proteins | sample NOAtaG_FD_187305 | JGI IMG/M metagenome (GOLD analysis project Ga0209985, IMG submission 187305) | Freshwater lake microbial communities from Lake Erie, under a cyanobacterial bloom - NOAA_Erie_Diel6S_1000h metaG (SPAdes) (version 2) | ecosystem: Environmental > Aquatic > Freshwater > Lake ...
TCGGCCGGGTGATCAACCCGATGATCGTCGCCGGCCAGGTGCACGGCGGCATCGCGCAGGCGATCGGCCAGGCCTTGATGGAACAGGTCGTGTACGACGCCGACAGCGGCCAGCTCCTGACCGGCTCTTTCATGGACTATGCGGTGCCGCGTGCGGCCGACCTGCCCGCTTTCGACACCCGCACCGACGAATCGCAGCCCTGCCGCATCAATCCGCTCGGCGCCAAGGGCGTAGGCGAACTGGGCACCGTGGGCGCCACACCGACTGTCATCAACGCCATCGTCGATGCGCTGCGCCCCCTGGGGGTGACCGACCTGCCGATGCCCGCCACCGCCGAGCGCATCTGGCGGGCGATCCGGCAGGCGCGCGAGCCCGGCACCGGACAGTAAGTTAGGTCCCTGCGCCACCCACCGACCCCGGTCAGCGCGCCGCGCGCTCGGCCTGCCACAGCAGTGCGTCGTCGAACGGCGACCACAGGGCGGTGCGCACCCCGGCCTGCGACAGACCGCGCCGCACCCACTCGTTGCTCGTCAGCACGGGACTGTAGTGGCCGGTGCCCTCGAAGAAGGCGTCGGTCGCAAAGTAGCCGGGATGGTCGATGCGCCGCGGCCGGCCCTGCGCATCGTGCACGAAGCCCGCGCGCACGTAGGCCACCAGGTCGAGGTACTGGTCCGCGCTCAGCCACAGCCAGCGGCCGGCGTAGTCCTCCGGGCGGCGCAGGTATTCGACGCGCATGGCCGCCGGGCCCTGCCCGGTCAGCGCGTGCCAGGCCACGGTCGGCCGGAGGTCGCGCCAGGTGGGCGTGCTCAGGTAGAAGCCGCGGTCGCCCCAGCCGAAGGCGATCCAGTCGAGCGAGCCGACCATCGGCACGCGGGCCAGGTCGACGATCGCGGCGCGCGGGAACTCGGCCGACCACGCATGCGGACGCAGCGCCGGCAGCACCAGGTCGGCGTGCACGCCGTTGGTCCGCAGGTAAACGGGCACGCCGCCCTGCTCCTCGGGTACGGGCCGGAACTGGGAATTGACCGGCAGCAGGCCGGCCAGCAGCGCCACAGCCAGGTACAGCAGCGGCGGCCCGAGCAGGAGCAGCCCCAGCCACCCCAGCACCCGGCGCCCGACGGCGCGCGCTGGCCGCTGCGCCACCGCACCACCGCTAGCGCGGCACCCGGAACGACTCCTGCACACCCTGCGCTGTGCCGAGCAGCAGCACGTCGGCGCGCCGCGCGGCAAACAGGCCGTTGGTCACCACACCCACGATTTGGTTGATGCGCGCCTCGGTCCCCGCCGGGTCGGTGATGGCGAGACCGTGGACATCGAGGATGTGGTTGCCGTTATCGGTGACCACGCCCTGGCGCCAGCGCGGCTGCCCGCCGAGCCGCGCCAGCTCGCGCGTGACGTAGGCGCGCGCCATCGGGATGACCTCGACCGGCAGCGGAAAGCGCCCCAGCACCTCGACCCGCTTGCTGGCGTCGGCGATGCAGACGAAGCTGCGCGCCACCGCCGCCACGACCTTCTCGCGCGTCAGCGCCGCACCGCCGCCCTTGATCATGCAGAACGCGGGGTCGATCTCGTCGGCGCCATCGATGTAGACCGGAATGTCGTCGACCTCGTTGAGGTCGAGCATCGCGATGCCCGCGGCCTGCAGGCGCGCGGCGCTGCGCTCGGAACTGGACACCGCGCCGGCCAGCGGCACGCCGGCGGCGGCCAGTGCGTCGATGAACCGGTCGACGGTCGAGCCCGTGCCCACGCCGAGGATGCGCCCGGGCACAACATGCCGCACGGCGGCCTGCGCGACGGCGCGCTTCAGATCGTCCTGAGTGCTCATGCGGGCAAGGAAGGCGGTTGCAGGTTGGCCGCCGATCATATCCGCGCGACCGTTCCGTCAGCGGCCGCGCGGCGGGTCGTCGATCCCGGGGAAGTCGTCGCGGTGGTCGCGGTGGTCGATGTCGTCGCGGTCGTCGCTGTCGGTCACACCCTGCGCCGCCGGCGCAGTGTCGGCAAACCAGACGCTGCGCGGCTGCCGCTCGTGCAGCGCGCGCATCGACGGATCGGCAAAGCGCGCCGGCCGCGGCCGCACGACGAGGTTGGTGGTGACCACGGCGGCGCTGTCGTCGGACTGGTCGACGATGAAGCCATGCCCGAGCGGCTTGTAGACCACGTTGCCATGCAACCGGAGGCCGCGCGTGCCGGTCGCCACCACGCCGCGCTGGTAGCTCTGGTGGATCACGCAGTCCGCCAGCAGGCTGCCGCGCGGATCGGGGTTCTGGAACCAGTGCACCGGGTAGCGGCCCGGGTAGTTCCACTGCCCTCCGCGCCGGAACTCCACCCCGACGAAGCAGCCGCGCGAGCCACCGGCCGGGTCGGTGCCCGGCGCGCCCGGCGCATGGCCGGCCACCATCACGTGCGCGCCGTAGCCGCCGCGCGTGGAGCGCATGTCGCCCTCGATCACGATGGAGCGCGACAACAGCACCACCTTGGCCACCGAGGTCGACCGCGCCCCGTGCGCGCGGGCATTGTGGCCCAGGTGCTTGTTCTGCACCGGCGCGTCGAGCGTCACGCGCAGGCCGTCGGTGGTGACCGAGAACACGCTGCGCTCCTCCAGCAGGGGCAGGTCGGCGCCCCCGGAGGCAATGGCGATGCGATCGCCCGGCGACCAGTCCACCGGCTCGTTCATGCGCAACACGATGGCGCCGGACACGACCGTGTCGCCCAGCGCAACCCAGCCGGGACGGCGCCGACCGAACAGCTCGATGGAGCCGCCGTCGACGGCCGCGAGGAACTGGCTGCCCAGGCCGCCGATCATGTCGCGATCCGCGCCGCCCGACAGCGTGAAGACCAGCCGGTGGACGAACGGTCGATCGACGTCGCCCGCCCGCAGGATGCCCGGGCCCGCGACGAGGATGCCGCGGGCGCGGACCGTGATGTGGCGCGGGGCGAACAACAGGGTGCCCATGACCTCGATCGCGCCCACGTCGACGTTCTGGTCGACCAGCAGGGTGCTCCCCGCAGGCACGCGCACGACATCGTGCACCCGCGGCAGCGCGCCCCCCCAGGTGGCGGGGTCGGACCAGCGCACGACATCGGTCGGCACCGGCGATGCCAGCGCCGGCGACACGATCGCTCCGCGCACCACCCGCGAGAACCCGACAACGCTCACGGCGACCCCGCTCCGAGGGACACCCGACCCGTCCGATGGTGCGCCGGCCGGGCTAGGTTCATGACCTGATGCGATGAAGGCTAGCGCACTGGCGTGCGCGGTCAAGGTTGTGCAGCGCACCGCGGCCGGCGCCGCTGCGGCACGGGAGTCCCTAGGCTGGCTAGCGGCGCGGCGGCGGCAGGTCGGTGCAATGACCCTCGGCCACCTCGGCGGCCATGCCCATCGACTCGCCGAGCGTGGGGTGCGGGTGGATGGTCTTGCCGATGTCCACCGCGTCGGCGCCCATCTCGATGGCCAGCGCGATTTCGCCGATGAGATCGCCGGCGTGGGTGCCGACGATGCCGCCGCCGACGATGCGGTGGCTGTCTTCGTCGAACAGCAGCTTGGTGAAGCCCTCGTCGCGACCGTTGGCGATGGCGCGGCCCGACGCACTCCACGGGAACAGGCCCTTCCTGACCTTGCGGCCGGCCGTCTTGGCCTCGTCTTCCGTGAGCCCCACCCAGGCGATCTCCGGGTCGGTGTAGGCGACCGAGGGGATCACCTTGGCGTCGAAGAACGACTTGCGGCCGACGGCGGCCTCGGCCGCCACATGGCCCTCGTGCACGGCCTTGTGGGCGAGCATCGGCTGGCCGACGATGTCGCCGATGGCGAAAATGTGCGGCACGTTGGTGCGCATCTGCCGGTCGACGGGGATGTAGCCGCGCTCGTTGACGGCCACGCCAGCCTTGTCGGCACCGATCTTGCGCCCGTTGGGGCTGCGCCCGACCGACTGCAGGATCAGGTCGTAGCGCTGCGCCTGCGCTGGCGCGCCTTCCCCCTCGAAGCGGGCCCACAGCCCGTCCGGCCGCGCCTCCACCGCCGTGGTGCGGGTGCGCAGCAGCACGCGGTCGAACCGGTGCGCATTGAACTTCTGCCACACCTTCACCAGATCGCGGTCGGCGCCCAGCATCAGACCATCCATCATCTCGACCACGTCGACCCGCGCGCCGAGCGTCGAGTACACCGTGGCCATCTCCAGGCCGATGATGCCGCCGCCGATGACCAGCATCTTCCCGGGCACCTCGCGCAGTTGCAGCGCACCGGTGGAGTCGACGATGCGCGGATCGTCCGGCAGGAACGGCAGCCGTACGGCGGCCGAGCCGGCCGCCACGATCGCGCTGCCGAAGCGGACCACCTTCCTCTCCCCCGTGGCCTGCTGGCCCCCACCGTCGGTCAGTTCCACCTGCAGGTGGTGCGGATCGAGAAAGCTGCCGTAGCCGCGCACCACCGTCACCTTGCGCATCCTGGCCATCTGCGCCAGGCCGCCGGTGAGCTTGCCCACCACCTTGTCCTTGTGGGCGCGCAGCCTTGGGAGGTCGATCGACGGTGCGCCGAAGTCGATGCCCAGTTCGGCAAAGTGCTTCGCCTCGTCCATGACCGCGGCCACGTGCAGCAAGGCCTTCGACGGAATGCACCCGACGTTCAGGCACACACCGCCCAGCGAGGGATAGCGCTCGACCAGCACGACCTTCTTGCCGAGATCGGCCGCGCGGAACGCCGCCGAATAGCCGCCGGGGCCGGCGCCGAGCACCAGGATCTCGCAGTCGAGGTCGGCAGGGCCCGCGAAGCGACCTGCCTGGGGCGCCGCCGCTGGCGGCGCGCCCGGCGCGGCGGCCGGCTGCACCGGCGCCGCCGCCGCCGCCGGCGCGGGGGCAGCAGCGCGGCCGGCTGCGCTGGCCTCGGCGGCCTCCATCGTCAGGATGACCGCGCCCTGCGACACCTTGTCACCGAGCTTGACCCGCAGCTCGCGCACGATCCCGGCGGCGGCGCTGGGGATCTCCATCGAAGCCTTGTCGCTCTCCACGGTGATCAGCGACTGCTCTTTCTGCACCGCGTCGCCGGGCTTGACGAGGATCTCGATGATCTCGACGTCCTTGAAGTCGCCGATATCCGGAACCTGCACTTCGATGGTGGCCATGGTCACTCCGTGGAAGGCCGTTGGATGGAAATTCCGGCGCGGCGGCAGCGGCGGCCGGGTGGCGGCCAGGCGGCCGACCGCACTGGCCGACGCCGCCGGCCGCGGCTACAGCAGCACGCGCCGGAAGTCGCCGAGCAGCGCCGCCAGGTGGGCGTTGAAACGGGCCGCCGCGGCGCCGTCCACGACCCGGTGGTCCCAGGACAGCGACAGCGGCAGGATCAGGCGCGGCACGAACTGCCGGCCGTCCCACACCGGCTTGGTGGTGGCGCGACACACGCCGAGGATTGCCACTTCCGGCGCGTTGATGATCGGCGTGAAGGAGGTGCCGCCAATGCCGCCGAGCGAACTGATGCTGAAGGTGCCGCCCTGCATGTCGGCGGGGCCGAGCTTGCCGTCGCGCGCCCGGGCGGCCAGCGCCGCCGTCTCGGCCGCGATCTCGAAGATGCCCTTCTTGTCGGCGTCCTTGACGACCGGCACCACGAGGCCATTGGGCGTGTCGGCGGCAAAGCCGATGTGCCAGTAGTTCTTGCGGATGACCGCGTCACCCGTGGTCGCGTCGATCGACGCATTGAAGTCCGGGAACTTCTTGAGCGTGGCCACGCAGGCCTTGATCAGGAACGCGAGCATGGTGAGCTTGGCCGCGTCCTTGTTCTTCTCGTTTTCCTTGTTCACCTGAACGCGGAAGGCTTCCAGATCGGTGACGTCGGCGTCCTCGTGGTTGGTCACGTGCGGAATCGTGACCCAGTTGCGGTGCAGGTTGGGACCGGACAGCTTCTTGATGCGCGACATTTCGACGCGCTCGATGGGCCCGAACTTGGCGAAATCGACCTGCGGCCACGCCAGCAGGCCCGGCAGGCCGCCGCCCGCCGGTGCTGCGCCGGCCACGGCCGGCCGCCCGCCGCCGGCCATGACGCCTTTGACGAAGCCGCGCACGTCGTCCTGCGTGATGCGGCCCTTCGGCCCGGTGCCGCGCACCTCGCCCAGCGCCACGCCCAGCTCGCGCGCGAACTTGCGCACCGAGGGCGAGGCATGGGACCGCGCAGCACCGTCATCGCCGACCGGCGCCGGACGATCGGCCATCTCGGTGGCAAAGTCGGTCGAAGCCGGCGAACTGGGCGCCGGCTGCGGTGCGGCGGCCGCCGGCGCGGGGGCCGGTAGCGGCGCCGGCGCAGGAGCCGGCGCAGGAGCCGGCGCAGGCACCGGGGCCGGCGCGGCCCCAGCGGGCGCTGCCCCCGCAGCCTCGCCGGTTTCGAGCATCAGGATGAGGCTCCCTTCGGCGACCTTGTCGCCGAGCTTGACGCGCAACTCCTTCACGATGCCGGCGGCCGACGACGGGATCTCCATCGAGGCCTTGTCGCTTTCCACCGTGATCAGCGACTGTTCGCGGGTCACCGCGTCGCCCGGCTTGACCAGCACCTCGATGACCTCGACTTCCTTGAAGTCGCCGATGTCCGGGACCTTGATCTGCACCATGCTGCCCATCGTTCACCTCGTCTCTTGGCGCGGTGCGCTGCCGCCCCGCACGGGGCGGCGCCGGCGCCGCCGCTGTCTGTGTCGGCCGGGCTGCTAGACCGTGACCGGGTTCGGCTTGTCCGGATCGAGCCCGTACTTCCGGATGGCCTCGGCCACCTTGGCCACCGGCACCGCGCCCTCGTCGGCCAGCGCCTTCAGCGCCGCCACCACGACGTAGTGGCGGTTGACCTCGAAGAACGCGCGCAGCTTCTCGCGCGTGTCGGAGCGGCCGAAGCCGTCGGTACCGAGCACCGTGTAGCTGCGCCCGCGCGGGATGAAAGGCCGGATCTGATCGGCGAACAGGCGCATGTAGTCGCTGGCGGCGATCACCGGGCCGGCGCTGCGCTCCAGCAACTGCGTGACATAGGCCTGACGCGGATTGCGGTCGGCCGGGTGCAGCAGGTTGTAGCGCTCGGCGTCGATGCCGTCGCGGCGCAGCTCGGTGAAGCTGGTGCAGCTCCACACGTCGCCGGCCACGCCCCAGTCCTGCTCGAGCAGTTCGGCAGCGGCCATGACCTCGCGCAGGATGGTGCCGCTGCCCAGCAGTTGCACGCGCGGGATCGACAGGCCGGAGCCCGACCCCGCCAGCCCCTCCTTGAGCCGGTACATGCCCTTGAGGATGCCCTCCTCCTGGCCGTGCTTGAGGCCCGGGTGCGGGTAGTTCTCGTTCATCAGCGTGACGTAGTACCAGACGTTCTCCTGCTCCTGGACCATGCGCTTGAGGCCGTGCTGCAGGATCACCGCGACCTCGTGCGCGAAGGTCGGGTCGTAGCTGACGCAGTTCGGGATGGTGGCGCTCATCAGGTGCGAGTGCCCGTCCTGGTGCTGCAGGCCCTCGCCATTGAGCGTGGTGCGGCCGCTGGTGGCCCCGAGCAGGAAGCCGCGCGCCTGCATGTCGCCGGCGGCCCATGCCAGGTCGCCGATGCGCTGGAAGCCGAACATCGAGTAGAAGATGTAAAACGGGATCATGATGCGGTTGTTCGTCGAGTATGACGTCGCACCGGCGATCCACGAGCTCATCGCGCCAGCCTCGTTGATGCCCTCCTCGAGAATCTGCCCCTTGGCGTCCTCGCGGTAGTACATCACCTGGTCCTTGTCCACCGGCTCGTACAACTGGCCCTGCTGGCTGAAGATGCCGAGCTGGCGGAACATGCCCTCCATGCCGAAGGTGCGGGCCTCGTCGGGGATGATCGGCACCGCACGCGGGCCCACCGTCTTGTCGCGCACGAGCTGGGTCAGAAAGCGCACGAAGGCCTGCGTCGTGCTGATCTCGCGCCCCTCGGCCGTCGGCTCCAGGATCGCGCTGAAGGTCTCCAGCGGCGGCACCGGCATCTTCTCGTCGGCCAGCTTGCGCCGTTGCGGCAGGTAGCCGCCGAGCGCGCGGCGCCGCTCGTGCAGGTAGCGCATCTCCGGCGAGTTCTCGGCCGGTTTGAAAAACGGCACCTCCTCCAGCTTGTCGTCCGGGACCGGGATGGCGAAGCGGTCGCGGAACTCGCGGATGGCCGCATCGTCCAGCTTCTTGAGCTGGTGCGTCGGGTTCTTGCCTTCGCCGATCTTGCCCATGCCATAGCCCTTGACGGTCTTGGCGAGGATCACGGTGGGCTGGGCGCTGTGCCTGGTGGCGGCGGCGTAGGCCGCATAGATCTTGTGCGGGTCATGGCCGCCGCGGTTCAGGCGCCAGATGTCCGCATCCGACATGCGCGCCACCATCTCGAGGGTCTGCGGAAACTTGCCGAAGAAGTGCTTGCGCACGAAGGCGCCATCGTTGGCCTTGAAGTTCTGGTACTCGCCATCGACGGTCTGCTCCATCAGGCGCAACAGCCAGCCGTCCTTGTCGCGGGCGATCAGCGGGTCCCAGTAGCTGCCCCAGATCAGCTTGATGACGTTCCAGCCGGCGCCGCGGAAGTCGCCCTCCAGCTCCTGGATGATCTTGCCGTTGCCGCGCACCGGGCCGTCCAGGCGCTGCAGGTTGCAGTTGACGACGAAGATCAGGTTGTCGAGCTTTTCGCGCGCCGCCATGCCGATGGCGCCGAGCGACTCGGGCTCGTCCATCTCTCCGTCCCCGCAGAACACCCACACCTTGCGCTGGCTGGTGTCGGCGATGCCGCGGGCGTGCAGGTACTTCAGGAAGCGCGCCTGGTAGATGGCCTGGATCGGGCCCAGGCCCATCGACACGGTCGGGAACTGCCAGAATTCCGGCATCAGCTTGGGATGCGGGTACGAGGTCACCCCCTTGCCGTCGACATCGCGCCGGAAGTTGAGCAGTTGCTCCTCGCCGATGCGGCCCTCCAGGAAAGCGCGCGCGTAGATGCCGGGCGCCGAATGGCCCTGGAAGTAGACGAGGTCGCCGCCAAAGTCGCCGTGCGGCGCGCGCCAGAAGTGGTTGAAGCCCACTTCCATCAGCGTGTTCACCGAGGCGTAACTGGCGATATGGCCGCCCAGATCGCCTTCGCCGCGGTTGGCCCGCACCACCATGGCCATCGCGTTCCAGCGGTTGTAGGAGCGGATGCGCTCTTCCAGCGCTGCGTCGCCGGGCGAGGGCTCCTCCAGATGCGGTGGAATGGTGTTGATGTAAGCGGTGTTGGCCGAGTACGGGATGTAGGCGCCATTGCGGCGCGCCTCATCGGTCAGGCGCTCGAGCAGGTAGTGCGCGCGCTGCGGACCTTCGCGGTCGAGCACACCTTCCAGCGCCTCGAGCCACTCGCGCGTCTCCTGCGGGTCGAGGTCGGCGCCGTCGTTGGCGGCCGGCAAGAAATTCGGTACCGCTGACATGGGGACTCCTTCGCGTTGCCCGCTGTGGCGCGGGTGGGGACCATGGGCCGGTCGAGCGGCTCCCGGGCCGGCTCGCCAGACGCGCGGCAATGTATCAGATACTTCCGAATTACGACATATGATTTCTTAATATGAAACAAGAAGCCCGGCGAATCGGCGGCCACGCGGGCAAAGGCGGCTGCCCTGGCCCCGGCATGCAGCGCTCGAACCCGCAAGCAGGGAGTCGGGTTCAGCCGGCGCGGCTATGCTCGTCGCAGGCTGCCGCTGCACCGCCGGTCGCCTCCTCGCCTGCCCCATGACCGACTCGCCCTCGCCACGCCCCGACCGCCTCGACAAGCTGGGCCCGGCGCTCGATGCACTGTCGCACGACGCGCCGCGCGAGCGCAGCGCGACCTGGCTGCCGTTTGCCGCGATCGCGCTGCTGGCGCTGCTGATCGCCGGCCTGTTCATCGCGATCGTGCTCGAGGACCGGCAACTGCAGCGCGAAGCCCTGCAGCGCGACGTCGACAGCGCCGCCCAGCAACTGGTGGTACGCCTCGGCGGCCTCACCGAGGCGCTGACGACGAGCGCTCTGGAAATCAAGTCGGGCGCGCTGGGCGAGAAACGCTTCCTCGGCATCGGGCGCGACCTGATCGAGGCCAAGCCGGAGATCGTCCGCATCAAGCGGGTCGGCGCCACCGGCGCGCTTGCTTGGGGACCGGTGCCACTGGCGCTGTCGCCCGCGCGGCCCGAGCGACTCGAGCCGGGCCTGCAGCCGCTGCTGGAGCGCGTGCGCGCCACGGCGCAGCCGGCGCTGGGGGTGCTGCCTGCGGTCGAGGGCAGCAGTGCCGGGCAGCTCGCACTGGTCGTACCGCTGTTTGCCGAACAGGGCTTCGACGGCGCCCTGATCGCCCGTATCTCGGCGCAGGCGCTGCTGCTGCAGGCTCTGTCGGAGGAGTCGCGCTCGCGCTACCGGCTGACGCTGTCCACCCGGGATCAGCCGCTGGGCAGCACCAGCAGCGCCAGCGCTGCCCGCAACGCTCCGCACGCTGCGATTCCGCTTGCTCTGCTGCCGCTGCAGATGGAAGCGCTGCAGCTCGACGCCACCGCCTTTCGCAGCCCCTCTACCCTGACCGCCGATCCGCTGCTGTGGATCACGCTGGCGCTGGGCGTCGCGGTGGCCATCGCCCTGGCCGCACTGGTGCGCTTCACCAGCCGCCTGGTGCGCAAGGACCGCGCGCTGCTGACCGAGACGGCGCTGCGGCGGGCCATGGAAGACTCGTTGGCAACCGGCCTGCGCGTGATCGACCGCCAGGGCCGCATCCGCTACGTGAACCGGTCGTTCTGCCAGATGACCGGCTGGAGCGAGGCCGAACTGGTCGGCCGGATCGCCCCCTTCCCTTACTGGCCCGCGGAGCTGCACGGCGAGTATCAGGCCAAGCTGATCAGTGTGCTGGGGGGCGAACTGGCACCGGGCGGCTTCGAGCTGGTGGTCCAGCGCAAGGACGGCAGCCGCTTCGATGCCCGCATGTACGACTCGGCCCTGGTCGATGCCGCCGGCCGCCAGATCGGCTGGGTGACCTCGATGGCCGACATCACGGAGCCCAAGCGCGTGCGCAACGAGCTGGCCGCCGCGCACGACCGCTTCACCAAGGTGCTCGAGTCGCTGGAGGCCGCGGTGTCGGTGGTGGTGCGCGATGAGGACGGCACGCTGGCCGGGCTGCTGTTTGCCAACCGCGAGTACCAGCGGCTGTTCGGCGATAGCGCCGAAGGCCACCGCCGCCTGTCGGCGCGCCTGCTCGGCGCCGCGGCGGAACTGCACGCCGGCGAGGCGCTCGACGAAGACACCGGCCGCTGGTTCGACGTCCGGCTGCGCGACATCCGCTGGGTGGACGGCCGCGCGGCCGAGCTGCAGATCGCCACCGACATCACGCTGCGCAAGGAGACCGAGGAAATCGTGCGCCAGCAGCAGGAAAAGGTGCAGTTCACCTCGCGCCTGATGACGATGGGCGAGATGGCCTCATCGCTCGCGCACGAGCTGAACCAGCCGCTGACGGCCATCAACAACTACAGCCAGGGCGTGCTCAATCGCCTGCAGAAAGGCCCGCTGCCATCCGAAGAACTGCTGCCGGCGCTGGAGAAGACCTCCAGCCAGGCGCAGCGGGCCGGCAAGATCATCCGCAGGATCCGCGAGTTCGTGAAGCGCTCGGAGCCGCGCCGCCGCAGCGCGCTGGCCGCCCGCGTGATCGAGGACGCCATCGGCTTCGCCGAGATCGAGGCCGCCAAGAAGCGCATTGCCATCGTCGCCACCGTCGATCCCGCCCTGCCACCGCTGTACGCCGATCCCATTCTGATCGAGCAGGTGCTGCTGAACCTGCTCAAGAATGCGGTCGATGCGATGGACCACGCGCTGATCCGGCGCATCGACGTGACGGCCGGCTTCGCCGCCGAACCGGGACTGGCCGAGATCGCGGTCATCGACCGCGGCAGCGGCATTCCGGAGGAGCACCTGGCGAACCTGTTCACGCCCTTTTTCAGCACCAAGAGCGAAGGCATGGGGATGGGCCTGAACATCTGCCGCTCGATCATCGAGTTCCACCAGGGCCGCTTCCGGGTCCAGCGCAATCCCGAGCCCACCGGCGGCACGGTCATGCGCTTTACGCTCGAACTTGCCGGCGGCAGCGCCATTGCCGAAAATCGCGCCGACGTCGGCGCGAGCCGCCCCGATCAACCGGCCGCCAGCGGCCAGCGCAGCAGCGAGGAAGGCAGTCCAAGATGACCGAGACGGAACAGAGCCTGGGCGTGGTCTACGTGGTCGACGACGACGAAGCCGTGCGCGACTCGCTGCAGTGGCTGCTGGAGGGTGTCAACTACAGCGTGCAGGCCTACGAAAGCGCCGAGGCCTTCCTGGCGGCATTCGACCCGCAGGCCCTGGCCTGCCTGATCCTGGACGTGCGGATGCCCGGCATGAGCGGCCTGCAACTGCAGGAGGAGCTGGCGCAGCGCAAGGCGGAGCTGCCGATCGTGTTCATCACCGGCCACGGCGACGTGCCGATGGCGGTGAGCACCATGAAGAAGGGCGCGGCCGACTTCATCGAAAAGCCGTTCGACCAGGCCGAACTGAAGGCGCTGGTGGAGAAGATGCTGGCGCAGGCGCGCGAGTCGGCGGCGCAACGGGAACGCGCGCGCATGAACCAGGCGCTGCTGGGCAAGCTCACCGCGCGCGAGCAGCAGGTGCTCGAGCGCATTGTCGCCGGCCGGCTGAACAAGCAGATCGCCGATGACCTGGGCATCAGCATCAAGACGGTGGAGGCCCACCGCGCCAACATCATGGACAAGCTGAATGCCAACACGGTGGCCGACCTGATGCGCATCGCGCTGGCAGTTGGCTGAACCGACCGCGCCGCGATCCCTCCGCGACGCAGCAGCGGGCTCGCCTAGACTCTCTCCCCAGCCTCGCTCCGACCCCTCGCTCCGACCGCCCGTGCTGCCGCCCCCAACCGGCGCACGGCAGACCTCCGTCTCCTGACGCACTCCCATGCCCGCCCAGATCATCGACGGCAAGGCGCTGGCCGCCCGCCTGCGCGCCGAACTCGCGCCGCGGATCGCTGCGCTGCGCACACGCGGCGTTCAGCCAGGCCTGGCGGTGATCCTGGTCGGCGATGACCCGGCCTCGGCGGTCTACGTGCGCAACAAGGTCAAGGCCTGCGAGGACACGGGTATCCGCTCGTTCTTCGAGCACCTGCCGGCCGGCATCGGCGAGGCCGAGCTGCTGGCGCGGGTACGACGGCTCAACCAGGATCCGGCGGTGCACGGCATCCTGGTGCAGATGCCGCTGCCGCGGCCGCTCGACGGCCAGAGGGTGGTCGAGGCGATCGCCTTCGACAAGGACGTCGACGGCCTGCACGCCACCAACGCCGGACTGACGCTGATGGGCCAGCCGCACTTTCGCTCCTGCACGCCGTACGGCGTGATGAAGATGCTGGAGTCGATCGGCGTGAACCCGGCCGGCAAGCACGCGGTGGTGATTGGCCGCTCCAACATGGTGGGCAAACCGATGGCCATGCTGCTGCTGGCCGCCCACGCGACCGTGACGATCTGCCACAGCGCCACGCCCGATCTGGGCGCGCTGCTGCGCCAGGCCGACATCGTGGTGGCCGCCGCCGGCCGCCGCGGCCTCGTCACCGCCGAGATGATCAAGCCCGGCGCCGTGGTCATCGACGTCGGCACCAACAAGACGCCGGAGGGCAAGCTGGCTGGCGACGTCGACTTCGTCGGCGTCAGCCGGGTCGCCGGCTGGATTTCACCGGTCCCCGGCGGCGTCGGACCGATGACAATTACCATGTTGCTGGTCAACACGGTCGAGGCTGCCGAGCGCGCCGCCACCTGAGGATCGTTCATGCCGCTGGACAGCCCGCCCAATCCCCTGCTCCACATCACTGACCTGGCGCAGTACGACGCGATCGAGCCCGGTCACATCACGCCGGCCGTCGACGAACTGCTGGCCGCATGCCGGCGCGTGGTGGCCGCCGTGACCGGCGCCGCGGACACGCCCGACTGGGACAGCGTGGTCGAGCCGCTCGACAATGCGCTCGATCGGCTGGGGCGGGCCTGGGGCGCCGTGTCACACCTGAATGCGGTGGTCGACACCCCGGCGCTGCGCGAGCAGTACAACCTGAACGTACCCAAGCTGTCGGCGTTCTGGAGCGAACTGGCGCAGGACGAGCGGCTGTACCAACGCTACAAGGCGCTGGCCGCGCACCCCGACTTTGGGCAGTGGCCGGCGGCCCGCCGCCGCGTCATCGACAACGAGCTGCGCGACTTCCGCCTTGGCGGGGCCGAGCTCGCGGCGCCGGCCAAGGAGCGGTTGCGGCAGGTGCGTGACCGGCTGTCGCAGCTGTCGACCCGGTTCGCGCAGAACGTGCTGGACGCGACCAACGCGTTCGCGCTGTACGTGGACGAGCCGGACGCGGGCCGGCTGGCGGGCATCCCGGACGACGTTCTGCAGATGTACCGCGAAGCGGCCGCCGCCGACGGCCGCGCCGGCTACAAGCTGACCCTGCAGTTTCCCAGCTACGTCCCGGTGCAGCAGTACGCGCACGACCGCGCACTGCGCGAACAGCTGTATCGCGCCTACGTCACGCGTGCGGCCGAGTTCGGCAATCCGGAGTGGAACAATGACCCACTGATGGTGGAAATCCTGGCGCTGCGGCGCGAGCAGGCGCGGCTGCTGGAGCTGCCGCACTTCGCCGCGCTGTCGCTGGTGCCGAAGATGGCCGGCTCCGCCGAGGAAGTGGAGCGCTTCCTGCTCGATCTGGCGGGGCGCGCCCGTCCCTATGCCGAGCGCGACCTGCGCGAGCTGAGGGATTTTGCGGCGCGCGAGCTGCAGTTGCGCGATTTGCAGGCCTGGGACATCAACTACGCCAGCGAGAAGCTGCGCGAGGCGCGCTACGCCTACTCGGCCCAGGAACTGAAGCAGTACTTCACCGAGCCGCGCGTGCTCGCGGGGCTGTTCAAGGTGATCGAGACCCTGTTCTCGGTGGCCATCGTCGAGGACCGCGCACCGCTGTGGCACCCCGAGGTCAAGTTCTATCGCATCCAGACGCTGCAGGGCGAGCCGGTCGGGCACTTCTATCTCGACCTTTACGCGCGCGACCACAAGCAGGGCGGCGCCTGGCAGGACGATGCGCGTTCGCGCCGCCGCGCCACCGGCCGCAAGCTGCAGACGCCGGTGTCGTACCTGACCTGCAACTTCGCGCGCCCGGTCGGCGGCAAGCCGGCGCTGCTGACGCACAGCGACGTGCTCACGCTGTTTCACGAGTTCGGCCACGGCCTGCACCACCTGCTGACCGAAGTCGACGAGCTCGCCGTGTCCGGCACCCGCGGCGTCGAATGGGATGCCGTCGAGCTGCCCAGCCAGTTCATGGAGAACTTCTGCTGGGAGTGGGAGGTGCTGCAGCTGCTGACCGCGCACGTCGACACCGGCGCGCCGCTGCCGCGATCGCTGTTCGACAAGATGCTGGCGGCGCGCAATTTCCAGAGCGCCATGGGCACGCTGCGACAGGTCGAGTTCGCCTTGGCGGACATGCGGCTGCACGCTCACTTCGATCCGACCGGCGCCGGCGAGCGCGACGTGCATGCGGTCATCGAGGCGGTACGCCGCGAGGTCGCGGTGGTGCAACCGCCCGCCTACAACCGCATGCTCAACGGCTTCAGCCACATCTTCGCCGGCGGCTATGCGGCCGGCTACTACAGCTACAAGTGGGCCGAAGTGCTGTCGGCCGACGCCTACGCCGCCTTCGAGGAGGACGGCGATCCGCTGAACCCTGCGCGCGGCGCCCGGTTCCGCCGCAGTGTGCTGGCGATGGGCGGCAGCCGTCCTGCGATGGAGTCGTTCATCGAGTTCCGCGGGCGGCCGCCACGCATCGACGCCCTGCTGCGCCATCACGGCATGACCAATTGATGGAGCGTTCGATGCAGCGGATGCTTGCCCCCGCCGCAGCGGCCCTTCTGGCGCTGCTGCTGGCAGCCCCGGCGCTGGGGCAGTTCAAGTGGACCGACGCCAAGGGCCGCGTCAACTATGGCGACAATCCGCCGGCCGACGCCCAGAACGTCGAGCGCGTCGGGGCGCGTGCGCCCGATGCGGCCGACCCGCTGGCCGGGGTGCCGTTCGAGGTACGCCGTGCGGTACAGAACTTCCCGGTAGTGCTGTACACGGCGGCCGACTGCCCGGCGTGTCAGCAGGGGCGCGAGCTGCTGCTGGCGCGCGGCGTGCCCTTCGCGGAGCGCATCATCAGCAGCCGCGAGGACGTGGAGGAGGCGCGCCGCCTGGGTCTTGGGGACCTCGTTCCCGTGCTGGCGGTCGGCCGGCAGATGGTGCGAACGCCCGACTTCCCGGCCTGGCAGGCCACCCTCGACGCGGCCGGCTACCCGCGCAGCGCCATCTTGCCGCGCACCTATCGCAATCCGCCCGCACGCCCGCTGCTCGAGCGGCCCGCCCCGGCCCCGGCGCAGTAGTCGTGCGCCTGGCCACCTGGAACGTCAACTCGCTGAAGGTGCGGCTGCCGCACGTGCTGGACTGGCTCGCCCAGCACGCGGTCGACGTGGTGTGCCTGCAGGAAACCAAGCTTACCGACGACAAGTTCCCGGCCGAGGAATTGCGCGCCGCAGGCTACACCAGCGTGTTCTGCGGGCAGAAGACCTACAACGGTGTGGCCATCCTCACCCGTGCGGCGAGCACGCCCGCGCCGCTCGACGTGCGGGCGGGCATCACCGGCTTCGACGACGAGCAAAAGCGCCTGCTGGCGGCCACCGTTGGCGGCATGCGCGTGGTTTGCGCCTACTTTCCCAACGGCCAGGCCGTGGGCACGGAGAAGTACGACTACAAGCTGCGCTGGCTGCGCGCGCTGCACGACTGGCTGCGCGAGGAACTGCTGCGCTACCCCGCGCTGGCGCTGCTGGGCGACTACAACATCGCACCGGAAGACCGTGACGTGCATGACCCCGTTGCATGGAAGGATCAGGTGCTGTTTTCCGAGCCGGAAAGGCAGGCCTTCCGCGACCTCATCGCGCTCGGCCTGACGGACAGCTTCCGCCAGTTTCCGCAGCCGGACCGCAGCTACTCGTGGTGGGATTACCGCAACCTCGCGTTCCGCCGCAAGATGGGACTGCGCATCGACCACATCCTGCTGTCGGCCCCGCTGGCCGCCCGCTGCACCGCCTGCACCATCGACGTGGAGCCGCGCCGCCGCGAGCAGCCGAGCGACCACGCGCCGGTCATCGCCACGCTGGCGGACCAGCCCGGCGAGCCGTGGTCCGGTCCACCCGCCCCGGCTGCGTAGAACACCGCCACCCGGCGTTGCCACGGCGCGCCCACGCCGCCGCTGCGGGCTTACGCTGCGCCGGGCACCACCGCCCCTGCCGTCAGGCCGGATGGTGTCTCAGCCTCTCGGGTGCTGCTGCCCGCGACCGCGTGGCCGGCGGGTCACTGCGGCCGCACCACCACCTTGCCGATCACCCGCCGCGCCAGCAGGTCCTCGAGCACCTGCGGCACCTCGGCCAGCCCGACCCGGCGCGACACCAGCGGCCGCAGCCGCCCCTGTGCCAGCCAGCCGGACAGCGCCTGCAACACGAGGCCGTTGGCGGCGGGCTCGCGCCGGGCGAATTCGCCCCAGAACACGCCGACCGCGCTGGCGCCCTTGAGCAGCAGCAGGTTGGCCGGGATGGGCGGGATGTCGCCGCTGGCAAAGCCCACCACCAGCAGGCGGCCGCGCCAGGCAATCGAGCGCAGCGCCGTCTCGGTCATGTCGCCGCCCACCGGATCGACGATGACGTCGACGCCGCGCCCCTCGGTCAGCGTGCGAATCGTTTCGCGCAAGTCGACCGATGAGTAGTTGATCAGCACATCGGCGCCCTGCGCCCGCGCGGCCGCCAGCTTCTCGTCGGTGGAGGCCGCAGCCAGCACGCGCGCGCCGATCAGCTTGCCGATCTCCACCGCCGCCAGGCCGACGCCCCCACCGGCGCCGAGCACCAGCAGCGTCTGGCTCGACTTCAACTGCGCGCGGTCGATCAGCGCGTGGTGGGCGGTCGCGTAGGTCAGGGTGAAGGCAGCCGCGACCTCGTCGTCGATCGACGGGGGCAACCCGACGACCTGCGTGGCCGGCGCGCAGACGTACTGCGCGAACCCGCCCAGGCCCGTGAAGGCCATCACCCGCTCGCCGGCACTGACGCCGCGCACGCCCTCACCCACTGCATCGACCGTGCCCGCCACCTCGGTGCCGGGCACGAAAGGCAGCGCCGGCTGTACCTGGTACTTGCGCTGCACGATCAGCGCGTCGGGAAAGTTGACCCCGGCGGCGGCCACCCGGATGCGCACCTCGCCCGCGGCCGGCTCGGGTCGCGCGATCTCGACCACGCGCAGTTCGGCAGGACTGCCCCATTGCGCGCACTGCACTGCCTGCATCGTTGCCAAGCTGACCTCCATTGAGCTCGTAGCGCTGCGCTATTCTGAACCCGGACCGGAACCGGTCGAACCGGATCGAGGGAGCCGATGGATTTCGAATACAGCGCCAAGGTGCGCGAACTGCAGGCGCGCGTCGATGGCTTCATGCAGGAGCATGTGTTTCCCAATGAGCGCCGCTTTGCCGACGAAGTCGAGGAGAACACGCGCCGCGGCGCACGCTGGACACCCACCCGGATCGTCGAGGATCTCAAGGCCCGGGCGCGCGCCGCAGGCCTGTGGAACCTGTTCCTGCCCGCCTCGGGGCACGGCGCGGGACTCACGAACGTCGAGTACGCGCCGCTGGCCGAGCTGATGGGCCGCGTGCCCTGGGCCAGCGAGGTGTTCAACTGCAGCGCCCCCGACACCGGCAACATGGAGACGCTCGAGCGCTATGGCACGCCGGCACAGAAGGAGCGCTGGCTCAAGCCGCTGCTGGCGGGCGAGATCCGCTCGGCCTTTGCGATGACCGAGCCCGACGTGGCCTCGTCCGACGCCACCAACATCCGCACCGAGATCCGGCGCGACGGCGACGAGTACGTGATTACCGGCCGCAAATGGTGGATCTCCGGGGCCGGCGACCCGCGCTGCCGTGTCTTCATTGTGATGGGCAAGACCGACCCCGAGGCGCCACGCCACGCGCAGCAGTCGATGATCCTGGTGCCTGCCGATACGCCGGGGCTCCGGGTGCTGCGACCGCTGAACGTGTTCGGCTACGACGATGCGCCGCACGGCCACATGGAAGTGGACTTCGACGCGGTGCGCGTGCCGGTCGCCAACATCCTGCTCGGCCAGGGGCGCGGCTTCGAGATCGCGCAGGGGCGCCTGGGGCCAGGACGGATCCACCACTGCATGCGCTGCATCGGCCTGGCCGAGCGGGCGCTGGCGCTCATGTGCCGGCGGCTGGCGCAGCGCGTCGCCTTCGGCGGTGCGGTGGCGCGCCAGAGCGTGTGGCAGGAGCGCATCGCCGAGGCGCGCTGCCTGATCGACCAGGCACGCCTGCTCACGCTGAAGGCCGCCTCGGTGATGGACAGCGCCGGCAACAAGGCGGCCAGGGCCGAGATCGCGATGATCAAGGTGGTGGCACCCAACGTGGCCTGCACCGTGCTCGACTGGGCGATCCAGGCACACGGCGGCGGCGGCATGTGCGACGACTTTCCGCTGGCCTACGCCTACACGCTGGCGCGCACGCTGCGGCTGGCCGACGGCCCCGACGAAGTCCACCGCAATGCGATCGCCAAGCTGGAGATCGCCCGGCACGTCCCCCTGCCTGTCAGAGAAGGAGCCCAGCCGTGATCGACCTCTACACCTGGCCCACCCCCAATGGCCACAAGGTCCACATCATGCTCGAGGAGTGCGCGCTGCCCTACACCGTGCACGCGGTGGACATCGGCGCCGGCGACCAGTTCAGGCCCGAGTTCCTCAAGATCAGCCCCAACAACAAGATCCCCGCCATCGTCGACGCCGACGGCCCCGACGGCAGGCCCATGGCAGTGTTCGAGTCGGGCGCGATCCTGCTCTATCTGGCGGGCAAGACCGGCCGCTTCCTGCCGGCCGACGTACGCGGCAAGTACGTGGCGCTGCAGTGGCTGATGTTCCAGATGGGCGGGCTCGGCCCCATGCTCGGTCAGGCCCACCACTTCCGCATCTACGCGCCGGAGAAGATCGAATACGCCATCAATCGCTACACCAACGAGGCCCGGCGCCTGTATGGCGTGATGGACCAGCGGCTATCCGCGGTCGAGTACTTTGCCGGGGCCTACTCGGTGGCCGACATGGCGATCTATCCGTGGACGCGCTCGCACGCCAACCAGGGCATCGATCTGGCCGACTACCCCAACCTGCAGCGCTGGTACGAGGCAATCGGCGCGCGGCCGGCGGTAGTCAAGGCGTTGCAGGTGCTGGCCGACCGCCGCAAGCCGCAGATGAGCGACAAGGACAAGGAAACGCTGTTCGGCCAGTCACAGTACGCCAAGCGCTGAGCGCCAAAGCGGCAGCAGCGGACGGCCTGCCGCCAGGTCACTGCAGGTCGTTTAGCAGGTGCGCAAACGGAATCGGCATCACGCCGATGCCCTCTTCGTCGAGCGCCTGCGCCTCCGCGCGGGTGGTGGTGCCGCGGATGCCCCGGGCGGGCACCTCGTTGTAGTGGATGCGCCGCGCTTCCTCGGCGAAACGCTCACCCACGTCCTCGGTGGTCCGGGCGATCTCGCGCGCCATGGTCATGAACATCGCCTGCATCTGCGCCGGCGTCGGCATGATCGCGGTCTGCCGAGCGGCCGCACCGGTCTCGGCCGGCGCCGGCTCGGCCACCGCACGGCCCACGTAGGGCGCCGACGGCGCCTTGACCACCTCGACGCTGTTGCAGACGGGGCAGCTCAGCAGCCCGCGCTCGCGCTGCGCGTCGAGATCATTGCCCGAGGCGAACCAGCCCTCGAACGTGTGCGCGTTATCGCAACGCAGGTTGAACACCTTGATGGACATGCTGTGGTGCCGCGGGCCGGAATCGAACCGGCACGCTCCTTTGACAGAGCCGCGGATTTTAAGTCCGCTGTGTCTACCGATTTCACCACCGCGGCCGGCGGTCGAGACGGGGAATTGCGGCCGATTGTAGGTCTGTCCCGGCGGTTCTCGCCGACTGCCGCGCCGGCCGCAATCGGGGGCAAAACCATAGCGGACGCGGTGACCCGGCCGCACGGCACGGCCGACCGCCGCACCGCTGGCGGTCGCAGCGCCGCGGCGCGTGGCCCAGCGTCGGTTCGGCCGCGACGGGATTGTCGCGGCAGCCTATGCCACCTCGTCGATCCAGGCCATCTGGATCGCCTCGAGGATCTTCTCGTTGGAGCGATTAGGGTCGTCGCTGAACCCGGGCAGCTCGCGTACCCAGCGGTGCAGGTCGGTGAAGCGGATTGCCTTGGGGTCGACGTCGGGGTGCCGCTCGGACAGCGCGATGGCAATCTCCAGGGTGTCGGTCCACTTGATGCTCATGCCACGTTCCTCAGTGGTTTTCCTTGGCGTGGTTGATCGAGTAACGCGGAATCTCGATCGTCAGGTCGGCGTCCTTGACGATCGCCTGGCACGACAGCCGCGAGGTCGGCGTCAGCCCCCAGGCCATGTCCAGCAGGTCGTCCTCGTCCTCGTCGGAGGGGTCGAGTGTCTCGAAGCCCTGGCGCACGATGACATGGCAGGTGGTGCACGCGCAGGACAGCTCGCAGGCGTGCTCGATCTCGATGTCGTGGTCGAGCAGGTTGCGACAGATGCTCTTGCCCGGTGCGGCCTCGATCTGGGCGCCCGCGGGGCAGATCTGCTCGTGCGGCAGGATAGTGATCTTGGGCATGCGGACCTTGCTCGTTCTACCGGGCCATGACCTCGTCCACGCGCCGGCCGGCGAGCGCGGCACGGATCGAGCGGTCCATGCGGCGTGCGGCAAACTCGTCGGTGGCATGCGCCAGCGCATCGACCGCGGCCTTGATCGCGTCGGCCTCGTCGCCGGCGGCCACCGCACGCACGGCGGCCAGCCGCGCCTCGACCTCGGCGCGCTCCGCGGCGCTCAGCAGATCGGCATCGGCGGACAGCGCAGCGTCGGTCGCCTCGATCAGGCGCTGCGCGTCGACCTGCTGTTCGCGCAGCGCCCGCGCCCGCAGATCGGCCTCGGCCGTGCCCAGAGAGTCCTGCAGCATGCGCGCGATGTCCTCGTCACCCAGCCCGTAGCTCGGCTTGACCTCGACGCGCGCCTGCACGGCACTGGCGGTCTCCATCGCCGTCACCTCCAGCAGGCCGTCGGCATCGACCTGGAAGGTCACTCGGATCCGCGCCGCGCCAGCGGCCATCGGCGGAATGCCGCGCAGCTCGAAGCGCGCCAGCGAACGGCAGTGATCCACGAGTTCGCGCTCGCCCTGCAAGACGTGGATCGCCATGGCGGTCTGGCCATCCTTGAAGGTGGTGAACTCCTGCGCGCGGGCGGCCGGAATGGTGGAGTTGCGGGGAATCACCTTCTCGACCAGCCCGCCCATGGTCTCCAGACCGAGAGACAGCGGAATCACGTCGAGCAGCAGCCAGTCGTCGCCGCCGCGGTTGCCGGCCAGTAGGTTGGCCTGCATGGCTGCACCCAGCGCAACCACCTGGTCGGGGTCGATGTTGGTCAGCGGCGCCTGGCCGAACAGGTCGGCCACCGCCTTGCGCACGTGCGGCATGCGGGTCGCGCCGCCCACCAGCACCACGCCCTTGACGTCGGCCGGCTTCAACTGTGCATCGCGCAGCGCCTGGCGCGTGGCCTCCAGCGTCTTGGCCACCAGGTGCTGCGTCATCGACGCAAAGCCCTCGGCGCCGATCGTCAGGTTCACCCAGCGTCCGTCAGACAGGCGCGCCTGGATCGTAGCCTTGCCCTTGCTGGACAGGAGCTCCTTGGCGGCGCGCGCCCTGGCCGTCAGCAGGCTCTGGTCCTCGGGCGGCAGCAGCGACAGGTTGCCCTGCTCCAGGATCCAGCAGTACAGGCGGTGATCGAAGTCATCGCCGCCCAGCGCCGAGTCGCCGCCGGTGGCGAGCACCTCGAACACACCCTTCCGGAGCCGCAGCACCGACACGTCGAAGGTGCCGCCGCCCAGGTCGTACACCGCGTAGACGCCCTCGGCTTCGTTGTCCAGTCCATAGGCCAGCGCCGCCGCGGTGGGCTCGTTGAGCAGGCGCAGCACGTTGAGCCCGGCCAGACGCGCCGCGTCGCGCGTGGCCTGGCGCTGTGCGTCGTCGAAGTAGGCCGGCACGGTGATGACGGCACCCACCAGCGGCCCGCCGAGCGAGGCCTCGGCGCGCACGCGCAGCACCTTGAGGATCTCCGCCGACACCTCCACCGGGCTCTTGATGCCGGCCACGGTGCGCAGTTGCAGCATGCCCGGCGCATCGACGAAGTCGTAAGGCAGGTTCTCCGCGTGCGCGACGTCCTTCACGCCCCGGCCCATGAACCGCTTGACCGAGGAAATGGTGTTGCGCGGATCGCCCGCCTGCTGCGCCTGCGCGCCGTGGCCCACCTCGACCCCGGCACCGCGATAGCGCACCACCGAGGGCAGCAGCGCCCGCCCCTGCGCATCGGCCAGCACCTCGGGCAGGCCATGGCGCACGGTGGCCACCAGCGAGTTGGTCGTGCCCAGGTCGATGCCCACCGCCAGACGGTGCTGGTGGGGCGCCGTCGACATGCCGGGCTCGGCAATCTGCAGCAGCGCCATCAGGCGGCTCCCCGCTGGGCGATGGTGGCCAGCTCGCCGCTGAACTTCGAGGTGAACATCAGCTGGCGCACAAGGGCCGCCGCGCCGGGGAAGTCCTGCTCGACGTCGATCTTGCGTTCAAGGTCGGACAGCAGCCGCGCCTGCTCGCCGGCCACTGCGCGCTGCAGTTCCTCGCGCTCGGCGCTGCTGCCCGCCTCGTCGAGCGCCTCGCGCCAGGCCATCTGCTGAATCAGGAAGGGCGCAGGCATGGCCGTGTTGCTCTCGCCCTCGATCGGCGCACCGTGCATCTCGCACAGGCAGGCGGCGCGTTGCACCGGGTCACGCAGCACGCGGTAGGCCTCGTTAGCGCGGGTGGCCCATTGCATCGCCACGCGCCGCTCGGCCGCCGAGGCCACCGCGAAGCGGTCCGGATGCACCTGAGCCTGCACGCGCTGGTAGGCGGCGTCGAGCGCCTGCGGGTCGAGCGCGAAGCGCGGCGCGAAGCCAAGCAGGCTGAAGTGATCGGGAGCGCGAGCGGACACGGCAGGAAAATGGGGCTCAGAAACGAGAAGCGGCTGCCAGCGCAGCCGCCCCGTGCATGGCGCAGCGGCAGGCTAGACGCGGAACGACTCGCCGCAGCCGCAACGGTCCTTTTCTCGCGGGTTGTTGAACTTGAAGCCTTCGTTCAGGCCTTCGCGAACGAAATCGAGCTCGGTGCCGTCGAGATAGGCGAGGCTCTTCGGATCGACGAACACCGCGACGCCATGGCTGTCGAAGCGCTGGTCCTCGGGGTTGGCCGCGTCGGCGTACTCGAGCTTGTAGGCCATGCCGGAGCAGCCCGTGGTGCGCACACCCAGGCGCAGGCCGATACCCTTGCCGCGCCGGGCAAGAAAGCCCGAGACGTGCCGCGCAGCGCGTTCGGTCAGCGTGACCGCCATGATTCGTCCTCCCTGCCTTGCCCGGATCAGGCCGCCGCGCGCTGCTCGCCGGGGGCGCACACCGGCGCCTCGCCGCGGCCCGGCTCGGCGTGCTTGTTCCGGTAGTCGGCGATCGCGGCCTTGATCGCATCCTCAGCCAGGATCGAGCAGTGGATCTTCACCGGCGGCAGCGCCAGTTCTTCGGCGATCTGCGTGTTCTTCAGCTGCATGGCCTGGTCGAGCGTCTTGCCCTTGACCCACTCAGTGACGAGCGAGCTCGAGGCGATCGCCGAGCCGCAGCCGTAGGTCTTGAAACGCGCATCCTCGATCACGCCCTGCTCGTTGACCTTGATCTGCAGCTTCATCACGTCGCCACAGGCCGGCGCGCCGACCATGCCCGTGCCCACTGCGTCGTCGCCCTTGTCGAAGGCGCCGACATTGCGCGGGTTTTCGTAGTGATCGATGACTTTGTCGCTATAGGCCATGTTCCGCCTCCTGTCCCTTCTTGCTCAGTGTGCAGCCCACTGCACGGTGTTCAAGTCAATGCCTTCCTGGTGCATTTCCCACAGCGGCGACATCTCGCGCAGCTTGGCGACCTTGCGCTTGAGGAGGTCGACCGTGTAGTCGATCTCCTCCTCAGTCGTGAAGCGGCCGACGGTGAAGCGGATCGAGCTGTGCGCCAGCTCGTCGCTGCGGCCCAGCGCACGCAGGACGTAGGAGGGCTCGAGCGAAGCCGAGGTACAGGCCGAGCCCGACGACACTGCCACGTCCTTGATCGCCATGATCAGGCTCTCACCCTCGACGAAGTTGAAGCTCACGTTGAGGTTGTGCGGCACGCGCTGCTCGAGGTCGCCGTTGAGGTAGACCTCGTCGATTTCCGACAGTCCCTTCCAGAGCCGGTCGCGCAGCATGCGGATGCGCTCGTTCTCGGTGGCCATCTCGGCCCGCGCAATCCGGAACGCCTCGCCCATGCCGACGATCTGGTGGGTCGGCAGCGTGCCCGAACGCAGGCCGCGCTCGTGGCCGCCGCCGTGCATCTGTGCCTCCAGTCGGATGCGTGGCTTGCGCCGCACGTAGAGCGCACCGACCCCCTTCGGCCCGTAGGTCTTGTGGGCCGAGAACGACATCAGGTCGACCTTCAGCCGGGCCAGGTCCACCACCACCTTGCCGGTGGCCTGCGCGGCGTCGACGTGGAAGACGATGCCCCGGGCGCGGCACAGCTCGCCGATGCGCGGAATGTCCTGGATGACGCCGATCTCGTTGTTCACGTACATCACCGACACGCAGATGGTGTCAGGACGCAGGGCCGCCTCCAGCCGGGCCAGATCGATCAACCCGTCGGGCTGCACTTCGAGGTAGGTGACCTCGTAGCCCTCGCGCTCCAGCTCGCGCATCGTGTCGAGCGTGGCCTTGTGCTCGGTCTTCAACGTGACCAGGTGCCTGCCCTTGTCCTTGTAGAAGTGGGCCACGCCCTTCAGGGCGAGGTTGATCGACTCGGTGGCGCCGCTGGTCCAGACGATCTCGCGCGGGTCGGCATTGACCAGGTCGGCCACGTGCTGCCGCGCGTCCTCGACCGCCTTCTCGGCCTCCCAGCCAAAGGCGTGGCTGCGCGAGGCCGGGTTGCCGAAGCTCTGGCGCAGGTAGGGCACCATCTTGTCGACCACGCGCGGGTCGACCGGCGTAGTGGCCGAGTAGTCCAGGTAGATCGGTAGTTGCATGCTCTGCCTCAACCGACGGCTGGTTGTGGTTTGATGGCCGCCGGCGCCGCCGGACGAGGCGCCCGTGGCTGCCGCCGATTATCGTGCAGGACCGCGACGTTGACACCCTGCTGCGCCATTTTTTGCCGCTGCTGCTCAACCAGGTCGTGGAGCGACACCGAATCGAGGTAGTCGACCATGACGCGGTTGAGATTGGCCCACAGGTCGTGGGTCATGCAGCGCTGGTCATCCTGGCAGTTCTCCTTGCCGCCGCACTGCGTGGCGTCGAGCGGCTCGTCCACGGCGTAGATGATGTCGGCCACCGAGATGTTGCCGATCGGCTTGCCGAGCATGTAGCCGCCGCCGGGACCGCGAGTGCTCTCGACCAGTTCGTGCCGGCGCAGCTTGCCGAACAGTTGCTCCAGGTAGGACAGGGAGATCTTCTGGCGCTGGCTGATGCCAGCCAGCGTCACCGGCCCGTTGTGCTCGCGCAGCGCCAGATCGATCATCGCCGTCACGGCAAAGCGGCCCTTCGTGGTGAGTCTCATGGCAGACCTCGTCGGTGGGTTCAAAACGGACTTCAATTCCCGATTGAACTGGTCGGGAATGATACGAGTATCCGACAAACGAGGTCAACTTTGGTTCCGGGCGGCCCGACGGATTACGGGGTCATTGGCGTACTCGATAGACTGCCGGTCATGGAGCGCTTCTCCCCCTACACGGCCCGCACGGCCTGCGCCCTCTGCGGCAGCCGAGATGGCACTCTGATCGAGACCCGCGACCGCCATGGCGATCCCCTGGCCGTGACCTGTTGCCGGGGCTGCGGGCTGGCCTATGTGGACCCGATTCCCAGCGCCGCGGAACTGGCACGCTTCTACACCGAGCGCTACCGCAAGGAGTACAAGCAGGCGACTGCGCCCCGGCTCAAGCATGTGTACCGCGCCGGCAAGGTTGCGCTGGGGCGCGCGCGCGTGGTGGGCTTGCTGGCCACGCCGCCGGCGCGCGTGCTCGACTGCGGCGCCGGTGGCGGCGAGTTTTCCTACCTGCTCAGTAGCCGGGGCTACCGCCTGACGGGCATCGAGCCAAACGATGGATACCGGGAGTACGCCAAGGCCGAGTACGGCGTCGACCTGCGGGCGGGCACCCTCGATGCCGCGCGCTTCGAGCCCGGCGAGTTCGACCTGATCACCCTGTTCCATGTGCTGGAGCACCTGCCCGACCCGGGCGCCGGACTGGCGCGACTGGCCGGCTGGCTCAAGCCGGGCGGCCACCTCTATGTCGAGGTGCCCAACGCGGTCACGCGCGTCGCCTCACCGTCCAACCTGTACCACCGCGCGCACCTGTACTACTTCGCGCCGGAGCCGCTGGCGGCGCTCGCCGCCCGGGCGGGCCTGCGGGCCATCCTGCTCGACGGCGCGCCGACCTTGGCCAACTTGACTGCCGTGTTTGTAAAGGAAGCGGCGGCGCCGGTCGGCGCGTTCGCCTCGGCCCACGATGCCGTGGTCGCAGCCAACCGCGCGCGCACGCTGGCGCGCTATCTCACTTCGGGACACACCCTGGCCAGCGTGGCTCCACGCCTGTGGAACCGGATGCAGGAGGGTCGCATCGAACGGGCCGGCGGCAACGGCCGCGCCGCGCTCGACCGGCTGTTTGCGACGGAGGCGCCGCGGCTGGGCGCCTGAGGCAAGCCACCGGAATCCGGCTGCGGGCGCAGCACCGCCGCGCCCGCCATGCGGTCGAGTACCTAAGCGGCCGCGTACATGGTGGCGCGACGGCGCACCACGTCGAGCAGGCCCTGGCAGGCGTCCTCGACATAGTCGAGAACGGTGTTGAAGCCCTCGGGGCCACCGTAGTACGGATCGGGCACCGTGGCCGCATCGTGCTCGCCGGCAAAGCGCATCAGCAGTTGCAGCTTGTGCTTGTAGGCCTTGGGACACTGCTGCTGGAGCATGGACAAGTTCTCCCAGTCCATCGCCAGGATGAGGTCGGCGTCGCGGAAGTCGTCGGCCGTGACCTGACGGGCGCGCAGGTCGCCGATCTCGTAGCCGCGCTTCTTGGCCGCCTGCTGGGCGCGCGCATCGGGCGGCTCGCCCACATGGTAGGCGTGGGTGCCTGCCGACTCGACCTGGACGATGTCCGCGATGCCGGCATCGACAACCATCTTGCGGAACACGCCCTGCGCCGTCGGCGAGCGGCAGATGTTCCCCATGCAAACGAAAAGAACCTTGGTCATTTGCTAACGCGCCTTTCTGGTTCGGGCCCGCGTCGTGGTGCCCGTCTGCGGCCGTCGCGGTCCTCGCCGCTTCGGCCCTGCTCCCGATTTCAACGATTCAACCACCCGTCCGGAAGACTGGCGGACCTGCCGGAAGTTCAAAAAAAGCTCCCGCTTGGCCGCGATGCCCCGAACGGAACCTTTCCCCGTCCCGTTGCCTGCCGGTTGTGCCGTTCAGGCTGCCTTCTCCTGGGGCAGCAGTGCGACCACGTTGCCGTCGCCCGCCGCTCCGAATGCCTTGGTCCGCAAGCTGGCCAGCTGATCCCTCGCCTTGGCCGCCTTCTCGAATTCCAGGTTCTTGGCGTGCTCGAACATCTGTTTCTCGAGCCGCTTGATCTCGCGGGCGAGCTGCTTCTCGCTCATGGTCTCGTAGGAGACGACCTCGCCCTCGCCGCGCTTGCCCTTGCTGGCCGACGGGTCGAACACACCGTCGATCAGTTCGCGCACTTCCTTCTTGACCCCGCGCGGCTCGATGCCGTGCGCGCGATTGAACGCCTGCTGCTTGTCGCGCCGCCGGTCGGTCTCGCCGATGGCCCGCTGCATCGACTCGGTGATCGAGTCGGCGTACAGGATCGCCGTGCCGTTGAGATTGCGCGCCGCGCGGCCGATCGTCTGGATCAGCGAGCGCTCGGAACGCAGGAAACCTTCCTTGTCGGCATCCAGCACCGCCACCAGGGACACCTCGGGCAGGTCGAGGCCCTCGCGCAGCAGGTTGATGCCCACCAGCACGTCGAACACGCCGGCGCGCAGGTCGCGGATGATTTCCACGCGCTCCACAGTGTCGACGTCCGAGTGCAGGTAGCGCACCCGGACGCCATGCTCGGCCAGAAAGGTCGTCAGGTCCTCGGCCATGCGCTTGGTGAGCGTGGTGATCAGCACGCGGTCGCCGGCAGCCACGCGCAGGCTGATTTCGCCCAGCACGTCATCGACCTGGGTCCGAGCCGGACGCACCTCGACGCGCGGGTCGATCAGCCCCGTGGGCCGCACCACCTGCTCGACCACCTGGCTGGAGCGCGCCAGCTCGAAGTCGGCCGGCGTGGCCGAGACGAAGATGCAGCGGCGCATCTTGCGCTCGAACTCATCGAACCGCAGCGGCCGGTTGTCCAGCGCCGACGGCAGGCGGAAGCCATACTCGACCAGCGTTTCCTTGCGCGAGCGGTCACCCTTGTACATGCCGCCCAGCTGGGGGACCGTGACGTGCGACTCGTCGATGATCATGAGCGCATCGGCCGGCAGGTAGTCGATCAGCGTCGGCGGCGGCTCGCCCGGCAGCGCGCCCGACAGGTGGCGCGTGTAGTTCTCGATGCCCTTGCAGAAGCCGAGTTCGTTGAGCATCTCCAGGTCGAACCGCGTGCGCTGCTCCAGGCGCTGCGCCTCGACCAACTTGCCGGCGGCCACCAGTTGTTCCAGCCGCTCCTTCAGCTCGACCTTGATGCCCTCGATCGCGTTGAGCACCGTCTGGCGCGGCGTGACGTAGTGCGACGACGGATAGACCGTGAAGCGCGGGATCTTCTGCCGCACCCTGCCGGTTAGCGGGTCGAACAGTTGCAGGCTATCGATCTCGTCGTCCAGCAATTCCAACCGCACCGCGAGTTCGGCATGCTCGGCCGGGAAGATGTCGATCGTGTCGCCACGCACGCGGAACGTGCCGCGCGAGAACTCGGTCTCGTTGCGGCGGTACTGCATCGACGTCAGCCGCGCGATCACGTCGCGCTGGCTCATCCGGTCATGCACGCGCAGCGTCAACACCATCGCGTGGTAGTCGTTCGGGTTGCCGATGCCGTAGATCGCCGACACCGTCGCCACGATCACCGCGTCGCGCCGCTCCAGAAGGCTCTTGGTGGCCGACAGCCGCATCTGCTCGATGTGCTCGTTGATGCTGCTGTCCTTCTCGATGTACAGGTCGCGCGACGGGACGTAGGCCTCGGGTTGGTAATAGTCGTAATACGAGACGAAGTACTCGACCGCGTTGTTCGGGAAGAACTCACGCATCTCCGAGTACAACTGCGCCGCGAGCGTCTTGTTTGGCGCGAGCACCAAACTGGGGCAGCCGATCCGAGCGATGACGTTGGCCATCGTGTAGGTCTTGCCCGACCCCGTGACCCCCAGCAGCGTCTGAAAGGCCAGCCCATCCTCCAGCCCCTGCGCCAGGCGCTCGATCGCCTGCGGCTGGTCGCCAGCCGGTGCAAACGGCTGGTGCAGCTGAAATGGGGAGTTGGGGAAAGTCAAAAGCACGGCAGTCGTGCGCCGCAACACTGCGGCGCCAAAACGCCAGATTGTATTGACAGGCCCGCCAAAAACCTAGCCCCCGGGCCGACCAGACGGAGAAAATTACTTTACTTTCAATGACTTGCAGGCCCAGAATTTATTTCCGTCGGTGCCGGCCCCCAAGCCTCTTGACGGCGCGCGGCAAGGTCGCTCTAGACCGGCGTGTAGACTGATGCGAGGTTCGCGGATCAGTTCAGGCGAGCCGCGCCTCCTCAGTAAGAACCCTAATGTCCGTGACCTCCTCCCCCTTTTCGTCGGTCGAGCTCGCCCCGCGCGACCCCATCCTCGGGCTGACCGAAACCTTCCTGGCCGACCCGCGCGGCAACAAGGTCAATTTGGGCGTCGGCGTCTATTACAACGACGAGGGCAAGGTGCCCTTGCTGAAGGCAGTGAAGGAGGCCGAAAGGCTGCGCGTCGAAGCCGCCCTGCCGCGCGGCTACCTACCCATTGAAGGCATTGCGGCCTACGACGCCGCGGTGCAGGCCCTACTGTTCGGCGCCGACTCTGCGCTGGTCAACAGCGGCCGCCTGGTCACCGCGCAAGCACTGGGCGGCACCGGCGCACTGCGGATCGGCGCCGATTTCCTGCGCCGCGTGGGCGGCGGCGACAAGGTGCTGATCAGCGACCCGAGCTGGGAAAACCATCGGGCGCTGTTCGAGAGTGCCGGCTTCAAGGTCGAGACCTACCCCTACTACGACGCCGCCACGCGCGGCGTGCGCTTTGTCGCCATGCTGGCCGCCTTGCGCGCGGCAGCGCCGGGCACCACGGTCGTCCTGCACGCCTGCTGCCACAACCCCACCGGTGTCGACCTGTCCGAAGCCCAGTGGCGCGAAGTGGTCGCGGTGGTGCGCGAGCGCGGCCTGCTTGCCTTCCTCGACATCGCCTACCAGGGCTTTGGCGACGGCATCGACGCCGATGGCTTTGCGGTGCGCCTGTTCGGCGAGGCCGGGCTGCCGCTCCTGGTGGCCAGCTCGTTTTCCAAGTCGTTCTCGCTGTACGGCGAGCGGGTCGGCGCGCTGACCGTGGTCACGGCCGACCGGGACGAGGCGGCCCGCGTACTGAGCCAACTCAAGCGGCGGATCCGCACCAACTACTCCACCCCGCCGACCCATGGCGCTAGCCTCGTCGCGGCGGTACTGACCACGCCGGCGCTGCGCGCGACGTGGGAGCAGGAACTGGGCGAGATGCGCGACCGCATCAAGACTATGCGCACGCGGCTGGCCGAAGGGCTGAAGGCGCGCGGCGTTGCGACCGACTTCGGTTTCATCCTGCGCCAGCGCGGCATGTTCTCGTACTCGGGCCTGACCGCCGAGCAGGTGGCACGGCTGCAGAAGGACTTCGGCGTCTACGCGGTTTCCAGTGGCCGCATCTGCGTGGCGGCGCTGAACTCGCGCAACATCGAACACGCTTGCGACGGCATCGCCGCCGTGCTCAAGGGCTGAAACGCGGAGTCTTGCGGCGCGGCCGCATTTGGGGGCCCGGGCGAAGTCTCTTTATACTTGAAGGCGTTCCGCGGCTGACTTGCGCGGAGCGCATCATTCCCCGATAGCTCAGTCGGTAGAGCGACGGACTGTTAATCCGCAGGTCCCTGGTTCGAGTCCAGGTCGGGGAGCCAAGTTTCAGCGCTAAAGCCTTGATCTGTCGGCGTTTTCGCGGGACTCCGTAACGTTCGGAACCAGTCCGTTGGTTCCTTCAACCTACGGGAGTCTTTGTGACAACATCGAAGCACGTCGTAAGCGAGGCGCTGTCCCCGTCGGGGGGGCAGCACCTCACCGAGAAATTGCGTTCCCTGGCGCAGCGGCCGGCACAGGTACCGCTGCGCGAGGTCATCGACCGCTACATGCAAGCCTATGCCGGCCGCGACACCTCACGCGGTCAGCGGCTGGCCGCGTGGTGCGCCCTGCTGGGCGACTTCACGCTTGAGCAACTCGACGCAGACCTCGTACACGCGGCCCGCGAAGAGCTTGCCCGGCAACCGGCCTTGACCTTCAAGGGGCTCGACTTCGACGGCCGGCAGATTTTTCGGGCCAAAGAGGGCCGCGCCGCGAAGACCCCAGCCACGCTGAACAAGTACGTCGCTGCCATGGGCGCCGTCTGCACCTGGGCTATCGATCAGCGCATCGCCCCACGCGGCTGGCCGCACCCTTGCCGCGGCGTGCGGCGCCTGCGGGAGCCTGATGGCCGCGTGCGCTACCTGGAGCCCGACGAGCGCGAACGCCTCCTTGCCGCTTGTAAGTTATCGCGCTACCCGCGCCTGCACGCCTTCGTCCTGACGGCCCTGCTTACCGGCGCCCGCCGGGGTGAGCTGCTGGGCTTGCGCTGGCGCGACATCGAGCTGCCGGACCAACCGAACGCCGAAGGTGCTGCCTACCTGGCGCGCAGCAAGAACGGCGACCGCAAAGCGCTGGTGCTGCTGCCGGCCGTGGTGGCGGCGCTGCGGCCCTTCGTGGGCGACCGCGACCGCTATGTTTTCGGTTCAGTGGGCAGCAAGTTCCAGCGGCCCGCCGTGCTCGATACAGCCTGGCGCGAGACCGTGCAACGCGCTGGCCTGACTGACTGGCGCTTTCACGATTGCAGGCATGACTTTGCCAGTCGCATGGTGCAAGCCGGGGTGGACCTGGCAGTGGTTGCGGAGTGCCTTGGACATCGGCAACTCACGATGACCCGGCGATATGCACACCTGAAGACCGCGACGCGGGCGCAGGCTATGCGAGCGGCGCTAGGGGGCGAGGGGTGACGGCCAAGCGAAGCGCCACGCTGTTGCGGATGCAGCGCCGCGCCGTCATGGCCGCAGCCGCGGCGCGCTACCGAGCGGAGCATGATGCCCGTCTGCGCTGGCGCGACCCGCCGCCCGACTGGCGCCATTTTAAGGCGCTGCACAAGGCCGCCGAAGAGCTCGCGGCGGCTCTGCGACCGTTCGGTGCCGGCCAGATGATGGCAACCGCAAATTCCCCGGAGGCGCGACACCTCCTGGCGCAATTGCAGGCACACCCGCCGCTGCGCACGCAGGCAGAGATCGCCGACGAGCTGGACGGCATGGCCGCCCTGCTGTCCAAACTCATAGCCGCGTGCGCCAACGAATTGGGGCCAAACCTGGCCCGCAACCGGCCAGCCGACCACGATGCGGCGATGTTCGTCTGCATGGCCGCTGACGCCTGGCGCGGTGCTCAACTGGGGCAGCCGGCCGCCTCCGAGCGCTCACCTTTTTGGCTGGCGCTGCTTGAAACAGCCGAGGCAGATGCCTTCCTCCCGCGCCTGACCAGAAGCCAAGCGGTCGAGGCGCTATCACGCTGGCGTGAGCACTTGGGGCTGGTAACTAGCCGAACGTAACCGGCCTTTCGCACGCACAAAGCGCCACAAAACTTCGTTCTGTCGGAGTTCCGCCCCGATGGCCGCCCCCAGCGGTCACGGAACGCCGGCAGATCGAGGTGCAGCGTGCAACAGAAGAAAGTCATCCGAGTTCTGCCTCAGTACGTCCCGATCCGCAGTCTTTGGGAAGGTCCTTCGGCTCCCTACCGCTCCGAGCAGAGTGCCCGCTGGCAGCTTCGCCAGCATCGCGCGGAGCTGGCTGCCGCTTCGGCGCTGGCATATGACCGGGGCCGGCTGCTGGTAGACCCCGACCTCTTTGTCACCATCATCGAGCGGCGCTGCATCGAGGCCGCGCAGCGCCGTGCCGGCTTGGGTGACGATGGGGCCGGCCGATGAGCGACCGCTCGCACTGCCTACCCAACCGCGGTGGCGTTACGGCGCTTCAGTTCGGCCTGCGCGCCGCAGCGGTTGAAATCGGCCACGCGACGCTGGCCGCCCGCCGCCGCGACTTTCTGGCCGGAGAGCATCACTGCCGCGAGGCAATGAAACTTTTGGTGGCGGTCGAGCTGGCCGAAGGTGAGGCCGCCAAGTGATCGAGCAAGCCGAAGCGCATCTTCGCGGTGAGCGGCGCGCCCGCGACCTGCTGGCCGTGCTCCGGGTCAGTCTGGCCGACGGTGACGAGCTGCTAAGGGTCATCCGCGCCTGCCCGGCCGACGAGCTGCCCGGGCTGGCCCGCTTCTTCCAGAAGTGCCTGGACAGGGGCGTGCGGTGATCGACCTGGCGCACCCGGACGTTGACCCTGTTGCGCGTCAACGCTTGCTCGATGCCGTTCGGGCGGGCGACGACGATGCTCAGGACAAGTGGGTCAAGATCATCGAGGTGAACTTGGCCGGCGCCGGCGTGCTGAACGGCTGCACTCGCGGCGACATTTTGGTAGCGGCCTCAGAGTACGTGCAGGCGAGTGCCGATGCCGACCGCGTGGCGGCCGACGACCTGGGCTTTCCGCTGGCGCTCAACCTTGTTGATCTAGCCGCCCGCGATCCGGTTCCGCCCGCGTTTGTGATCGATGGCTTTCTCCCTCAGGGCGAGCTGACACTCTTTGCCGGCCACGGTGGCACCGGCAAGACTTCGATTGCGTTGCTCGCTGCGGTCTGTATCGCAGCCGGCCGCGACTTCTACGGGCTTCCTGTCCAGCGGCGCCGCGTTGGCTTCTTGAGCTGCGAGGACGGGCGCGACGTGCTGCACTGGCGCCTACGACGCATATGCGATTGGCTAGGCGTCTCGCTGGCCGATATGGCGCCGTGGTTGACCATCTGGGACGCCTCGGCAGTCGAGCCCGCCCTGATGACGGAAAGTTCGCGTGACGGGTTGCATACGACCGCGGCTTTCGATTGGCTTCAGTCCAAGCGTGGCGAATGTCAAGTCCTGGTCATCGATGGCGCTTCGGATAGCTTCGATGCGAACGAGAACCAGCGGCGACATGTTCGCCGATTCGTGAGGGCACTGCGCCGGCTGGTCCCGGCCGATGGCGCCGTACTGCTGCTGGCGCACGTGGACAAGCTGTCCGCGCGATCCTCTGACACCAGTCAGGGCTACTCCGGCAGCACTGCCTGGAACAACTCCGCGCGGGCGCGCTGGTATCTGCGCGAAGACGGTGACGGGCTGGCGTTGGAGGTGCAGAAGTCCAACTACGGCGCAACCGGGCAGCGCATCCGGCTGTCCTGGAATGCCGAGGCGCATGTGTGGGCCGGCGCCGTCGAGCGGCCGGCATCAACACTAGATCGTGCTCTAGCCGATGCCGACAACCGAGAACGCCTTGTCGATCTAGTTCGCAAGTCCGCCGTGCCGGTCTTTGCGGCCCGTACCGGGCAACGGACGGCCTACCACGTCCTAACCGCCGTTGGCTTGCCGGACGCCTACTCAGACAAGCGCCGGTTTTGGGCCGACGTTGACCAGCTATTGCAGGCAGGCACGCTGCGCGAAAGCCAGTATCGAACGCCGGATCGGAAGTCGAAGCTGGTCCTGGAGGCCGTCTAAGTGCGCCAATGCGCCAATCGTGCGCCAATCGTGCGCCAATGCTTCTTTGCATTAGCGCATGGCGCTTGCGCCAATGCGCCAATGCTGGCAGGGGGTATGGGGGAGAGCGCGCGCGCACACCTACCGCCCCGAGGCTGCCGCGCCAATCAACCGCGCGCCAATGCGGCTACCGGCTACCGACTGCTGCAGGCCGCTCGCTGCACCGCATCACGCTGCGATCGGTCAGTGACTGCGCCGGCATGCAAGCCATGGGCGGCGCCGCTAGTGAGGCCGCACCGATGCCCATGGGACGCACGACAAGGCACCCACAAGCGATTTTCTGGCGCCGGACGTGGGGAGGTAGCCAAACGATGCCGAGCCGCTTGTTGGCCGATTCAGGGCTGTTTGCGGGCTTCCGCTGGTCGGGGCCGCAGGATCGGCGCCAGCCTCGATGGGCAACGCTTCGAGGCACGGAAAGAACGCGCGTAAGTTGTTGATTTGTATGGGTCCTTCCCGGGGCCGGCCCAGCAAGGGTAATTCGAACCGCGTCGTTTCGTTAGTGAGTAAATTTTTTCCACTGGTTAAGACCTATTGGTTAACTTTTATCGATTGAGTGTCTCTATGAAACAAAAACGCCTTGCCCAGCTGCTCGGAATCTCCGAAGCCATGACCAGCAAGCTCGTGCGCCGCGGCATGCCAACAAGTTCGGCCGAGGAGGCGTCGCGGTGGCGAGCTCGGAATCTGGCTACGCTGCGCATCGATTTGAGACCTGCCGCCGATAGCTTGGCCGCGCGGGTAGAGAAGGTCCGCCAACTGATGGCGCTGGCGGCGCACGACTTCGATGCGAACGCGGAGCAACTACGGGCTGCCCTGCGAGCGGTGCCGCAACATGCCCGTGCCGACATGCGGCTAGACCTGGACGTCATGCAACGCCTGCTGCCGGCCGGTTTCATAAACGAGCTGGGCGGCGGGTGCGTTGCGCCGGACGATGAGGCTGACCGTGAGTATGTCGCGGCGGTTCTCTATGGCCTGGCTGCCGGTGAGCTGGTCTGGACGTGATGACCGAGACCGACCTGCGCGCGCTGGCCGGGGCGTTGGCGCGGATCGAGTTCGGTCTCGAAGACTTGCGGGCCGAAATTGCCGAGCTACGCCTGGAGCGGCGCGCACCGCGGGATGCCGGCCAGCGCCTTGCCGAAGCGATGGCAGAAAGTTTCGGGCGAGCGTTCAGCGTGGCGGAGTTAATCGACTGGATCGAAGCAGCACCGACGATGCCGTCCCGC
>Ga0209985_10000626_pt1 | contig 37328 bp, 61 predicted proteins | sample NOAtaG_FD_187305 | JGI IMG/M metagenome (GOLD analysis project Ga0209985, IMG submission 187305) | Freshwater lake microbial communities from Lake Erie, under a cyanobacterial bloom - NOAA_Erie_Diel6S_1000h metaG (SPAdes) (version 2) | ecosystem: Environmental > Aquatic > Freshwater > Lake ...
TTTAGTGTATTTATCAGCCACTACGGCTGGTGCTTATACTACGACGGCTCCTACAGCCCCTGACCATCGTGTTACGTTGGGTTATGTGGAACGTGTTCACGCCACAGTCGGATCAATCTACATGAAGGTTGATAACGGCTATGAAATTGACGAACTGCATAATGTTCTGATTGCTACCGCAGCTTCTGGTAATACGCTGATTTATGATGCGACAGCAGGTGTGTGGAAGAATGCCAACCTGACGGATGGTACCGGTATTACTATTACTGAAGGTGCTGGTTCTATTACTGTGGCTGTTGACACAGGTGTGGTCACCACTCTGACTGGCACACAGACGCTGACTAATAAGACGATCAGCGTTGATGACAATACTGTATCTGGCGTAGCGGCATCTAGCTTCGTCTTGTCTAATGCGTCCGGCAATATTGATGGTGCAGCGGCTCAGAAAGCTATTCCGACAGGCGTTGTTGTGGGCACTACGGATACCCAGACGCTGACGAACAAGACGCTGACAAGCCCAACTATTACAGGCGCAGTACTCAATGATGGCTACACCGAGGAGGTGTTCACCATTACTGACGGAACAACAGTTAACTTAGACCCCAATAACGGCTCTATTCAATTGTGGACGTTAGGTGCTAACCGCACCCCTGGGCAAGCTAACTGGTCTGCCGGTCAGTCTATTACCTTAATGGTGGATGACGGCACAGCACGGACAATTACTTGGACGACCCTTGCTGTTACCTGGGAAACCGATGGTGGTAACGCTCCTACTTTAGCAACTAGTGGCTATACTGTAATCGTGCTGTGGAAAGTTGGAACCACTATTTACGGTGCTCGCGTGGGGAATGCGTAATGTTAGGGACAATGCTTAAAGGTACCGGTGTCTCAGACATTGCCTTTATCGGCTCTACATCGGGTGATGGAAGCGGTCAGGATATCACCCTGGCCGTTCCTTCCGGTACACAGACTGGCGATCTTCTGATTGCCTTTGGCTATGCTGCAAGTGCGGGCACTCTGTGGTCGGTCAACGGAGGCGGATGGACGATCACTAACGCGAGCAACGGCACGGCCCCGCGCCTGACTGCGATGTATCGAACCCATGCGGGTGCAGCGGACTACACATTCACACAGAACAGCGGTAGCTCCGATATTGGTGTGTCTCTTCTGGTATTTCGTGGAGGTGCGTTTGACGTAGCCAGTACACCTACCGCTGCTGCTGATCCGCAGGTTATTCCTTCGGTTACAGCGGCTTCTAACAGAAGTGTGCAGGTTGTCACCGCTGGAGGCAACACCGAATATCCCAATGCCACCCCGTCAGGTTTTACTCAGGTTCACCTGAATACAACTATTCAACCTAATTGGGGTGTATACAGAAAATCGAATGTTTCGTCAGGAGCTACCGGAACTGTGTCTGTTGATATGACCGCATCGTCAAACACCTCTGCAATGCAGGTGATTATTAAACCTGCGTAAAGGATTTATATGTACGTCAAAATTGAAAACGGACAACCGCAGAAGTACAGTATTGAACAACTGCGGAAAGACAATCCTGGGGTATCCTTTCCTGTGGTTATTCCGGAAGATACCCTGGCCGAGTATAACGTCTTCCCTGTCGTAGAAACAAACCCTCCTTTTACTGCCGCAACTGAAGTAGTTGAAGAATCTGGTTTCTTCCAACGCTACGATGGTGCATGGCAACAGGGTTGGCGTGTTCGTCCTATGACAGCCGCTGAACTGCGGCAGTTGAACGATGAGTGGGACGAAATGCGTCGTCGGGCTTATCAGCAGGAAGCAGACCCCTTATTTTTCAAATGGCAGCGTGGCGAGGCTACTAAAGAAGAGTGGCTTGTTAAGGTTGCTGAGATCAAATCCCGTACTTTTTAACTAGGAGAATATTATGCCGATGGTTGGACAAAAGAAGTTTCCCTACACCGCTAAAGGTAAAAAAGAAGCGATGGACTACGCCAAAAAGACCGGTATGGCTCCTAAGCAGGCTCCTAAGCCCAAAGCTAAAGCTACGATGAAGGGGGCTAAGCGTGGCTACTAAGCCTGGGTTATACGCCAACATTAACGCAAAGCGGGAGCGTATCAAAGCTGGCTCAGGTGAGCGGATGCGTAAGCCTGGAACTAAAGGTGCTCCTTCTAAAGCTGACTTTATCGCTTCGGCAAAAACAGCAAAGAAAAAGACTAAATAATGGCTACGAAAAAGAACGTCAACTTATCGGTCGGTCGAGGCGAGAAGTTACCGGTGTCTAAGGGTGCTGGCCTTACCGCCAAAGGTAGAGCCAAGTATAACCGGGAGACAGGATCAAACCTCAAGCCCCCGGCCCCTACTCCTAAAACTAAAACTGATGCCGCCCGTAAGAAGTCGTTCTGTGCCCGTAGCGAAGGCTGGACAGGTGAACGTGGTAAAGCTGCGCGAGAGCGGTGGAAGTGTTAGGAGCATATGATGGAGTTTCAGACATTGCTAAACCTAATCCTCGGCAGTTTTACCGCTGCTTTGGGATGGTTTGCTAGGGAAATGTACTCTGCGGTGCAATCCCTAAAGGACGATTTATATAAGTTTCGTGAAGAGGTAGCTAAGGAATATATTCCGAAGAATGAGTTTAACTTATTTAAGGAAGAGTTATTCCAGGCTTTACGTCGGATCGAAGACAAGATTGAAAAGAAAAGCGATAAATAATTATGGCCCTTCCCACTTACTTAGATTTGGTTAATGATGTTTTGGTTCGCTTGCGTGAGCCTGAAGTCGGCACAGTTAATGAAAACACCCTGTCTAAGTTAGTGGGTGCTTTTGTTAATGATGCTAAGCGTGTCGTTGAGGATGCCTATAACTGGAATGCCTTAACCACAACGCTGACGGCTACGACAAGCCCGACAGTATTTAACTATGCTCTGGTCGGCACAGATGCTCGGTTTAAGGTGATTGAAGTGTATAACGCCACAGAGCGTATGCACCTTGAGCCTAAGACCACGATGGAAATGACCTCGTTGTTCATTAGCACGGCTACGCCTGAACAGGGTGTCCCGAGCTACTACAACTTCAACGGCATTGACGATAACGGGGATACGCAGGTTGATCTGTATCCTATCCCTAACGATGTTTACCAGATCTACTTCAACATCTATAAGCCCCAGGGTAAACTGGTTGCAGACTCCGACAAGATCCTTGTTCCGTCTGAGCCGGTGGTTCAACTAGCTTTTGCCCGTGCCCTGGTGGATCGTGGTGAGGATGGTGGCCTTAACACCTCGGAGGCTTACGCGATGTTCAAGAGTATCCTGGCGGATTACATTGCGATTGAATCCTCCCGCTATCCGGAGGAAGAAACCTGGGGAGCTAATTAATGGCTCAACAGATTCAAACTTACAGCATTACCGCCCCTGGCTTCTATGGCCTGAACACACAGGATTCCTCCCTTGATCTGGCTGCTGGCTTTGCCTTAGTGGCTAATAACTGCGTGATCGACCAGTACGGGCGTGTAGGGGCGCGTAAGGGCTGGCAACCGGTTAACTCTGCCAGTACCCCCTTAGGCACAGCAGATATCAAAGCCATCGGCCAACTAGTCATGGACGACGGCACGGAATATGTGGTCTGTGCTGGCAACAACAAACTCTTCCGTCTTACGGGCAGCACCCTGACGGAACTGACCTACGGCGGCGGTGGGTCGGCCCCTACGATTACTGACAGTAACTGGCAGATCGCCGTCTTAAATGAGGTGGCTTACTTCTTCCAGATCGGTCATGCCCCTCTGGTGTTCGACCCGAACGTGTCCACAACCACGTACAGGCGCGTGACGGAGAAAACAGGATACGCAGGTACAGTACCCCAGGCAGACAACGCTATCAGCGCATACGGCCGTATCTGGGCTGCTACGACCCTGACCGATAAGGTGATAATCTCTTTCTCGGATCTACTGAGCGGTCATATCTGGTCTACCGGTAGTGCAGGTACCCTGGACATTACATCGGTCTGGCCTAAAGGCGGAGACACGATCACAGGTCTAGGAGCACATAACGGCTTCCTGTTCATCTTTGGTAAGAACAGCATTATCGTCTATAGCGGTGCTACTAACCCCTCGACGATGACTTTATCGGATACAGTTATCGGTATCGGCTGCATTGCCCGAGACACCATCCAGAATACTGGCTCTGATATTATCTTCTTGTCTGATACCGGGGTTCGCTCTGTTCTCCGTACTATTCAAGAGAAGTCGGCTCCGTTCCGCGACTTAAGTAAGAATGTCCGTAACGACCTTATGTCGGCTGTGAACGGGGAAGTGACTAAGAATATTAAGTCGGTGTACAGCCCGTATGAGTCTTTCTACCTCTTAACCCTCCCCACCCTGAAGACTGTCTACTGCTTTGACATGAAAGCCAGCCTTCCTGACGGGGCAGCTAGAGTGACGATGTGGGATAATATCCAACCTAAAAGCTTCTGTTACCTCCGAAACGAGGATCTTTTAATCGGTAAGGAAGGGTATTTAGGGACATACTCCGGCTATCAAGACAATGGTGTTTCGTATCGGTTCCAGTACTTCACAAACCATACGGACTTAGGTCAACCTTCTGTTACGACTGTGCTGAAGAAATTGTCGGTGGTGGTTATTGGAGGTACTGACCAGTTTATTACCATCAAGTGGGGCTACGACTTTAGCAGCAACTACCAAGCACAAACTGCAAAAATTCCTGCTAAAGGGGTTGCATATTTTGGTATTTCGGAGTATAATATAGGTGAGTACACAGGAGGTACTAACCTAGAAACCTTAGTAGCATATCCTACGGGTTCTGGGAAAGTAATCCAGACTGGTTATGAGGCTGATATTAATGGCTCAGCCTTGTCCATCCAAAAGATTGAAATTCACGCTAAAAACGGAAAGGTGGTCTAACTGTGACCGATTACGTAAAAAGTACTAACTTTACATCGAAGGATTCCCTGGCAACAGGCAACCCCTTGAAGCTTATCAAGGGTGCCGAGTTTGACACGGAATTTAACAATATCGCCACAGCGGTTGCCTCCAAGTCGGATAATGCCTCTCCGAGTTTTACGGGTACTCCTACAGCACCTACGGCTGCTGCGGGTACTAACTCAACGCAGGTAGCTACCACGGCTTTCGTTCAGACGACTGTTGCTACAGCAACGATTACGGGCGAGATTAAGATGTGGGCTACGGCCACGGCTCCGACCGGATATCTGCTGTGTAACGGGGCTGCGGTATCTCGTACCACCTATGCAGCTTTGTATGCTGTGATCGGCACGACATACGGATCTGGGGATGGTTCTACCACCTTCAACCTGCCGAACTTCACGAACCGGATGCCGATTGGTGGCGGTGACTTGTACGCTAACGGCGCAACTGGTGGTAGTAAAGATGCTATCGTTGTGGCTCACACCCACACAGGCACTACAGCGTCTGACGGTGCTCACTCGCACACCTACACCACAAAAGGTGCTCTGGCAGTTCAGTCCGGATCGGCCACTCCTTGCTGGACTAGCGAAGCTACCGCCTCGACCTCCACAGCGGGCGCACACACCCACACCTTTACGACAGCCTCTACGGGTTCGTCCGGCACTAACGCTAATCTGCCTCCGTATCTTGCGGTGCGCTTCATTATTAAAACCTGATGAAAGTTTCTGACTTTATCAACAATGTCATGTCTTCTCTGCCTGTAGCAGACCCGGAGACATGGCATCACTTCTCATCGGGTATGTATGCCAAGCAGATGAATATTCCTGCCGGCTACAGCGCGTTTCAGCACAAGCATGAATACGATCATCTCAGTATTCTAGCTACTGGTCGAGTAATCGTCCAGACTGACGATGGACAAGTCGAATATACGGCCCCGTCTTGTATCACAATTAAACAAAACATTAACCATGCTATTCATGCGTTAGAAGACTCAACGTGGTTCTGCATCCACGTTACAGACGAAACTGACGAAGAAGAAGTAGACAAAGTTTTAATTAAGAAAGACGAGGTTTAAGATGCCTATCATTGGTGGCTTAATTGCAGGGGGGATTGGCCTTCTGGGTTCCTCCATGCAGGCCGATGCAGCTCAGAGTGCTGCTCAGTCTTCTGCTGATGCTCAGGTCAGGGCTGCAGAGATTGCTGCGCGTGAAGCACGCTTCCGTCCTGTGGGGGTTACTACCGGCTTTGGCTCCAGCAACTTCGGGTTTGATTCCGAGGGTCGGTTAACCTCTGCTGGCTATACTCTTTCCCCTGAGCTACAAGCTATTCGTAATCGTTTGATGGCGGAAGCAGGCGGCACAGGCTTAGATATGGCTAGGCGTGGCGTTGAGGCAGGTACTGGTTTATTTGACCTGGGACAACGATATCTGGCGACTAGCCCCGAGCAAGCCGCTCAGCGTTGGCTGGAATCTCAACAATCTCTTCTGGCTCCTGGCCGTGAACGTGCTCTTTCCGGCGTGCGTCAAAACCTGTTTAACACAGGGCGTGGCGGTCTGGCGGTGGGGGCTACGGGTATGCGTCCTGATGGTGGTCAAGGCCTTCGTGCAGCCAACCCCGAGATGGAAGCTTATTACAACGCTCTGGCACAGCAGGATGCTCAGCTTGCCGCGCAGGCGATGGAACAGGGTCAGAATCAGGTTCGATTCGGTACTGGCTTACTGTCTTCCGGTTTAGGCCTGCAATCTACCGGCTACGATCCGTTTAAGACACAGCTCGGCTTAGCAGGCACAATTGAAAACCTGGGACAAGGTGCTTTTGACTTAGGTACCGGCCTCGGTGCTAAGGTTCAAACTGGTGCCAATACGGCTGCGAATGCTTTAATGACAGGGAGTACTAATGCTGCCCGTACGCTTGAAGCCACAGGCGGTATGAGTCCTTTGGGATCGGCTATTTCTGGTTTTGCTTCTAATCCCCAATTCGTAAGCGGCGTGGCGGGAATGTTCCGTCCTTCCGCTCCTATGGATATGTATTCTAATCCAGCCAATGCTGGATTGATGTCTGCATTTGGAAACAATACTGCAGGTAGCTGGAGCGACAGCAGTTATTCTTCTAACCCGTATCGTCGAGGGATGTAAACATGGCAACTTCTATTGAAAGCTTGTTTGGGGTGACACCGGAAGACCTGATGGCTTCCCGGCAGCTTCAAGCCCAGAAAGAAGCCTTAACATTTGCTCAGTTGACCCCTCAAGGTCGGGTGGCGATGGGTGGATACATGGCTGGCCGTCAGCTTGGTGGTGCTTTTGGTGGTTTGCTTGGTGCTGAAGATCCTGAGTTAGCCCGTATCCGCCAACGTCAGTCTCTGGTTCAAGGCCTGGATTTAAACGATCCGAAGTCACTACGTGATGCGGCTTCCCGCGCCTTACAGGCAGGCGATCCGTCTGCTGCGAGTGTTCTGGTTGCAAGAGCTACGGAAGCTGAAAAAGCTCTTTCGGAAGCTGAAAAAGCCCGTGCTGATCTTGTAGCCACGCAAGCCTTAACAGCTCAACGTCTCAGGGAACGCGCTGCTGCTAGCTTACCTGAAAAAGTCTTCTCTGCACTAGCTGCTAAATCTACACCTAAATCTGTTCAAGCAGCTATTGACGCAGGTAATGATATCAGTTTATTAGAAATTCCTGAGACTGACAAACTCAGCACTATTGGTCTTCAGTTAGTGGAAGCTGGTTATGTTCGCGGTAGTCCTGAATTTCAGGCTAAAATGAAAGAAATTTTAGAGGCTGAAAAAACAGGACGAGCAAAAGGAACAGGTAACGTCAATATCGGAACTATTGATGTTAGAACGGGCACACCCGGTGTTCAGGCGGATCCCAGAAAGGCGGCAGAAGCTGCCGGTAAGAAAGTGGGCGAAGATATTGCTTTAATTGAGGGTAAATACTCAGCATTAGACAATATTTCTGAAGCCTTGGATAAACTGGATAAAGGGATTTTCTCAGGCACTTATGGGCCTACGTTAATGGCTGCTGCAAAAGCAACGTCCAGTAACAATCCTAAAGTTGTCCGGACGGAAGAATTCTTGTCGTATATTGGCGAAGTTGTTATTCCTCGACTGCAGGAATTTGGCGGAAACGACTCGGTGGAGGAATTAAAATACCTTCAGAAAGTCATGGGCGGTGAACAACGATTGGAAAGCGAATCATTGCGTCGTATTCTTTTGAATGCGGAACGTAAAATTCGACGTGGCATTGAACGCACTCAACGTCAGTCTACCTCCGCTGCCACAGGAACTCCTGCACCTTTAGATCCGGGGCCTGCCCGTCAACGTGCTCCTGGGCCTGTTCGAAACTTCCGGTCTGTACAGGAAGCTGAAGCCGCTAACTTACCGAAAGGTACGGAAATCATTATTAATGGCCGTCGCGCTATTGTGGAGTAAATATGGCAATCCGCTTTCTTGATGAGCAACCGCAAGAACCGGCTTCTCCTAAAATTCGTTTTGTGGATGAGCCTACTACGACTGTAGCCTCCGCCGCAGCCCCGGAGCCTAGTTTCGCAGACCAATTAGCCCGCCAGGGCGGTCTGTTTCTTAGGTCAGGTGCTCAAGCCGTAACTGCTGTTCCTCGGGCTATGGCTGATTTTGCCACAGGTTTAGTTAACCTTGGCTCGATGGCTACAGGAGGTGGGCAGGTTATTCAACCCACTAGTCAAGCGTTTGACCAATTTTTGACACAGATTGGTCTTCCTCAGCCTGCCAATGCGTTAGAACGTGCCGTGGCTAGTGGAACAGAGGCTGTAGGATCTGTGGGTACGCAGGCTGCAATGGCCGCTAAGTCAGGAATCCAGGCGTTACAGCCATTAACTCAAAACATCCCTCAGCAAGCGGTAGCGGCTGCAACTGGCGGTGCAACAGGACAAGCAGTAGGGGAACTTGTAGGTGAGCAAACCGAAAGCCCCCTAGCTGCCACTATTGCCTCTATTGCGGCTGGTACGTTAGCTGGTGGGACAGCAGCGCGAGTTACTCGGGGCAAGGAAGCACCTTTACCGACACTTCAGCAGATTAAAGAACGTGCCCGTAGTAACTATCAAATCATGGAACAATCCGGCATAGAAATTAAGCCGATGTCCATCTATAAGATGCTTGCGACGGCCAGGGCAGAGTTAAAGAACGAAAACTTTAACCCACAACTGGATACACATCGTCCGGTATCTCAGTTACTTGATCAGTTAGAAGGAATGGTGGAAAACAAGCGAGTAAGCTTCACTAAACTGGAGCAAATGCGATCAGCGGCCACCTCTATGCAAACTGCGACAGATCCTGCAACCCGGCGATTGGCCGGTATTGTCAGAGAAACGATTGATAACTTTATCGGGACGATTCAACCCAAAGATGTTATCTCCAGTAAAATCCCGGTCAATGAAGCTGCGAAAGCTGTAGTTGATGCTCGAAAGGATTGGAGAAACGTGTCTCGGGCACAGGTTATTGAAGATGCTCTGAATGTTGCGGAGGCCCGTGCTCTTGATCCAAAAGCTTCTGAAGGTGAATTAATCCGTCGCCAGCTTATTAACCTTGCGGCTGATAAGCGAAAGATGCGGTTTTTTACCGAGGAAGAACGAAACGCTATTAAAGCAGTAGCCAAGGGTGGAAAGTCCGATCCTTTGTTATCCCTGCTGGCTCGGTTTAACCCTGAAAGAAGCCAGATTATGGCTGGAGGCCAGTTAGCCCTTTCTACACAAACTCCCGCAGGTGCTATCGCTACAGCGGCTGGAGGTTTTGCCGCTGATAAGCTTCTTTCCGCTCAGAGGACGCGGGCAGCACAGCGACTGATGCAGGGCATTGCCTCTGGTCAGCCTCCAGCTACCCGTCCGGACTTCTTTTTCCGTGGTTTGTTGTCTGCACCTACAGAACCTATCACAGAACAAGATCTAGAAGCTATTCGTTCCTTACGATGAAAGACAAGCTAGTCAACCAGTTGCGACGGGATGAAGGGGAGGTTCTCCATGCTTATGAAGACCACCTCGGATTCCTGACAATCGGTATTGGGCGACTTATCGACAAGAGAAAGGGAGGTGGTATCTCTGCACAAGAGGCTGCCTACCTTCTCAACAACGATATCGACACCCGTATCGTGGAGCTAGAGCGTCGTATTCCCTGGTTTAAGAGCCTGGACGAAGCCCGTAAGGGGGTGCTATTGAACATGGCCTTCCAACTCGGCGTAGACGGTCTCCTGGCCTTTAAAAACACCTTAAAAGAGATACAGGACGGGAACTATTCCAAAGCTAGTGAAATGATGCTGCTGTCGAAGTGGGCTACCCAAACCCCTGAACGGGCTAAGAGGCTTGCTAAACAAATGGAAACAGGAGAATGGCAATGACCCCTTTACTTACCGGGTTACTTAGCCTGCTACCGGAAGTGCTGGATAAGGTGCTTCCCGACAAGGCAAAGGCTGACGAAGCTAAGATCCGTTTACTGGAACTTGCCCAGAAGGGTGAATTAGCGGTTCTGGACGCGGATCTGAAGCTGGCAATAGGCCAGATGGAAATCAATAAGGAAGAGGCTAAGACCGATGCCTTTAGGGGCGGCTGGAGGCCGGCTGCGGGTTGGGTTTGTGTCTTTGGCCTGGGGTACCAGTTTATTCTGTCCCCAATTCTTCCCTGGCTGTTTAACGCCTTTGGGGCGCATCTGCCTCCCATGCCACCGATTGATAACGACACCCTGATGACATTGTTGGGGGGATTGTTAGGCTTAGGCGGGTTACGCACATTTGAACGTATTAAAGGACGGGTTTGATATGAAAAAGATGAGTAAAGCCGAAAAGAAGGTCGGTAAGGTCATGTCCGAGTACAAAGAGGGTACGCTGCATAGCGGCAAGAAAGGCCCGGTGGTGACCTCCCGTAAACAGGCAATCGCCATTGCACTCTCCGAGGCTGGTAAATCTAAGCCGGCAAAGAAGAAAAAGTAAGATAGAAACGAAAAAGGCCACTAGAGCGACAAACTCTAGTGGCCTTTTTTATTGCTGCTGCCAGCTTGCAAAGATAACTGTCAGGGAGATAAACCCGAGGTAGATGCTGATGGCTGGTGTTTTCTCACCGCTTAGCTGCCCGTCTTCATCCATCTCATATACGGGGTCAGCCTCAATGCCAAACAACAATCCCGAATGCAAGTTCATGTCAATAATCATTAGAGAACCTTTCTAACAGATACGCCACACCGGGATAGGAAGTCTTCCCCTTCAGTATTACGATACTGCTGCCGATAAAAAACATTTCGGATACCTGCGCCATAGATGAGTTTGGCACAGTCCATACACGGGGCATGGGTGATAAATAGGGCGGCATCCTGTCCGGATTCTGTAGAAGCTGCCAGCTTAAGAATAGCGTTAGCTTCAGCATGGATAACTTCTTTTTTAGTCTGTCCATTATCGTCCTCACAGCCATTATCCCACCCAGACGGGGTGCCGTTGTAGCCAATGGAAATGATCCTATTGTCCTTCACAACGACAGCCCCTACCTTCAGACGCTGAGCACTAGACAGGGAGGCGTACACCTCCGCTGCCTTCATGTGTGCCTGAATGAACTTGTCTTTCACGCCCAGACTTCTTCCCAGGTGCCCGTCAGGGAGCCTTTGGCATAGTCCGTAGCGCGATTCTCGAAGAAGTTCGTATGCCCAGGTGCGTTAATCATTGCCTCCACCCACGGGAGAGGGTTCTTCTTTACCTTGAAGACTCCCTTCATGCCCATCTGGATCAGGCGACGATCAGCGATATACCGGATATACAGCTTCACCTCTTCTTCTGTCAGCCCCTCGACCTTCACCATGTTAAAGGCTAGGTCAATGAACTTGTCCTCAAGCTCTACCATCTTGACTGCAATCGCCTTGATATCCTCAGGCGTTGAATCATTCGGGTTTTGCTTGACGTACTCCCGGTAGACCTTAATCATCCCCTCGGCGTGCTGTGTCTCATCGACAATAGACCAAGAGATAATCTGTCCCAGGCCACGCATCTTACCATGTCTGGCAAAGTTCAGCAGCATGATAAAGCTAGAGAATAGCTGCATACCCTCGCCAAAGGCGGAGATAATCGCAATCTTCTCTGGCAGGGAGAAGTTATCCAAGTTCTTTACAAACTCGTGCTTCTCCACCATTTCACCATACTGCAGGAACTCGTTATAGGTGGCTTCAGGAAGCCCCAGGGTTTCGATCAGGTGAGCATAAGCGGCAACGTGGAGGGCTTCACGCCCCACGAATCCGTTCATCATCATCCTGACTTCCGGCTGGTTAAAGACAGGCAGGTAGTGCTTAGTATAGCCTTCCCCAATGTCCAGATCGCCCTGCACAAAGAATCGCAGGATCTTCGTCAGGAAGTCCTGTTCCTCTTTGGTCAGTCGGTTCTTATAGTCCTTAACGTCCTCCAGCATGGGCACCTCAGTATGCAGCCAATGGGACTGCTCATGGGTGAGCCAAGCATCGTAGGCCCAGGGATAGGAAAAGGGACGGAAGAAACTACGATCCTCCGTCAGCATGAATTTCTTTTTAACCATTAGCCCTCACACGCAAGACAGGTTTCACCATTGATAAGATCATCAATCTTAGTTTCTTCAATGGCTTTACGTTCGATTGTTTTACTCACTTTGTCAGCCTTGCTGATCTTTTCGCTGCGGCAGTAGTACAGGCTCTTAAGCTTACGCGCCCAGGCCATGTAGTGTACCAGATGCAGATACTTGATATTCACATCCGGACGGAAGAACAGGTTCACAGACTGTGCTTGGTCGATAAATTCCTGGCGGTCGGCAGCGTGTTGCACCACCCATCGCTGGTCAATTTCCATCGCAGTCTTGAACACATCCTTTTCCCAATCCGAGAAGATCCCCAGGTGCTGAATACTGCCCTCATGGGCAATAATCGACGACCACAGATCATCCGCATCTAGCTCAGGGTTAGCTTCACACTTGGATTGAATCAGCTTATCCAAATATCGGTTCTTGTTCAGGAACGATCCCGAGAGGGTGTCCTGTCGGTAGGCGTTTGCCCTGAACGGCTCAATACTTGGGCTGGTGTTCCCCATGATGATAGAACTAGTTGCGTTAGGCGCAATTGCCATAACATGACTAAAACGCTTTTGATAACCACTTGATTCAGCATCAGGACAGCTTCCTCGCTTGTTAGCTAACACGTTGTTGGCATCCTCAAGGCCTTCGCGGATATGCTTGAAGATCTTGATATTCCGGCCGATAGCCATAGGCGACTCAAACGGCATCAGGTTCTTCTGCAGATATGCATGGAAGCCCAGAGCACCCACACCGATACTACGCTCACGCATAGCGGAATACTTTGCTCGTGCCACAGTATCTGGCGCATTGTCAATGAAGTATTGCAATACGTTATCCAGCATCTCAGCAATATCCATCAGGAACAGAGGATCACGTTCCCAATCATCAAAGTATTCCAGATTCACCGACGACAGGCAGCACACGGCTGTACGCTCGTTACTGGTCGGCAGCACAATCTCGGAGCACAGGTTGCTTTGGCGCACCTTCAAGCCCTTGTCTTGCAGCCAGGGAGGCAGAGCCTCGTTGCTGGTGTCAATAAAGTGCAGGTAAGGCTCACCGGTTTGCATCCGGGTTTCCAGAATGCGTTGCCACAATTCTCGGGCACTTACAGTATCCACTACCTCACCGGTAGCGCGATCTTTCAGATCCCAGGAATCGTTACCGCCAACCATCATCGCGTCCTGAATTTTCTCCATAAAGGCATTGGTAATGTTAATGCCGTGGTGGAGGTTCAAGGCCCGTTGATTAGGGTCACCGGTAGGTTTCCGCATCTCCAGAAACGTCAGGATATCCGGGTGGTCAATGTCCAGATACGCAGCATACGATCCACGACGGGTTGTACCCTGCTTGTAGGCAAGGGAACTAGCGTCGTAGGTCTTGAGGTGAGGCATGATACCGGTGGACTTCTCGCCAGCATGGCGGATACCAAACCCGATACCGACACCGCCCCCGAGCATGGACAGCCAACTGGTTTCCGAATAGTTCTCGACCAGACCCTCAGCGGTATCCTCGATCCAGTTCAGGAAACAGCTAATCGGAAGCCCTTTCTTAGACCGCCCAAAGCTCAGGATAGGGGTTGAATACGACAGCCAATGCTTAGAGGCATACTCGTACAGACGTTGGGCGTGAGCCGCATCCGTGCCGAAATACTTGGAGACATACGCAAAACGCTCTTGCGGGCTTTTCTCTTCATCCCGCATATACGATTCTTTCATCCGCTTAAGGCCGAGTTCATCGAACATCCGGTCGCGGCTGTAGTCAATCTGAATCCCCATGTATTCACTCGTACTCATTTACTTCCTTTTCTAATCGTTCTAGATCTGTCTCAATCTCATAGGAAAACGCTTCGACAAGATCCTCGCTGGTTAGCCGCAGCAACTCCAGCAGGGATATCTCATCGAGCGTCTTGAGCCTCTCTTTGACTTCTTCTAGCGTGAGCGGATTCACGATTCCCACGCAGAGATAAGTTTGTTAATGTACCAGACCCCTTTTTCTAGGTCTTCCTTGCCGTTCTTGTCCATGAAACGCATAAAGTACGCCATTGCTTGGAAATAGTCGGCATAGTCGATAGGATTGAAGTCTACCACTTCGCTGCCTTCGATCTTGTCCAGCAGCCTCTGAATCACATCTCGAACCTCTAGCTGCTTGTCTTCAAACAGCATATAATGCTTGGGCTTGCTTACCACATCGTATTGGGTGGTTTCTTCTGGCATTGGCTTCTCTCCCCAAAAATACACGCTATCCTTCACATACTTACTATAGCCAGAACAGCCTCTGCATGGGGCAATAGGACTGTCTTTAATTGACCCAAAGAAACAGGTATTACACTTGTCCATACTTCCTCTGTAAGTATTCGATGCTCAGGAACAGTTCATCGAAGTGACCATCCTGAACTTCGTTAAGAATCAAAAGGCCTCGCCAATGGCGATTACTAAGCTGATCCATATAGGACTCATCGTGTAGATAATAGCTTCCGGCAATGATAGCACAAATAGGCTTTCCATCCGCACGTTTTCCATAAGCAACTTGTTTCCCTTGTTGATGACCCGCGATGCAAGACATATGCAACTTGTTGACAATTGCTGCAGCAGTTCCAGCAGGGCGACCCATAGCACCCACAGGCCAGTAGTGATTAAAGCCAACCCCACCCACAAATACTGGATGAAGGAAAGGAAAAACCTCCCAATCTTTCTCATATCCCAGATCTTTCGTGCTGATTAACCCCTCAAGGGTTGGGTTGTTATTCACCGCCCGGTCGATCCTGTTCTCATGATTGCCCAACAGGAAGATCTTGCGGGGCTTATACACCTTTTCTTTGTTCTTCTTCTGCTTGTCCTGAAGCTCTTTAAGAGGTGCCAGGAGGGTCTTCATGCCCTCTTTAGCAGCCTCTACGTCCTTCTTGTATCGCAGCCCCTCAAAGTATTTGGAGCCTTTGATATCGTGTGAGGATAGGCTAGGCATATCGGCATGGTCGCCCATGTGGATCACCACATCAGGCTTGTAATCCACGATAGCTTTGCCGGCCCAGGTGAGGTGCTCCAGGGGAACTCCCTCACGCACCTGCGTGTCAGGGATACAGAGTATTCGCATCATTCGTCATTACGGATAACTGGGCCTTCCCATCGCTCACCGACAAAGGGGCCGTCTTGCAGGAAAACCTTCCCCTGGACGTAGTAACCGCTTCCCTCCAGAAACTTTATAAATTTCTGTAGCAGGCTATCCCAGAACAGATCATCTTCCGTCAGCGTATAGTCTGCCGTAAACACGTTACCATTATAAGCATCCCGATAGATAAGGGTCAGTTTACCATAATCTTCCGTATGCTCCGAATACTGTTCAATTGCTTGCTCACCGATCATCGCCAGATCCTTTCAGTTTACCCCGAGCCTGTCGGGACTTGAGTTTTTCAATGTTTTGTTCAGCTACTGAAGCTAAATCAATATCAGACAGTTCAGCAAGCATAGCCACAAACCACAATACATCGCCTAATTCCTTTGCCAGCTTATCGCGCATCTCGTTGACTTTGGTTTCGTCACGAATATGCTTAGCGTACACACCGGCCACTTCTCCAGCTTCTGCTGCCAGCCCCGTAATCAAATACTGGTAATTTGCTGCGCTAGGCAGCATGGTAAACGAGGCTTCATACTGATACCGATCAAAATCCATTAATTTCCTTCCAACAAAGCTTTCCAGCTAATAGGGAAAATACCTTTTAGATGCTTACTAATCTGTTCCGCTACTAGACGGGTTTCGTACTGAGAATGGGAATCCAGACGTAGCTGACACATATCCGCCCATGCACCTAGCGTACCCGACCAGATCCATTCGGTCATCATATTCTGAGGCAGCACCATGCGGGCTTGCTCAGGACACACGCCGTGATCCAGCAGGTTGCTGTAAGCCCAGAAGGCTTCTGCTGTCGCTTTCCTGGCCCATTCCATAGCCTTCCATGACTCTTCCACCTGATAGTCGCTGCTACCCTGCTTTACGTTGTCTGCCTTAGCCCGCCACACCTCAGGCCGGTAGAACTCTGGTGGAGTGTCCACATACCTGCGGCTAGTTTCATTCCAAGGCAGAAACTTGTGCTTAACTAATTGGCGAGCTACAAACACAGGCGCATTAACCCTGAACGACGCAAAGCAATGGTTAAAGGGGCTGGTATGCTTGTGTTTAGCGAGATAGGCAATAAGCTTCTCATCACGATCCGACATTTCAGTCGAAACCTTATCGAAGCTAACCCGAGCAGCATTGACCACAGACAGGTCAGAGCCACACGAATCAATCAGTTCCGCCGAGATCATAGAAATCCTCAGTTACAACAGTTCGTTTATTTCGGTTTAGTCCGTTCATCAAAGCTTCAGTCACAGCGAAGTTGAGAAGGGACTTCATCTCTTCCGGGGTAAAGTCGAAAGTGATTGTGGCACTTCCGTCTTCATGCTCATCAAGATCCAGAACTTGGGCCATTCTTAAACTTTCTAAAGAAGTAATCAGCATCCACGACAGCCAGGGGCTTGCAATGGTTTTGCTTGATAATTAGGACAGGCTCATAAGGGCCGTGGGCAGCAGCCTGTTTGTAGTCCTCATAGACAGCAATCTTAGCTCGGTTCTTACACTCAATCTGCATGGGATATACATCTCTGGCTGTGGGCGACAACTGCACATCTTCCCCTCCCGCACCCATTGACGTACTGCGTACATCCCCCTCACGAAGCTCAGGGGCGTGTTCCATCATCTTATCCCGTACCCATTGCTGTAAGATCCGTCCCTTTTGTTTTGCGCTACTTGGTTTCACTAGGCGGCTCCCACATCTGACCCGGCTCCCTGCGGAGCCACAACAATTTTCCGTTCTCAACTAATCTCTCGAACGGCTCTTCTTTATTCTCGTATGCCTTCTTCACGGCTGCGTACATCTCAGCCTCTGTCGTACAGTCGGCCAGGATCTTCTCTGCTTTCTTAGGCCCGATCATGTGTAGGCCTTTGATATGATCTGTCCTGTCGCCTGTTAGTAGCTGAGTGTAGAAGTTACGCAACGCCTCTATATCGCTGACATAATATCGTTCGTCAGTTACTGGATTGTAGTGATGACCGGGAAGCTGGTTTAGATCTTTGTCCTGATGTACGATCCAATAATACCCGCAACTAGACTCAATAGCAACAGCGTCATCAGCCTCTTCCCCTTCAGTAACAACAGCACCTAAACGAATCAGGTGATCCCGCAGCGCGTCATAGTGTTTCGGCTTTACAAAATCTTTCCTGTTTCCCTTGTAAGGCTGTGTTACTGCCACTTCATTCCGATAGTTAGTCTTACCGGTAATCCAAGCTTTATAGTCTTCGCAGCCTAAATTTATATAAACGATATCTGTTAGCCACTCTGTCAGCCGACTCCTGGCAATTTGCTCGGTTGCATCTTCCGTAGAAAAGCCAATCCGATACACCAGAAAGTCGGCATCCAGAAGAGCCACTTTAGGCGGCTCTGTGCTCATTACAGTACGAGGTCTTCTTCCTCAACGGAACGCTCGGGGTTGTATTCCACAAGCTCAGTCACGATCAGTTTTTTGATCGACGGCGCAGCCCCGTGCATGGAAGACATTTTATGGCGGTAAGACGAAACAAGGGCAACAACCTTAGTGCCATTACCCACACGCTCGACAGGAATCTCATTACCATCCTTATCGACAAGTTGGAATTTATACAGGCTCTTACCGACGATATGCTTACCGGGAATCTCTTTGTCCTTAACCTTGATGCCAAGCTCCTTCAGAGCCTCACAAGCAGCCTCAGACAGCTTACCGAGAGTACATTGGTACTTCTTGTTATTCTCATCGAACTTCTTGTTCAGGTTATACATATCATAAGCGAAACAGATTTCAGCATTGATACGCACAGGTTTCAGATCACTCATTGTGTTTCCTTTTTGTTACACGTTATGTTGGTGCCCCTACCCGGAATCGAACCAGGGCCGGATGCTTACAAGGCAACTGCACGACCTTCATGCTACAGGGGCTGGTGAGAGAGAAGGGACTCGAACCCTTATGCCTTGCGGCGGCGGATTTTAAGTCCGCTACGTCTACCGATTCCGTCACACTCTCAATACTAATATTATACCACGGATTCTACAGAATGCAACTATTGCAGATAAGTTGGAGGGTTACTGTCTAGCTCCTTGTCCATTTCATTAAGTGCTTGCCTCAGTAAGTCCTGTACTTCATTCAGTTCTAGGTTAGCTGTAGCCATGACTCGCAGAATGTTATCCTTCACCTGAAGCACGATCTGGTAATCGTAGTCATCAGGGTTTAGTGAGTCTCTTTCCATGACTTTCCAATCTTGTATTCGCCGTCCAAAGGACAGCGTAATTTGAAATACTCCCCGGCATCAATGATACTCTGTTTCGCAGCCTCGCCCACAATCTCCGCAATAGCGGGGCGTGTCTCAAACTGGAACTCATCATGCACATTAGCCACAAGCTTTACTTCCCACTTGTTGGCGCGGCACCGACGATAGAATATCTCCAATGCTTTCTTCATCACAATCGCCCCTGCACCCTGCAGTAGTGAATTGAGTGCTGCGTGTTCAGACCGCACCCATATCTTCCTACCATCGAGGCCAGGGACGTAGCCCTTCTCCGCATACTTACCGACCTTATCAATCAGTTTCTTCAATGCCGGAATCTGTGCCAGAAACTTCTGCTTAAGCTTGTCGCCATCCCTAGCTGTACCGCCAACGATAGAACCGATCTTGGACGAACCCGCGCCATAAAGAAAGGCGTAAATAAAAGTTTTGGCTTGATCCCTTGTTTGAAGGCCGGCAGCTAGCTGGTTGACTGTGTGTACGTCTGTTCCATCTTCTCGCTTTCCCTCTGTGACTGTTTTAACATATCCGGGGTCTTGCATATAGTGGGCCAACATCCGTAACTCCAAGCCGCTAGCATCACAACCCCCCAGAACCCATCCATCATCTGCAACCCAACATTCTCGGCATTCGTGTCCATACAAACTCCCGCTATTAGGCACTTGCGCCATATTAGGCCCGGAATGGGTCATCCGGCCGGTAACCGCACCATTGGTAATTACCTTACCATGCACCCGGCCGTCCTCGCCTACCGCGTCAATCCAGCTTTTAATCTGAGCTACACGCTTTTGAAGCAGGAAATACTCCGCGATTAGTTCAGCCTCCGGGATACCGGTGCCAGACAATGTACTTTCGTCAACTACTGGCTGTCCTGTTTCGGTAAACTTGGAAGGCTTCCATCCAAGCTCGACAAGCTTTTCTCCGACTTGCTTTCGACTGCCGGGGTTGAAAGTAACCACGGAATCCTTGAGTTGTTTACCGGTCTTTTCTGAGAATCGTTGGACTGTGACGGGAGGCCACCACTCTTGCATTCGCTCATATAGTCCAGCCATTTTTGTCTGGATGTTAGTAAGTAACACAGTTGCATAGGGTACGTCCAGTTTGAATCCGTTATCTTCTTGCTCTGAAATAATCCGGGCAACGATGTGCTCCAGCTTCACCGACTCATCAGAAAACTGATGCTTTTCCTTCAGCCCCATCAAGTGGTGGTAAAGCTCTCGCAGCACCTTCACATCCGAGGCACAGTAGTGATCCAGCAGCGGCTCAATGGGAGCGTCGTAGCACTCGCCAGGATAGGCTTCTACGCGATCATTCATCCACTCCCAGATCTTCCGATACTGCACCTTTCTTACCCCGAGTGCCTCGCCCCAACTTTCCAGCGAGTGCCCGCTCTCTCTGCTCGGCTCTAGCAGTCTTGAGAGAATCAACGTATCGCACACTTGGCTCAAGTGAATCTTCATATTCCAAAGCTTCGTCAATAGTTTGAAATCGAAGCCGATTCCGTTGTGAGCTACTATCAACGTAGTGCCCTTTATAAACTCCGCGAGGCTGCTTGCTTGCTTCCATGTCCTAATCTCTCCAGTATCCAGATCAATCGTTTTAACCAGCCAGATCTTGTCGTGTGCTAGGTTCGTTTCTATGTCCAGCCCGATCCTCATATTTTTCCTTTAGCGTCTCGTATTCATGGATTAGCTGATGATACTTTGACTGCAAATCATAGTACCGATCTTCCAAATCAATCAAACGCTGAACTAGCGTATCCAAATCAAACATTTTAGCAGGATTCTCAAGATCAATCATAGCGGCTCTAGCTCAGAAATCAAGGGGCATTCCTTCAGGATACCGGTTTCTTTATTATAAAACAATCCAAACTTTTCCGCAGTTGCACGACCAGTAAAGCGATCCTTCAGCACCCGGAATGTGGTGGTTTGACGCTTCACCGGATCTTCGTGCTGCTTATCTCGCTCCAGACCGAACATATAGTGACTCCACCGGGCAATCGCTCGGGAACCAGTAAAGTGCTTTTCCATCACTCGCCCGCCTTCTTCGTGCGGTTTACCCTCAGGGGTGGTTAGGTGGCTCACAAAGTGAATAATCAGGCCGTCTGACTGAGCAAGGCTAGCCATATCAGCCATAATACCATCCAAAGCCCTTCTTTCATCCTGCTCATTAGCAGACAGAGCAGTAAGGTGGTCAAGGTAAATGTGCTTAATGTCATATGCCTTACTAAAGTACTTAATGATATTCTTCACACTAGCCCATGACATAGCACCGAAATGCTCCATCATATATAGCTGCTTACGATCATCAAGGCGATTAATACTAGAAATATAATCGTCCCGCGACCAGTCAGCGTCAGGAATGTGGTAAAGTTTCTGATCCAGTTTACCAGCCACTCGCTGCGCCGTTTCCACAACGTTTTGCTCAAGGTAGATAACGCCGACCTTCGCGTTAAGAACCTCGATATCATACGCAATTTGCTGCGTAAATACGTCAGTCTTGCCAACGCCGACACCAGCACCGAACGCATACAGTTCCCCTTTACGACGGCCATAGGTTAGCTTCGTGAGCGTATCGAAACACCAAGGCACTCCCGGCTCCGGAGGAACCAGCAGGCGATCCTTAATATCCGATACAGTTACGATCCCTTCTGGGCGATACTCTTCAGCCTTCCACCACGCGTTAACAAACTCTTTTACAGCCCCCACAGCGAGGTAATCGCAGGCATCTTTATACCCCGGCAGATGTTTGACGATCTTAGCCTTGTTACCGAATAGCTCCGCTACTTCGTTCGCTGCTTTACGCCCAGGCTCATCCGAATCAAAGCAGATAACGATATTCTCAAACGAATCCAGATACTCAAATTGGGCTTTACAATCCTTAGCAGCGGCTGATGCTCCGTTCTTAATGGATACCACAGCCCATTGCGATCCGGTCATCTGGTAGGCGGCTAGAGCGTCTAGCTCACCCTCACAAATGGTAATGTACTTACCCCCTGCGAGGTGCAATTGCTGCCCGAATAGCGTAGCCTGTTTATTGTCTCCCTGAAAACTGAACGATTTATCGGCCACATACCGCACCTTCTTCGCCACTAGCTGGCCGTCCTTATTGTAGTAAGGGTATTGGTGCGTCCCTGTGTCTACAGTTACCCCATACTTTTCACACGTTGGACGGGTAATGCCACGATCCGTGAGGGCTTGCGACGTACCAGTCACAGTCACAGCAGCCTTTCGGGGCGCGGCTGCATCGCGGATAACGCTCAGTTCTTCCATCTTTTCTTCCGATTGGTAAGTATGACAAACCATACAGTATGTGTGTCCGTCGGAATACAATGCATTCCCGTCGGAACTACCACAATGCTCACAGGCGATGTGCCTAACAAAAGTTGATTGCTGTTTCATAGCTATATTATAGCACAGTTATTCGTCGTACCGGTCATCCCTATCGAATTGTTCTAATGCTTGCCACACTAACATAAACACACAAATCATCATCACGATTGCCTGCCATACCGCCAACAGTAAAGTAATCGGAGATAATAGAATCATCTTTAATACTCTCATTCTTTACCTCTTGCGCGGATGCTTTCCGCAATGGTTCGCCCAACGATGGAATGCGCTGCGTAGTAATCGGCTTCCCTCGCACACGCCTCGCGCTCGGCTGCGGCGACAATGGCGGCAAAGCGTTCAAACGCATCGGTGTAATTCCACAGGTCAGGGTCAAGCCCCGCCTCCCGCGCTATGCGGATCACATCTTCTTTATTCATGCCTCACCCCCGATCCCGTGGGCGCGCTCGATGGCCGCTTGCAGCTTTTGAACCACCGTATGCGGCATATCTGCCGCAGAGATGTTGGCATCGTTGATGTAATCGTTGAGGTTCAGCGGCTGGCGCTGGGGCGGGGCGTACTCAGGAAGGCAACGCGCATCACAAGCCACGCACCCCTTCCCGCCGCACCGCTTGCAGTCACCATCATCCTGCCGCTCGGCCTGCTCAATGGCGGCGCGTAGGGCGGTGATGTCTTCCAGCCACCACGTGCCGAAATTTGCTTGGGCGTTCTCCAACGCCTCCAATGCCTGCTTCATTGCTTCAATGCTCATAATAGGCTATCCTCTACATCACCAGGGTAAATATCTTTCACAGTCTTTTCCTCTTTAGGATACCATAAGATATTCCCTTCCTCATCATACTGAGGGAAAGGCCAGTTAGGATCAAGTTGTTTATTTTCCATGTTTATCTTCCGAGAGACTGTCTAGCGGCTTCGATCCGCTGCTGGGCAATGGCGAAGTAGCCTGGGTCCATTTCAATGCCGATGAAGTTCCGGCCTGTATTGACGCAAGCCACCCCGGTAGTCCCTGACCCCATAGTGTTGTCCAAAACTGTTTCACCCTCGTTGGTGTACGTCTTGATGAGATATTCCATAAGAGCCACGGGCTTCTGGGTCGGGTGGAGACCCCTATCGGGACGCCCTGAGAATTTAATGACCGATGAAGGGTGCATCAAATCTGTAGAGCCGTTGGACTGAAAGAGCACAGCGTCCCCCTTTGTCTCTGTTGAGTACAAAGCTGGCTTGTTGTTTCTGAACTTCTCGCGTGGAATCTTTTGAGGGTTGTACGTCCCATGCTTTGAGTAAAAGACAAGGATATTTTCATGCCTTGGCATCACTCGCTTATTGGCTACCAAGGGGTTCTTTGGACTTTCTTTCTCCCAAATCCACTCGTACCGGAAGTCCTTAAGATTGCTCGACACAAGGGCGCTGGTAAACGGCTGCGCTGCTGTCAGCACAATAGCTCCTGTTGGTTTAGTGACCCTCTTGTACTGCTCCCAAAGAGGTTCAAAGGGGATCACAGCATCCCACTTACAAGCCGTAGTCCCATAAGGCAGATCACAAAGAATCATATCAACGGAATTGTCTGGAATACTGCTCATTACTTCTAGGCAATCACCTAGATACAAATCACTGTTCATAAAGCCTTTTCGTTAGATGATCTATCGACTCACATAAGGCTTTTCAGCCTCAATACCGCATTCGATACACTTATAAGCTTCACCCGTAAACGTCCATACATCATGCTTACAGGCAGGCTTATCCTTCCCGAAAATAGCATCCCATCGCTGCGCGTACTCTTCATTCGACACACTAAATGGGCGAGGGCTAGAACCCTTCCCTCCGTCCGACATAGCCATACAATTCCCCTTTCAATCCCAATATTGTATCAGTTTTACCAGAAAAACGCAAGCAGTCAGGAAAAGAATCATTGCTCATTGTCCCTTTCCTGATGCTGCAGGCGCGGGTCGGAGAGATAGCCTAGATTCTCCCATTCACGCTCAATCGCTTTGAAAAGCTTAGACAACCCAATTACATGGGCTAACTTAGCCGCTTCGTGAATAGTTGACCATTCCTCATACTCTTTAAGTCTGTGATTCATTGGTTACCCCTTATACTTATAAGTATAATATACCTTTAAGATATTATATACATATAAGATAATATATACATTTAAGATACTCTATGTCTTATAAGATACTTATAAGTGAGGGTATCACAATTCGTTGTCTCTGTCAACCCCTACGTCATCAAAATCTGATTCACCCAATAAATCGGGCCTGTCGGTGTACGGGATGGCGGTTGTCTCTTCTATGGAAGAGAAACAAATATTACAAGTGTCCAAGAATTCCCCTGTTACCGCATGGCGGCGGGTAGCCTCATAATCGGACAAGGCCTTATTGCAGCAAACGCATCGAATTTTAGGTTCCTCGCTTTCTTGGGGCATGGTACCCCTTCAATGGTTAAAAAGAATCGCTCTACGGCCCGTTTAAGGGCCTTCCCGGGCCTGTTTCAATCCCTGTCATCCTCCCCGTAGTCATCGTCCACATAGTCCAGCCCCTGCCGGTACTCTTCCCGATGATGTTCGACGATGGCGCGTAGCTCTTCCTCCGATATGTCGGTAGTCTTATAGGCAGGATTAACTGGCGCAGGTATCATCATATTTAGGATTCCCTGAAACACGGGATGAACATAATCGTGTCGCATCATTGTCCCTTCACAATTTTATACAATCCGAGACTATTCCCGTCATCATCGAAGTTATTCATCGATAACCAATTATTAGCATTCTCACGCGATGCAAAACGCGCAGCGACAATGCCGGTGGAAATATTAATAACTAGATACATGATTCAGCCTTCCGATAAATTGCCACTACTGATGCTGCCCCTGATTGTGGGTGAGAATCTACAATTTGACCGTCAATAAGGGCTGTAGCATGGCCCCTAATGAGAATAACATAGCTCCCCTTAGGATATAGTTTACACGCCCGGAGAAGAGTCATTCCGGGCTTCGTATGCGTTTTCCCTTCAATAGTGAGACTACGCAAGGCCTTAGCCGTGGCGGTTTTACCATAAATCCCTAGGCATTGTAGCCCGTAGCCTATAAACCCGCTATGTGCCTGCGTTACCGCCATACCCTCCCTATGTGGTCGGCCCTTCGCCTGCATATGTGCATGGGCTAGGTCATAGGGAATTCCTGCAGCATTCGCCAGGGCACGAACAGTACAATCCTTAGTTTCATCGCCCCGGAATTGTCCGTACGATACCGGATCAAGCATTACTTTCACTTTAGGCATGATTCAATCCTTGATTACGGAAGTTATTTTAATATTCCGTGGATGCGACTTTATTCATCGCGATTCCGTAGCAGTATTCCGCCACGCGTCTTTCCCATGCAGGAATGTCGGATTCTATTTCGCAAAGGGTATCGTCAGGAATCCCTCCCACTAATGCCCGAATTAAATTAGCATTACCATTAGTGATAAGGGAATTCCCATATCTCCGGGCTACGTGCTCAGCTGTCAATTCATAATAATCAGTCATAATTCAATCCTTCATTGTTGCAACTAGTTTATCAGCATTAGCCAACGCCTGCGCGGGAGACAATCCAGCCTTCAAGCCGGCATTCCATGCTGCAAGCCACAATTGGTATTGTTCCTGAGTCATTCTTCCACCTCTTCGGCTTCTTCTTCGAAATGCTCCATCAATTCGTCCCAATTAATTTCATCGGTACAGAGGAAGTCCCGCATAAATGCCGGGACGGCTTCTTCGGCTTCTTCGATAGCGTAGAGGGCACTTTCCACGTCATCACGACTCTCAGGGTTAAACCATACATTAACCAGCCAAGTGGCACGATTAGTCCAGCCATTGTAAGTGTTGTCAGACATTTTTCAATTCTCCGGGTTGGGTTGCAGGGTTAGACAAACAAGAAAATCAGGACTAAGGCCACGATTGTAGCGGCGCATCCGGCCATTACAACCCGATCCTCCCGGTCAAAAGGGCGCGGCCCTTCTTGAGTGTATCCTACAGTAAAAGTGCATTCCGCGAGGGTTCTAGGGGTTTGAAGGTTTGAGGGTTTCATGATTTGTGCTCCTTAGTTACTAGACAAGCCGTTAACAACAAAAAACTCCACGTCGCGTGCGGTAGGAAGGTTTCCCGATACCGCATGGCCGTCAGGCCCAAAAATCGTCCATCCCTGCATGGTATTTTTGAGTGTGAAGTGCTTCCCACTAGGGGAGACAATGATGCAGCCGTCAGTCACATGGCCGCGCATTGTGTGGAAAGAATCAGTAGTGGTTTGCATGGTAGTTCCTTAGGCTTTTTTGCACTTGCAAAAAGAGAATTGAAAACGTCCGATTCTCACGAATGTAATACCGCCTACTCTTTGAATTTTCACGATTGTACGCATGATTTGTCCTAGGTTTGTTGACTGGCCCCGAAGGGCCTGCAGGGTGTGCTCAGTAGTGGGAAGGTGCCCACGGGCAGGACTCGATATAGCGGCCAGCAGCATCCTCCGGAGACAGTCCGCAGGACATCAGGAATCGCGCACTATGCAGATCAACCCGACCAGAAAGGCTAGGTTTGATAGCCAGCAAGGCAGAGACGAAAGCTTCGAGCCAGGATTGACGGGAATGTTGCATGATGTGCTCCTAAGTGGGTTTGTTGTTGCGATGGATGTACTGTAGCACAACCAGTTTTCCGGTCAATACAATATTTTTTATAGGGTTATTCATCCTGATAGGTTTTGCCTATGTACCGGCAGGCAGGGCTGGTTATAAGACAACGATTCTTTATATGTAGTACTATAGTGCCTGAAAACGCGCAGGAGCGTTGATCGCAGGGCGAGACATACCTAGGGTGCCTGATACCCCGAAAACGCCCCAAAACGCGTTTAAATCAGTCTCGGGTACTTTGGTATACGTTAGTGGATACTTACATTACAAAATACCAAAATAGCAAAATCCTATTGTGTCTAGCTACTTGATAGTGTGCTTAGCTATTGGTAGGCAGGCGTGATAGTGGGCGTGATAGTACCCTTGATAGTACCCGTCATAGGGTGCCGCTCCCGTGTCCCCACTCTTATATAAGACTGTAGGGCACCCCTGTATAAGACTGACGATAAGTCATGTATAAGACCCCTGATAAGTCTTATATAAGACCCACGATAACTCTTATATAAGACCTGGTGTAGTACTTTATTAATATGTGGACAACTTGTTGACATCCTGTGGATAACTCCGTGTAATACTAAGTTAATATGTGGATAACCTGTGGATAACTTTATATAGGGGGGGGAGGGGTAGTCATGTAGTTATAGCGTTGGCGGAGCCTCTAACGCTCACAAAAAGTAAAAATAAGGAAAAAGTAACCTAAAAAGAGGGACAGATGAGAAGAGGTAAGTATTTGTCAGGTCTAAGAAAAGTGATACAAATGAGAATAATTCGCATTATAGATTAAATGAAGGACTCCGGACACCCTGGAAGGGGGACTTCTAAGGGGAGTGGCAAGGTCTATAAAAATATTTACACAAAAAGCTTGACTTTTACGAAATCTATGGTATAATATTCAGTATAGGCACCAAAGTAGTAGCGTTGATACTTTGAAGGCTAAAGAGTGATCTGTGCAGCTTTAGAGTCCACCTTAAAGGTGCAATTTATAATTAATACATACTTAGATATAATCACCATAAAGAAAGTCCTTAAAGGTGCCTCTAAAGGAGGAAGGACAAAAACTAAGATTGTTGTCTCCTAACTTAAGGGTAAAGACATATGGAAGAAGTTAAAATTAAAACCCCTATTATTGGTGTTGTCGATAATACAGAAGGGGTTGTCGTTCCCAAGAAAAGGGGTAAAGGGCGACCACCTAAATCTGACCTTGAAGCTGTGAGGAACAGAAATAAGGGTAAGTTGGGGCGACCAAAGAATGATACCGGGCGGATGCAGGAATTCAAGGAACGTCTTTTAGCAACAGGCGGCACCCGGATTCTAGACACCATGATTCGGATTGCCCTAGACGATAACCACCCCGGACAGATGGCTGCGATTAAATTGGCTGTCGACCGGATCCTGCCAATGAGTGCTTTTGATGCGGCTAAGAATGGTGGGTCTACCCCTCAAGTAACTATTAACATCAGCGGCATTAACGAACCAAAGATTATTGGGTCTTCTGACGATGAGGTGATTGACGTATGACAGCACTTAACTTTAGCTTGCTGTCTTGGCAAAAGGAAGTATTTCAGGATGAAACCCGATTCAAGGTTGTTGCTGCGGGCCGTCGATGTGGTAAATCCCGATTATCGGCTGTCACGCTTCTTATCGAAGGCCTTAATTGCCCGGATGGCTCGGCAGTCATGTACGTCGCTCCAACCCTCGGACAAGCCCGAACAATTATCTGGGACTTGCTCCACGACCTCGGGCGACCAATCATCAAAAGCTCCCACGTTAATAACCTGGAAATCACGCTGATTAACGGCAAGAAGATTCTGGTGCGTGGGGCGGATAACCCTGATTCACTTCGGGGTGTGTCCCTGACCTATCTTGTGCTGGACGAATGTGCGTTCGTAAAGCAAGAGGTTTGGGAAAAGATTCTTCGTGCGGCTCTTTCGGATAAGAAGGGGCGGGCATTATTTATTTCTACTCCTTCCGGCCGTAACTGGTTCTACGATGTGTTCAAGTTAGGACAGTCGCAGGTGGATGAAGAGTGGAAGGCGTGGCACAAGACCACGGCTGATAACGAAACCATTGACCCAAAGGAAATTGAGGCTGCTAAGCGTACCTTAAGTTCGTTTGCGTTCAAGCAAGAATACTTATCTTCTTTCGATACTTCCGGAACCGATATCTTCAAGGAAGAGTGGTTTAAGACAAAAGAAGAGCCGGATTACGGCGACTACGTTGTAGCGATTGACTTGGCTGGTTTTGAGGAAGTAGCTAAATCAGCTAACGCCAGTAAGAAAAGATTAGATGAAACCGCTATTGCTATCGTCAAGGTAACGCCTGACGGGGAATGGTGGGTACAGTCCATTGAGCATGGTCGGTGGGATATCAAGGAAACCGCTAACCGGATCCTGAACATTATCCGAGACTACCGACCTCAGAGTATTGGCATTGAGCGTGGGGCGTTAAAGAATGCGGTTCTTCCGTACCTTAACGATCTGATGCGTAAGCACAATACTTTCTCCCACATCCATGATCTAACCCACGGAAACAAGAAGAAGGCAGACAGGATCGTCTGGAGCCTTCAGGGTCGGCTAGAGCATGGCAGGATCTCCTTCAACGAGGATGAGGATTGGGAAGAGTTTAAGGATCAGCTAATCATGTTCCCGACTTCTGGTGTTCACGATGACCTTGTGGATGCCCTGGCGTATATCGACCAGCTTGCGATCACTAACTACAACCAAGATTACGAAGAAGAAGAATACGAAATCTTAGACCCCATAGCAGGATATTAATCATGGAATACAAAAAGAACGCCGCTTACAACAAACTCGATAAACAAGAAGAAAAGATCGAGATGAAAAAGAAAAAGATTAAAGAGATGGAAATGGAAAAGATGATCCGTTCCATCGTGCGTAGCGAAATTACTCGTTCCAAGACCAAATCTAAATAAGGCTCTGAAATGTAGGGTAACAAGATGAAGATCAAAAGGGTAAACAGTAACTCCCCAGGTATAAGGATGCTTCTAGAAGTACTTCATCTGGACTGTTTCCCTTCTGATGAATTCCCTGACTTTTCTCACGGATGGTGGTGGATAGCTTATGACGACGAGGACAATGCTGTTGGCTTTGCTGGTTTATACGCTTCTATCCAATGGGACAAAACTGGCTACCTATGTCGAGCCGGTGTCGTGGAGTCAGCGAGAGGCAAGGGGTTACAGAAAGCCCTGATTAAAGCCCGTATACGTTTTGCTAAGCGATTAGGATATGAATGGCTGGTGACGGACACTCGACGCAACCCTGCTTCCTCTAATGCCTTAATTTCGTGTGGCTTCAAACTCTACGAACCGAGATATCCGTGGGGATTTCGAAACAGCTTATATTTCAGACAAAAACTGTAAGGAACAGACATGGCTGACAGCTTATTCGGCGATATTGTGTCTTGGATGCAAAGCCCTCAACGTACCCAACAGATGCGTGGAATCGGGGACTGGCTTTCTGAATGGCCTAAACGATATCAAGAAAACCAGCAAATTAATAAACTTGCAGGGGATTACACTCAGAATAAACTTCTAGGTCGTACACCAACGCCTGAACAAGAGCAGGCCCATGCAGCATGGTTAGAACAAGCGGCAGGAAGTGTTACCCCTGCTGGCATGATTGTTGGTCGTGGAGTTACAGCGGCTAACGCTGCTCGCGCCACACAGATGGCTAATACAGGAGCTAGCCCTGGACGAATTTTTCAGGAAACAGGATTAGTACAGGTTCCCACTCCTAACGGAATGGCCTGGGGCCGTCAAATTAGCGATGCCCCCGCACAAATGAAGTCGGATGTTTACGACAATTTAAAAGATGTGTTTCAACATCATGCAGCAAAAGCAAAAGGCCAACCGATTCCCGAACCTACTTTAGCTGATCTTCTGGATCATCCTGAGCTTTTTCAAACATACCCAGAATTAGCAAATCTTCCGGTTCAACGTTTATCGGGACTAGAAAGTTTTTCCGGTACAAAAGGTTCTTTTAATCCTGCTACTGGAACTATTAAACTTGCAGGTAAAAATCAGTATTTTACCCCTGAACAACTAGCCAAACAAAGAGAAGAGGTTTCTTCTACTCTTTTACACGAAATTCAACACGCTATTCAGAGTATTGAACAATGGCCTCGCGGTGGTTCTCCTTCTGAATTTGCCAAAAAAGGTACAGCCGGGGCCGAAAACCAAGTTAAGTGGGCTGAAAAATCTTTGGATCAACTCGTGCGGTCTAAAATGGAAGAGTTAAAGCTTCCTAGACCTAGTGAGTATAGTTTAGAGTACTTAATGGCTAATGTTCGTAAGTTTAAGACAGAAGGTGAAAAAGCTTTAAAATATTATGATGCTCCTTTTGTTGAAAAAATTAAAACACTAGCAAATCTTCCTGAATTTTCTTCTTTTGAAAAAATTTATACAAAATTAGATAAAGTTAAGAAAAAAGTTTTAAATCGTAGGCAACAAGAATTTGAAAAGTATCAGTCTTTAGCTGGGGAAGCTCAGTCACGGGCTACACAAGCTCAGTTTTTATTAGACAAGCAAACCGGAACATCGTCTTCTTATAGTATTCCCGCAACATCTTTTTATGATGTGCCAATTGAGACGTTAATTTATAAAGACCCTTTCCCGAATACCATTAAGTAAGGATCAAGATGGCTGAAGAAAAAGATATGGAAGCTCAGTTTGAGACTCCTTCTGAAAACGAAAAGAAGCTAGGTTCTTGGATTGTCGGCCATGCAGATAAGTGGCGCGATTACCGGGATACTAACTTCATGGAGGATTGGCTGGAGTACGAGCGTATTTTCCGTGGTCAATGGGCTGCGGAGGATAAGACCCGTGATTCCGAGCGTAGTCGTTTAATCAGTCCCGCCACTCAGCAGGCTGTGGAAACACGCCATGCCGAGATTATGGAGGCTATTGCCGGCAGCGGTGAGTTCTTTGACATTGAAGACGATATCCGTGATGTGAACGGCACCCCGCTTGATGTGATGGGTATTAAGGCTCAGCTTCACGAAGACTTCAAGCGTGACAAGGTTAAGAAGTCTCTGGATCAGATCGAACTGATGGCAGAGATTTATGGCACCGGTATCGGTGAGATTATTCTCAAGACCGAAACCCAATACGAGCCTGCCACCCGTCCGATCCCCGGTGTGCAGGGACAGGCTGCTATCGGTGTGCTGGAAAAGCCCCGTGTGGCGATCAAGCTCAAGCCGGTTAACCCCAAGAACTTCCTGATCGACCCCAACGCCGAGAGCATCGACGAAGCCCTGGGCGTGGCGATTGAAAAGTATGTGTCTATCCACAAGATCGTGGAAGGCATGGAAAAAGGTATCTATAAGAAGCTGCCCGTCGGTACGCTTTATATGGACGATGACCTGGAACCCACCCAGGAAACTACCTATTTCCAAGAAGATAAAGTCTTACTGTTAACTTACTACGGCTTGGTGCCGAAAGAGTACCTGACAGAAGACGGTGAAGAGGTGGAAGAACTCTTCCCTGAGCATTCGACCGAGGACAAGTACAGCAACATGGTGGAAGCCATTGTTGTGATTGCCAACAACGGGGCCGTGCTCAAGGCTGAAGAGAACCCCTACATGATGAAGGATCGTCCGGTTGTCGCCTATCAGGATGACACAGTTCCGGGACGTTTCTGGGGTCGTGGAACCGTTGAGAAGGCCTACAATATGCAGAAGGCTATCGACGGCCAACTGCGGGCACACATGGACTCCCTGGCCCTTACAACGGCCCCCATGATTGCGATGGACGCTACGCGCCTGCCGCGTGGTGCTAAGTTTGAGGTCAAGCCCGGTAAGAGCCTGCTGACTAACGGCAACCCGTCTGAGATTCTGTATCCGTTCCACTTCGGTCAGACCAATCAAGACGCTCCCGCCGCTGCTCAGAACTTTGAGCGGATGCTGCTTCAGGCGACAGGTACTGTGGATAGTGCTGGTCTTCCGTCTAACGTGCCGCGTGACGCTGGTGCGGGCGGTATGTCGATGGCGATGGCAGGGATTATCAAGAAGTACAAGCGTACTCTGACGAACTTCCAAGAAGATTTCCTGATCCCTTTCATCAACAAGGCTGCATGGCGTTATATGCAGTTCGACCCGGAGCGTTATCCGTCTGTTGATATGAACTTCCTGCCCACCGGTGCCTTAGGTATCCTGGCGCGAGAGTTTGAACAGCAGCAGATGATCGGTTTACTGCAGACTTTAGGCCCGGATACGCCTGTTCTGCCTGTTCTGCTCAAGGGTATCCTGCAAAACAGTTCCCTGACGAACAAAGGCGAGTTGATGGAGGCTCTGGATAAGATGTCTCAGCCCAATCCTGAGGCTCAGCAGATGCAGCAGCAGCAGATGGCGGCTCAGATGGCTCTTCTGGAGGCCCAGATTCGAGATCTGGAGTCTAAAGCCCTTAAACAGCAGGCTGAAGCCCAGAAAACAGCTGTGGAAGCGCAGCTTAAGCCCCAGGAAGTGCAGGCTAAGATGGTTGCAGCCCTGGCGACTAACCTCAACGAAGACGCTGAAAGCGTTGATTTTGAGCGTCGAGCTAAGTTAGCTGACCTGTTACTTAAGGAAAAGGATATTGAATCCAACGAACGCATTGCTATGAGCCAATTAGCAAGCAAAAGTGGTATGAATACTTGACAAAGTATACTTTTTAGTGTATAATATAGGTTTTAAGATTCCTTACGGAGAAAATCTTGGCACCTGAGCTACAAAAGTATTACGAAGAACAGTTTTCTATGCTATCCACGACAGGGTGGAAGGATTTAATAGAAGATTTAACTAATTTACAGAAGTCAATCAACGACTTATCTACTGTCGCAGACGAGCAAACCTTATTTTTTCGTAAAGGACAGTTAGATATTCTTGAACTTTTGTTTCAGCGAAAGGCAATGTGCGAAAAGGCATACGAGGATCTGCAGAATGAAACGGATATTTGAGTTCCTCTGTGATGACGCACACCTGTCTGAAAAGCTAGTTGACGATGCGATCAGGGTAATAAACTGCCCTACTTGTGATAAGGAGGCGCATCGAATCGTTTCCCAACCTAGTCTAAAGCTAGAGGGATGCACAGGTGCATTTCCTTCGGCCTATGACCGGTGGGGACGAGTGCGGGCTGAGAAGCTCGCCCAAGAGAGGAAGCAGGCCGAGTAACTTCGGGAACCTGAATCCATTTATAAATATGTCCTAGAACCGCATTCGCGGCAGGATGAAAGGTAGGTATGGCTCTTATTGATTCTGAAGAACTGGCTGGGAATAATATCGGTAATGATGAACCGGAAAATACTCCCGAACCTGAGGTTAAACTTGAGGAAGAAAAGAAAGTAGAGGTTCCCGACAAGTATCGGGGCAAAAGCCTTGAGGATATTATCAAGATGCACCAAGAGGCTGAGAAGCTTATTGGTAAGCAGGCCCAGGAAGTGGGAGAAGTCCGGAAGTTAGCCGATGACCTTCTCAAACAACAACTCTCCACGACACAACAAGCGACCACCAAAGAAGAAACTGAGGTTGACTTCTTTGAAGACCCCAAAAAAGCGGTTCTTAATGCGGTTGAGAAACATCCGGACGTATTAGCTGCCAAGGAAGCTGCCCTGCGCTTAAAGCGTATGGAGGCGCAGGCACGGCTGCAGGCCAAGCATCCTGACCTTGCGGATATCGTTCAAAACAACGACTTTGTTGATTGGGTTAAAGCCTCTCCCATGCGTATGAAACTGTACGCTGAGGCTGATACAAACTTTGACACAGACGCTGCGGATGAATTATTGAGCACATTCAAAGAACTGAAAACCATTCGTCAGAAACAGTCTAAGCAAGATGGTGATGCTGTGCTGCAGCAGAACATGAAGGCGGCGGCTGTGGATACGGGTGGTACTGGTGAGTCTTCTAAGAAAGTTTACCGCCGTGCCGACCTTATCCGGCTACGCATGACCGATCCGGCCCGGTATGAAGCTCTCTCTGATGAAATCATGAGGGCTTATGCTGAGAACCGGGTTAAATAACTTTTAACTCTAGGAGATTTCTAAATGCCTTTAGGTACCGCTCACGTTACTACCACCACCGGCGCAACATTCATTCCTGAAATTTGGAGTGATGAGATTGTTGCTTCTTACAAGAAGAACCTCGTTGCCGCCAACCTCGTTAAGAAGATGAACTTCAAGGGCAAGAAGGGTGATTCGATTCACATTCCCGCCCCGACCCGTGGCAACGCCTCGGTGAAGTCCGCTCAGACCCAAGTGACCCTGATTGCGGCCACCGAGTCTGAAGTGGTTGTCACCATCGACAAGCACTACGAGTACTCGCGCCTGATCGAAGATATCGTCGAAGCACAATCCCTGTCGTCCCTGCGTAACTTCTACACGGAAGACGCTGGCTACGCCCTGGCCCGCCAAGTGGATACCGATCTGGTTCGCCTGGGTCGCGGTGTTCGCGGTGGTGACGGCACCGCCGACTATACCGGTGCTTTCTCCGGTGCTGACGGCACGACAGCCTACACCGGCACCGCTGGTGCTCTGACTGACGCTGCTATCCGCCGCTCTATCCAGCGTCTGGATGACAACGACGTTCCGATGGACGGTCGTTTCCTGATCGTTCCCCCGTCTACCCGCAACACCCTGATGGGTATCGCCCGCTTCACCGAGCAGGCTTTCGTGGGCGAGGCTGGCGGTAACAACACCATCCGTAACGGCGAAATCGGCAACGTGTACGGCATCCCCGTCTTCGTTTCCACAAACGCTGACACCGCTACCGATGGCGACCGCATCTGCCTGCTGGCCCACCGCGACTTCGCTGTGCTGGTTGAGCAAATGGGTGTCCGTTCGCAGACCCAGTACAAGCAAGAGTGGCTGGGTACCCTGTTCACCGCCGACACCCTGTACGGCGTGAAAGAACTGCGTGACGGCTCCGCCGTTGCTCTGGCTGTGCCGGCCTAATACTTATAACAATAAGTAAGTAGCTTGCACCCTTTGGCTCCCGCTCACAAGGCGGGAGTCTTTTTCAAAGGGTTTGTTAAATCCTTCGGAAAGGATATATGGCTAAGTTTAGATGTAAGCATACTGGTAATATCTTTACCTATACTGTTCCGCATGATATTAATACGATGCGTGAGCATGACGAATACGAAGAAGTTGAGGAAGAAGAACAGTCTGAGTTGACGGAAACTCTTCCTAAGAAACGCAACATTGGGCGACCTCCTAAGCAGAAGGAAAAACTATGACTATTTTTCGCGGATTGGGCGGAGGCGGGGATGCCACTACCGATTCTGAATTAACAGCATTCGTTGCGATTTCTCAGCAGACTGCTGCCTCTGCCGCTGCTGCGGCTGCAAGTGCTTCCGCTGCGGCTGCTTCTGCTTCAGATGCCCAAGATGCGGCAAACGCGACAACCGACTTCAAGAATGATCTGATTGTTGAGGCGACAACCCTGGCTGCAGGAAGTGCGGCCACAGTTGCGTTTGATGATAACTTAGTCAAGTTTACTTTCGGTATTCCTACTGGCGCAACAGGTGCCACCGGTGCTACAGGCGCGACAGGCGCACAAGGCCCGCAAGGTGAAACAGGCCCGCAAGGCCCAACAGGAGCCACAGGCGCGACCGGGGCTACTGGAGCCACCGGAGCGACCGGCCCTCAGGGTGAAAAAGGCTTAAACTGGCAAGGTGCCTATGCTGGCGGGACAGCCTATGATGTGGATGATGCTGTTTCGTACAACGGCTCTTCCTACATCTGTATTTTAGCCTCTACCGGTAACCTGCCCACCAATACAACCTATTGGCAGCTTCTTGCACAAAAAGGTGCTGACGGCACCGGAGGTGGCGGCGGATCTGGCGATGTAGTTGGCCCTGCATCTTCCACGAACAACAACATTGTTCTATTTGATGGAGCTACCGGTAAACTGATTAAAGATAGCGGCACGAATACCGCTGCCTTTGCGACAGCCGCCCAGGGTGCCAAGGCTGACACGGCGGTACAGCCGGACACAAGTCCGAGCTTTATTGATACCCTGTCGGACAAGTTTAGCTTAGATACCGCTGCTGTGACGACGGCTGGCGTGGGTGAGATTGCCTGGGATGATGGTAATGGCACGGCTGTGCTCGGCCTGAAGGGTGGAAACTCCGTTTTAACTATCGGCCAGGAAATTATTGCTCGGGTCTACAACGATTCCGGTTCTACGCTGTCTAAAGGCCAGATTGTTTATATCTCTGGCGCACAGGGTAACAGGGTTGCTGTTAAACTGGCTAGAGCCGATAGCGACACAACCTCTGCCGGTACTCTTGGCATGGTGGAAGAAACCATTGCCTCCGGTGCAGAAGGCTTTGTGACCCTGATGGGTACTGTCCACGGCTTAAATACATCTTCGTTGACAGCGGGTGCTTTAGTGTATTTATCAGCCACTACGGCCGGTGCTTATACTACGACGGCTCCTACAGCCCCTGACCATCGTGTTACGTTGGGTTATGTGGAACGTGTTCACGCCACAGTCGGATCAATCTACATGAAGGTTGATAACGGCTATGAAATTGACGAA
>Ga0209985_10000631_pt1 | contig 37099 bp, 30 predicted proteins | sample NOAtaG_FD_187305 | JGI IMG/M metagenome (GOLD analysis project Ga0209985, IMG submission 187305) | Freshwater lake microbial communities from Lake Erie, under a cyanobacterial bloom - NOAA_Erie_Diel6S_1000h metaG (SPAdes) (version 2) | ecosystem: Environmental > Aquatic > Freshwater > Lake ...
TCAAGCGATCCAGTGCGACCACTGGCTTCCGCAATATTCAAAGGCACCGATAGAGCCGCTCGCTTAAGCTGGTCACAGAGTTCCGCGTGACCTCGCGGCACAGTTGACAGCACCTGCGTAGAAAGGGGAAGAAGTGCTATCGACTTCTGATAGACCTCTAATTTTTCATGACTAAGTTGAGGTAGGTGGTCCAAAGGCAAAGCCTCCAAGGCGACGATCATGATCAGGCCAAAGGCTAGGGCAAAGGCAACGCGAAAGCCAAGGACATCGGCAGGCAACGGCGAAAGATTCTGCTAGTCTCTGGTACTAAAGGATCGGCCTGGATGACGTTGGCGAAGCCAAACGTCAACAGGCCCTAGTATAAAATCGCTCGCCAAGACCGAGCGTATCAGAGGCCCTTCCCCTCTGTAACGTTCGTGTGCATTGCCACTCAGCAGTCCCCCCACCTTGGCGATCGAGTAGCTCTGCATGATGCGAATCTCTCGATTGTGCGGGTCGATGAAGTCCTAAAGATCTCGCCAGCGAGAACCCTTCTGCACCGTGATCGTCCGCTGCGCCAGATCCAAATGAAGAATCTTATGGAAACGCCGCATATCAGGCTGCAGCATCCCTTCGCTTGCTGTTTGCCCCCATACTGGAAGGCCCCCCGACTGAAATAGGACCTCTGTGCGTTTGAACGGCAATCTGGATCGCCTCGGTGGTATCGGGTGGGAGGACTTCCGCGACCCTTATCGGATTGAGTCGCGTCACATCTTTGATCAAAAGTGGGGTCAGCTTGGTTCCAGGGGACTTCGCTTGCGAGGAGGCTACAGCCGGAAGGGGCAAAGCCAGGAAACAGTATCCAGACAGACTCAGGATGAAAGCGACGATCGCTTGCATCATACCTCCAGGACCTGCAACGGCCCAAAAATTGAGGATCACAAGCCAGTCGCAGACCATCGGTGCGATGTTATCCCCAGGCCCTTGCTCACAGCAATCTTTCGGCCAAGGAATGAACCAGCCAAGCCGCTCCGTAGGCCAGGATCAGGAGGTAGGCAAAAGCGAAGAGAGGCCAGCCGACAGAATTCGTCTCCCGCCGCATGACGACGAAAGTACTGATACACTGGGGGGAAAAGACATACCAGGCGAGCAGAGCCAAAGCCGTTGAAAGTGGCCAAAGGGTTCGCAGTTCCGTGGCTAAGTCGATGTCTTCAGCCGCTTTCGCCTTCTCAACGGCAAGACTCGTACCCAGCGAGCTAACAATCACCTCACGGGCCGCAAAGCCAGAGACGAGACCAATGGAGATCCTCCAGTCAAACCCTAAGGGTTCCAATGCTGGTTCGAGGAAACCACCGATTTGCCCGGCGTAGCTTTCCCTCAGATTCGGCACTTCTCCACTCGACTGTCGTGGAAAATTCGATAGCAACCATAGCACCACCGAAACCAGCAAAATCAATCCACCAGCCCTCTTCAAAAAGATCTTAGTCCTGAGCCACAGCTGTCGAGACAAGTAAAGTAGCTGTGGACGCTTGTAGCTGGGAAGTTCGACGATCAAAGGACTCAGGGGTTGGCGAATCAAAGTCCCGCGGAGCACCCTGGCTACGATCATGGACGACAGTATTCCCATCAAAAACAGCGAGAAAAGCACCAAACCCTGAACTTGAATGCCAAAGAATACGGTTTTCTGCGGAATGAACGCCCCGATGAGCAAGACATAGACCGGCAATCGTGCAGAGCACGTCATAAGTGGCGAGACCAAGATAGTGAGAAGGCGATCTCCATGGTTCTTGACTGTTCGGGCGGCCATCATCCCTGGAATCGCACAAGCGAAAGAGGAAAGCAGCGGCACGAAAGATTGTCCAGGCAGCCCCATGAGACGCATCCAGCGATTCATGATCAACGCTGCGCGGGGCATATAACCGCTACTTTCGAGAATAAAGATAAAGAGAAACAACAGGAGTATCTGGGGGAGAAAAACCAAGACCGCCCCGACTCCTGCGATGATACCATCGGTGATAAGACTGCGGAAAAGGCCTTCTGGCAACTGCTGGGCGACCGTCATACCCACCCAAGCTATACCCTGTTCGATCCAGTCCATGGGCGTCTCCGCCAGACGAAAGACGGTCTGAAACATAAACAGCATCAGCAAAAGAAAGATCCCACTTCCCAGGATAGGATGCAGTAAGAACTTATCAGCTCGAGCCGAGAAGGCGTCCTTTTGCAGAGGTCTACGAATAACCTGACAGGCAATGCGCCTGGCCTCCTGCTGTCTTTCCAACAATTGTTGGAGATTTCCTTGAGCTATAGGTTGGGTCTCAATTCGTTTTAATCCGCCCCGGGTCAGGTACTGTCGAATCTCATCTTCCAAAGCTCGCACACCCTGTTTGTGAGTAGCTACAGAGGCTAAGACCGGTAAGCCTAACTCAACTTCCAGAGCCTTGAGATCGATCTCAAGGCCACGTTTGGCGGCGAGGTCCATCATGTTGAGGGTGACCAGTATGGGACAGCCGAGCTGTTTCAATTCAAGGATAAGTGCAAGACTGCGTTCGAGATTCGTACTGTCAGCGATCGCTACAATCAATTGGGGGGTCTGGGATGCGACAGCTTCTGTGAGGACGTGAACACTGACCTCCTCGTCGCGAGACTGTGGCCACAGACTGTAAATACCGGGTAGATCGATGATCTGAATGTCTCCGGCAGCATCCCCTCGAAGAAAACCCGATTTTTTTTCTACCGTCACGCCGGGGTAATTACCAACCTTTTGACGACCACCCGTCAGGGCGTTGAACAGTGCTGACTTACCAGAGTTAGGACTACCAACGAGCGAGACATGAAGCTTACTAGGGTTCATGAGATAAGACTTTCACGAAGATACGGGACGCTTCTTCCTGCCCCAGTGCGAAGGATGATCCCAACAGCTCGACGATGATAGGGGAACCTGACCAGGCGCGTCCCACCACCCGAACCTCTTCGTTCAACATGAATCCCAGCTCGACCAATCGCTGGAGAGTCGGTTCGGGACCGGAGTTAAGATCATAGCCAGAGATAACGGCACTTTCGCCTTTTCCAAGGCAGGACAGGGGCGACATATTGACAGCCTCCAATCAGGAAACTGAGAAACAATATCATTCTCAGCAAAGAGGATGCCATGTGAATTCTGTTTATCTTTTCAGGCCCCTCAGCGGCAAATCGATCGACTTTAGAGCATCTTGAGCGGCCGGCCTGCGGCACTTCCCGCATCGGTCCGTCGCGCCGCAGCTCCCTTTGGAAGGCTTGCTAGCTTACCAGGAGAAGCGATAGCTTGCGACTGAATGGCGCAAAAATCAACCTGGACGGCCGCTCCCTAACGTTCACCTTGAACAAAAATCACGGCGTCCCATCATTCATTCGGATAGTATTTTTTTGTCTCTTGCTCTAGTCTCGTTGCTACTAGCCTGAAAGGCGCACCGGAGACAGGCCAGAGGTCTACAGAGGGGCGACGGGCACGTTCCTATCAAACGACGCATAGAGGCCCTCTCTGGACGCGTAAGTGCCGGAGGAAAGAGGTGATGATGCAAACTCCTGACACATCGAAAAGCTCCACTCTTGGTCCTTCAACCAAGTTGTTTGCGCTTATCATCGACAATCGACTGATAGGCGCCGTCCGAGCGTTCTCGACTCGGGAAGCGCGTGTTAAAGGTGAAGCGCTGCTTGGCCATCGGTCCTTGGCTCAGAGTCTGACTCAGGCCATCCAACCAGTCGAAGTCGAGACCATAGGCAGTCGTCTACGATCTGCTATGATCCGAAAGGGGGACTTCGACCCGGACGCCTCCGACCCCCAGCTAGTCCGAGAGTTCATCAGTGAATCCATCAAAGCTGTTTTGCTACAAGTGGTCGGCTGCAAGCCCAGCGGCTTTGGTGACTTTGCCCAGAGCCTCGCGCACATCATCCAAACTGCAAAATTAGATCAACGGTTTCCCCTGAGTGAAGCCTTCGTGATGTGGGAAGGCCGCGTTCTAGCGACTGCCCCCTCTCTGGACGCCTTTGAAGCTCGCTTCGCAGCCACTCCCACCTCGGGGTGAGAGGCAAAGCTTCTCAGATCCATCTGCTTTCTTAAACTCTCTCTAATCGATGCAAAAAGAGTTCGATCACCACGTTCAAAACAGAGCCTCCTCGGGTGCTCAAGTCCCCGAGCTGTTCCCTGCCCCAGGCTTAAGCAACCTGGTGCAAGAGCTCGCGCCCCAAGAATATCTCGCGATGATGGAGATATGCTCCTAGGATCTGGGCCACGACTGGTCCCAAGAGATACCCATGCCGATACAATCCATTGATACGCAGCAATCCCGGCTGCACCACAAGGCGTGGCAGATGATCCGGAAAAGCGGGTCGCTGGCCGGTGTAGGTTGCCAGAATTTCTGCTTCTCCAAAGCTTGGGTGCACAGAGTAAGCAGCAGATAACAACTCGAGCGCAGAGCGGACTTTCACGGGTCCTGACTGCCTGGTTTCAATCGCCGTTGCTCCGATGTAATAATGTCCCTGTTCTCGTGGCGCTATATAAATACTGAAGCGAGGATGAATCAATCGGACTGGTCGCTTGAGTGAAACCTCAGGAGCTCGCACAAGGAAAGCCTCACCGCGCACGGGACGAAGATCCGTGAAATCATTCATCGCTCCCATGCCGCGACAGTCGATCACCACATCGGCAGTCATCGAACCCTTTTTCATCATAACCCGGAAGGGATAGAGCTCCTGAACAGACTCTCCAAAGAAGACATCACCATGTGGATGGCACTGCACATACTCGATCAAAGCTGGTAGGAGCCTTTGATTATCGAGATTCGCTTCGTGGGGGAGATAGAGAGCCCTTGAAAAGTGTTCGAGCTCTGGTTCTAGTGCTCCTGCCTGGATCCAAGCATAGCAACTAGGATCGACAGAACGCGTGATGCGCTGGGTCACATGATCGAAGTGAGGTCGATCACGAGCGTGACAGAGAATCAGACCTCCCCTGTGGGTATAATAAACTTTGGAGGGCAGTCGCACAAGAATCTCGGGCCAGAGGCTCAGGGATTTGAGGCCCATCGTGAAGATCAAATCTTCGGCAGACTCGAGTTCCGTGTAGGGAACCATCATTCCGGCAGCAGCGAAGCTCGTGCCCTTCCTATAATCGCCCGGACTTTGTTTTTCGAGCAAGGTCACTTTCCACCCGTTTTTCAATAGCTCCCAGGCGCTGAGTAAACCAACAATACCAGCTCCTACTACGATGGCGTGTTGTAACATAGACTCCTCCCGTAAGTTCGAGCTCGTTCGAGGCAGACATTTGCTTCGGGTCACGTAAACCCTTCACATTTTGTTTCACCATCGCAAGAGCTCGCATGAAAAGCCATGGGTAAGCTGCTCTTCTTTGAGAGAGGCTTACCTTCGGGTGGTTTCCTAGGAACTCAGGACTAGACGGCGGACATGTTGGGCCCTGAAAAAATTGAGGGTTATTACGCAACGACGCTCACGTGCTCTGTCTGGGAGCATGCAAGAGAGTGTCTGTTCTTACATGGGACTTTAAATGTGCGGAAAGGGTCCGAAGGCTAGGTGCATCCAGTTCTGAAGTCCAGAGTGGCCAACTCTTCCAGGTGGAGCTAAGGATTTTGCTGCAATAAAACCTAAGGTTAGCGAAGGTGGAGTATGGCCCGTATCGGAAAATGATCCGAGGAACGAATCCTCGTATCAACGTGAACATCACTGACATCAAGACCTCGAACAAACAGCTGGTCGAGATGATCCAACTGTCCTCGCGGATCACCCGGGATCGGAACATAGATCAAACCGAGCGTCTCAAGCTTAGCCGCCACCGCTTTAAAGTACCGTGGCGTGAATGTATTGAAGTCACCGGCAAAAATCATGGGGCCCGTATGCTCAGGAAGTTGCGTAAAAACATGATCAAGCTCTTCAACTGCACGGCGAATGGAGCGTAACAGCGTCGCATGAATGTTAACGACCAAGAGATCAGGTCGATTGCCTCCAAGCCGATAGCGTGTGATCAATGCAGCTTTTGGGGTGCGCAATACGGGCTCAGGATACTTACAGAGAATGCGTAGGGGGGTCTCACGCGGCTCCATGCGGGACAGAGTCATTACGCCATCACGCAGTTGGTCGGCCCGCTCGTATGAAGCGCCGTGAACACTCAGAAACCCAGGGGCCGACAGCTCCATCAAAGAGCGACGCGAAAGCAATGCCTCTTGCAGCAAGAGCAAATCACTCTGAAAGCTCAGCAGACGAAAGTCGTTATAGAAATGTTCGCCCCCAGATCCCTTGAAGATGTTCCAGATGGTCACCCGCAGAGGCCAATTGTCCCAGGCACCATGCTCGGCAGCACCGGACACCCAAACAGGCCCCTCGACATTACGGTTGATCTTGAGAACCTGCGAGAGGCTACGCAGGACGTGAATGTAGGGACGATGCGGTTTGACTTTAACTTTGCGCGGCATGCTCACCCATTCTGACTCCCTAATGCGAACGGAGCTCCTGTGCGTTCCCAAGCTTCAAGTGGCTTTTGAGGCTTTTCATAGCTTGAAAGCGGTCTTAAACGTTCTGTGTCTGGTCTTTACTGCCTGGCTTTGTTTTTGCTTTATCGAAATCGTGCTCTGCACCATCAAGGAGGTTCGCTTATGCAGCTCGATACATTTTTTCGACGTCTGCCGCCTTCGCCCGCTCTGCATCGATACGCCCAGTCCCGCTTGAAGGATTGGGAAAAGACTTGGCATCGTTCCCTCCAGCTTCGCCTCATTTTCTCCCAGGCGGGAAGGCAAGTACAGCTCGAACTGGTCGGACGGGATGCTGCGGGACATGCAATCAGCGCACGCTGCGTCGGGGTCGACGGTTTTGCTGCGATTGATACACTCTATCAGCAGCTAGGCTCCCAGGGTGGCCTGCTCTCAAGGCGAGGGCTCTCATCCCACCGAGGCCCAGCTTGAGCGGAATCACCACCGGTCTGAGCTATGTTTCGAGGGGGGATCGTGAATGGCCGCACCAGGCTGAAACCTTACTCTCAGGAGCCCAGCGTCTTATTTTATACTAGCATGGCCATGTCTTCCGGTTAAGTGGCATCTGGGTGTGGAGCTACCGTCAGACTTGAAAAACGAAGGTACACGACGAGTAAGCCGATGATCACTTCGCCGGCGCTACCACTTTCGATAGGAAGTAAAAACAGCTGTAGACGCCGTGATAGTTCCACGCGACGCAGGTCTTCCCTAGATCCCGATCGTAGCAGGTGCGCCCTTCTTCATGAACGAGAAACTGGACTCTCAAGATCGACTGTCCGTTCTCCAGAGGTACGCGTAGCAGACGTGAATCCTCCTGACAAGCCTGGACAATTTCTGCATTGGTGAACGCTCGATCCTTCCGAATCATGGTAGAGCGAGGTGACTCCCAACGATCGAAGTCTTTCCCACGAATCAAGAATTCTTTGCCAGTCTCCACCGGAGGATTCAAATCGTAGCCATCGACTGCGTCGGCGGTCGACTCCGTTTTGCCGCAGGCAAGGAGAGAGGATAAGAGGACGCTCAAGAACAGGATGCGTGCATGTAACATCATCAACTCCAGAAGCAGCAGAGGGCGCACGGGTCAGCAGGGATCGGCCTCACTCGAGACGCAAATGTCCAGAAGCAATCGACATGCCAGATCATTATCCCGTATTATCAGTTCATTACCGGACAGAGACCCCGTCAGGGGGCCGAGCCCCTGGCTAGTCGCCCGACAGAGATCTTATGCAGTTCAAAGTGCCAGGTTGATACGGGGCCGACATGGGATGACCTAGGTCATCGAACCGAACCAGCAATGCTTTCTTCATGTCATTTTCTCGATACGACTTCGTGACTTACACCTCCCGTAAGAAGCTTAAGACCACCCCGCTACAAGTCGCCGGAAGTCTCCATCCTCGAGCAGAACTTTCGCCTCTTTACGGCTCCTTACTCCAGAAAAGCTAAAGAATGGCCGATAGCTTCTTCGACGGGCGAAAGCTATCTATAAGGACCTTTTACATGCCGATTGTGATCATTGAGCCTCACACCCGGGAGCGTGAACATCTCACCGCCATGCTGCTGAGGTGGGGCTATACGCAAACGATCAACTGCACAAGCCTGAGTGAAGCATCGCAAGTCCTCGGACTGGAGGATACTTCCCTGAAGACCGTCTTCGGACTTGAGCTGATCATCATCGACATCACCGAAGGGGATAACTTCGCCCAGTTTGTCGACCAGTTACGGGGTATGCTTTTCTATAAGGACATTCCTGTTCTTGCACTGTCTGATGGCTCGAGAGCGGAGAAGATGCCCTTGGCTTTCGCATTTGGAGCAACCGATTTCGTCTCGAAACCGCTGGAGGAGTATGAGCTCCGTGCTCGAGTACGATCCTGCATGCGCCTGAAGCATGAAATCGACAGGCGAAAGGCGCGCGAGAGGGAATTGCTCGAAGCCACCCATCAGTTGACCGATCTCAATCAGATTCTGACTAAAATGTCACTCCTGGACAGTTTAACGGGAATTCCCAATCGGCGGTGTTTCGACGAAACCTTGGAACAAGAATGGAAGCGGGCCTATCGCAACGGTGGAAGCATAGCGTTGATCCTCTGTGACATCGACTACTTCAAGCAATACAATGACACTTACGGTCATCAGCGCGGGGATCAATGTCTCCAGCGTGTCGCCCAGGCGATTCGAGCTGCTTTGAAGCGACCCGGCGATCTGGTTGCCCGCTACGGAGGTGAAGAGTTTGCAATCGTTTTGCCTCATACGTCTGCCCTCCAGGCGGCTAACATATGCACTACGATCCAGACAATTATCCGTGACTTAGCTTTAGACCATGCCGGCTCACAGGTGTCTTCGCTCGTGACCATCAGCATGGGTCTCGCATCCACCGAACCTGCGTTGTCACGGATAAGCACCGAAACTCTTGTGTCTATGGCGGATGCCGCGCTTTATGTCGCCAAGCAGCACGGCAGGGATCAGTATCAGATCGCTCGCGAAAACCCAGATAAAAACACAGCCTAAAAACCTTTCTTGTGCTTCTAGATTCTTTCAGCACGGAGCTTCCCTTCTAACGACATCCTGTTGTAAGCGCTCAAGGAGCTGTCTGCTGACACAGCCCCTGCAGGACATCATCGAGCAAAACCCCATTTACGAAGCCCAGTCTTTCGGCGCATGAGCCCACAGCTCGTCTGCATGCCGTCGAAGAACCTGCCTTGCTCAGGGCACGTTCAGCGATCGAGCAGATTCTTTGATCGTTGCTGCTATGTCTCGAACCGCGTAGGGATCCTGAATCATAGCTGAATGGCCAACGTCGAGCCAAACGACATTCAAGCGTTTGATGTAACGATTCCAGGTCAGTGTTTTGCTGTGCAAAGGATTTTGGTGAAAGCGGACTCTCGACAGAAACAGAGTTGCACTGCTAAAGCCGGGCTTGATCCTCTTCATGAAAGCCACCGCTGCATCTCGCTTGAGGCGAACCCGTGCCTCATCCATATCTGCGAGGACGCCGACGTAGGATGTCATGGAAGAGCGATCAACTTGCTCAGAAGATAAGCTACCGCTCGACGACGGAGGGACATCCCTAGGACCGAAGAGGCTTCCCTCACGCCACTTTCGGCAAAAGAAGCGCCAAAGATCGACAGGATGGGAGCGAAAGATTCGCAGGACCTGCATCGCTCGAAAACGCAGATTTTGAGCCCATTCCGGCAGCAAGGCGTCGACAAGTATCAGGTGCTTCACTTGAAGTCCTCTTTGCTCGATCTTCTGGGCAAGTTGATAGGCAATCACACCACCAAACGAGTGTCCGAAAATCGTGTAAGGACCCTCCGGTTGTTCAGCTAAAATAGCTTCCAGATAGTCATCTGCCAGCTCTTCGATCGTAAAGGGGCGAGTCTCTGTTGCCGGATCACAAGGACAAACTTCCTTTTCGGAGACCAAGGCATAGACCGACCAATCGACGGCCAGTGCTGCGGCGAGCTGCCGGTAGATGTTGGCTCCTGCCAAGAGGAAGATCTTAGGCTTTTGGGATGAAGACACCTGCAGTGGGAGAGCGGTGCAAGGACGCTTTGCAGGGAGAGGATGCGCTTTCCGTTGATCCCAGAAGGCAGCAAGGGAAGCAGCCGTCGGATGCAGAAAGAAATCGGCAACACTCAGATCCATACCGTAAGTATGACGCAACTTTGAGACGACAATGATGGCCATTAGCGAGTGGCCACCGATGGTAAAAAAATGATCCTGTCGATCGATACAGTCGAGGTTGAGCTGCTGCTTGAACACGTCGATCACGATCTTTTCTGTGGGTGTCCAGACTGTTTCGTCCTGGTTCCTTGATGAAAGATCCATGGTTTGAAGTTGTTTACGATCCAGCTTGCCATTAAAGTTGCACGGCAGGCTTTCGAGGTAATGAAATACCGATGGGATCATTTCATGGGGTAGATAGCGTTCGAGCATCTGAGCGATGTCCTGGGATTTCTTTCTTTCTGACGCTGGCTGCCGCGAAACGAGGAAGCCCACAAGAACTTCCGCATCCTCCGCCTGCCGACCTTCTCGCTGGGAACACGCGATGGTCCTTTTTACGACGATACACTGGTGCGCAAGCCCCAGTTCGATGATACAGTTCTCGATAGCCGAAAGCTCCACTCGAGCGCCCCGGATCTGCACCTGAAAGTCGCGCCGACCCAGAATTTCTAACATACCAGCCATCTGCCAACGTCCAAAATCTCCCGTCCGATAGAGGCGCTGCTGAGGAAGCTGCGGATCTTTTGACCAGCGAGGAAAGCGCTCCTGCGTGAGCTCTGGCTGATTCAGATAGGCCAAAGCCAATCCGGGCCCTCGGAAGCATATCTCTCCAACTTGCCCTGCAGCGACAGGGGAGAGGTCTTCATCAACTAACATCACATCCATTTGAGGAAAGGGGCAGCCAACATACGTTCGATCAAGAGCTAAGGGCACCAGAGGGAGGCGCTTGCCAACTGGAGTGCGTTTAGCGTTGGCGAACATAAAGTAAGTACCCATGCATGCTATTTCCGTACATCCATAGAAGACAAATAACTCGGCTACCGGGAAAAAGCGCTTCATGTTATCCATCACGACAGGCAGCACAATATCCCCTCCAGTCGAAACATGCTGCATGTGCATAAGTTCCTGCTCTCGTTTGGTGTCGGAGAGAAAACGGAACAGAGCGGTGAGAAGTGCGGGTCCCGCGTGGAGGACCGTGCTACGCTTCAGCTCTCCAAGCAGAGCTTCAAAATCAATGACTTTGTCGCGCGAAACCAGACGGACCGAAGCACCGAAGGTCATAGGCAGCAACAAGTCAAACAGGCTGATACTAAATGTGAGTCGCGCTAGATTACAGAAGACATCATCAGCACGAATATCGAGCAGGCGATGGGCTTCCCCCAGGTAATGGGCGAGGTTTTGGTTGGAAAGCAAGACTCCTTTGGGTCGCCCTGTCGTTCCAGAAGTGAACATCAGATAAGCTGGATCATCGGGTGCCAGTGCAATTGCGTCGGCTCTCGAATCGGGGAGAGGATCATCGACAAATATCTGTTGAACTTCGGCGAAGAGCCCTCGTTGGTTCAACAAGCGACTTGTGATAACCGTCGCGGGCTGGGCGTCGAGAATAATGAGATCATGATGATGCTTCGGATGATCTGGATTCAGCGGCATATACACAGCTCCGAGGCGAAAGATTGCAAACATCGCAATCAAGATCTCGCAGGAAGGAGCGAGGCAAACGCCCACAGTATCTCCCTTCTTGATACCCGCTCGGATCAATACCACCGCTAAACGTTCACTCGCTTCGTTCAAGGCTTGAAAGGTCAAGGAGCTGGAATCAATTTGTGCGGCAAGGCCCTGAGGCCGCTGCTTGCTCAGCACCGCAAGTCGCTGAACCAAGTCTGCTGCATGATAGGTCAGGTCTTCCAAGGCCTGTCTCCCCTTATGCGAGGGCCGTGTTTGGCGGGATCTGATGGAGGATTCCCATGGATTATAGCATCAAGCCTCTCGAGGAGTGAAACCATGAAAGGAGCGCAGCTAGTAAAGCTCTTGAGCGAGGGCTGAGAGAGGATGGAGAGAGGGTGTCGTGTAATTGCGGCGTCAATTTCCAGGGAAGGTCTGGCTTAAAAAAAATGATCCCATGAGGAATGGACCTAGGTCTCTTGGTGATTCCCCCACTGATAAGGTCTTAGCCCAAGACCCAGACTATCGTCAAAGTAGGGGCCCTCGCCACCTCAAGCTCTAAGTGCTAGACTGGATCTTTGATCCTTACACGGAGTCGCGGGAGGCTACACCGCAAAACACTGAAATAACCTGATATTATCATTTCTTTTTCCTAATGCAGTCAGACCCGATGAAGCTATCGATCCTGTTGCAATAACTTTGCTGTGACGGCATCCAACCCTTGAGAAAGTGTCACGTCTGTGTTTTGGAGTCCTCGATGTCAAATATTTTCCCTAGTTTGCTCCACATACCGATGCCCATCATAACCCCGCGCTTGCTCATCCGCCCCCCACAGGCAGGTGACGGGCCAGCCTTCCATGCGGCAATAGAGTCTTCCCGAGACCACTTGATCCGCTTTCTTCCATGGGCAGCTACCTCCCATCGCCATCTTGAAGAAAGTGAAGATTGGGTCCGTAGCTCTTATACAAAATTTCTCATGCGCAGTGATATGACACTCGCTCTCTTGGATCGCAATCAGCAGACCCTTGTGGGAGGTTCGGGCTTTCATAGTATTGACTGGACTTTACCGAAATTCGAAATAGGTTACTGGTTGCATAAAGATCGTGAGGGTCAAGGTCTCATGACCGAGGCCGTCACTGCTTTAACACGCTACGCGTTTGAACATCTCCATGCCACTCGGGTTGAAATTCGCTGTGAAGGAGACAATGTTCGCAGTCAAGCCGTAGCCGAACGTCTCGGATATACCCTGGATGCTATTCTGCGTCAGGACCGTAGAAATCACCTCACGAAGCAGCTAGCAGACACCCGGATCTATTCGCGCCTCGATCTTCAAGGTTTGCCTGACCTAGAGGTGTCCTGGTGATGGCTTCGCGGCTCAAGATGATTCTCATCACTCACCTCGTCACTCCCAATCATCATCTGATGGAGATTGGTCTAGGCAGCTTGACAGTGACAGATGAAGAAGCAAGCTCACAAATACAAAACTGAAAGGGGGTAAGCCGCATGCAGCGGCGCCCCCCAATCTTCTAAGACCTGTGCAAGTTCAATCAGGCCTGATTCTCAAAACTTAACGGAGATATCCGCCATACCCCGGTTGTAGTCCGTGGTTGTTTCGGAATCAGGCGATTTCTCCGTGATCGATTGCGTGTAAGCAATCTTGATCGTATCGGTCACGCCGTACTCGAGCGCGACTGTGTGCCCTCGGCCATCGGTACCGCCGCCGACGAAGTCAGAATCTGAAAAATTACCGAGAACCGCTTCTTTCTCGAGCACCCGGTAGTTATAGGCTAGCTTCACAGGGATGCTACCCTTACCCGAGCCGACGCTGAGACCGGCGAGCCAACCGCGGTTGTTCTCCCCTACTTTCTTGTTGAGAACAGTGTCGTAGAAAACTGCGACCGGAATCGAAGTCAGACTCACCTCCGCAAAAGCGTTCTGCAACTCGTAGTCGTTAGCATAGACCTTGGTTTCTCCCGCCTGGAGCGAGAGATTACCGAGGAAGCGGGGATTCGCTTCGACCGAAGGTGTGTCCTTGATGTTCTGGTACGCGTAGACCGAAGTCCCGACTGTGACTTTGAAAAGTTCGGTTTTGTAACCGAGAGCCAACTGTCCAGCCTGAAGCGAGACGTCATCTGCCGTATCCGACAGCTCGTTGACCGAGTAATAGGCTGCTGTCGCAGCCAGATTCAGTCCCTCGCCGCCGAGAGCGTAGCCGACGCTCACACCCTCAGGGTTCACATCGTTGTCCCAGATAAGCTGAGATTCGCCGACCCGGATAAACGGATTCACGGTTTTACCAGCCAAAGCCGTCAGATTGAGATCAGCAGGCTTGTATTGGATGTAAGCGAGATCCAACCAAGCTCCCTTGGTCGAGAAGCCGCCATCGAGGTTCTCGTTCGTCGAACTTGCAGACTGGTCGCCTGTCGCCAATCGCGCGACGACGGACACTTCATCGCTTACTTTTGCATCGGCTCGCAAACGCAGTCGCAAACGATCGCGAATACGGGACACAGACTTGGAATCGTCGTCAATGCGTTCGTGGCGATAACGAAAGTCACCGGAAAACTTGGTCGTCGCATCAATCGAAACCTTCTGAGACTCCATCGTTTGGCCATTCGCACTGAGGCTGGCCAATGCACCGATCACTGGGACTAGCATGAACATAGGCTTTACCAAGATACACTCCTGCTCGTAGGGTCTTTCGCGACTTGTAACAACGACAGCATATAGAGCAACTCGGTTAAGATTGCATTAAGTTGTTGTGAATTGTTGGTTTGATTCAGAGCAGGTCTAGCTGACCCTACCAAAAAGTCGCTTGGGTACACCACCCCAAGAGTTCGACCGTCACTCCGGATTCTGGAACTGGACGCGGCTCACATCGGACTCACCTCCCAGCTAAACGTCTGTACCGCGCCTTGTCCAGCGCAGCGACGGAACCCAAAGTGTTGGTCAGTGAGCCGTTTGAGCAAGCTTTGATAGGCAAAGAATAATCAATACGCTGGGGTACCCTAGAATGTAAGGCGGCAAGATTTGCCTAGGAGCGATGCGGGCGCCCCCTTCAGACCCTAAGAAGGCAGAAAAACGCAATGACGGTTCCACTGGAACTGCCAATTTAACGTAGACAAGAGGAGTTGCGACACATTTCGTACTTGTCAGGTCTGAGACCTGTGTGGGGAGAGATCTTCCGTGAAGTCTGTGAAAAAGCACCCCTGGTTCAAAGTCTTTCGCACCGCGATCATCACCAGTCTGGTCTGGACGGGGACGATCAGCTTAATCTTCTGGATGTTTAGCGCGCCGGATATTAGCTATATCAGCATCTTCTCGACGATGCTGAGCTATGGCGTCCTTTTGTTTGGCAGCGCCAGTATTCTTATCGAATTGCTGACACCTTTCTTTGTGCCAGGTGAGGCCCACTCACGCTCTTATCAGAATCCTCGCTCTTGAGGACAAGTCTTCACAAATGCTGGCACTAGCCGGCCACAACCTGCCTCTCATGACACGATGAGAAGTCTCAAGCTGTTCGAAATCAAAAAAAGCGGGGACTCGAAAGTCGCCCGCTTGGCTTCGTGATCAGTAATCGCCGCGTGGTCCGCCACCACCTCGGCGCGGCCCACCGCCACCGCCACCGCCGCCACCACCCGAACGTGGTCCGCGGCTGTTGTTCTCGATGGCTTCCGATACCTTCACGCGACGTCCGTCCACTTCCTGGCCGTCGAACTTCTTCACAGCTTCCTGAGCGTCGTTCGGATCAGCATAGGTGACGAATCCAAACCCTTTGGAGCGCCCGGTTTCACGATCGATGATGATCTTGACTTCCTCGACCACTCCAACGGATTCGAAGACACCCTTCAATCCCTCTTCGCTCGTTTTGAAGTTCAAACCGCCGACGAATAACTTTTTGTTCATAAAAACCAAACCTTCACAAAAGGGTCACGAAAGTGAGCGGATTCGACAACGAATCAGCTGAGAAACCGTTCGAACGTTGCCTGGTTTGGAATTCAGAAGGAACCGGGAGCGGGAACTTCCTTGGGTGCAAACCGGAACTGAAATCAGATAGCAGCTTCCACGGAAGGACCAGAAACCTAGAGCCGTGCGACTGACTACGGGTTGTACCAAACGCATTCATAGACCAAAACCAAACCTTGTTTCCCCCACAATCCTAGCATACCCGATCCAAAGTACAAACGCCAATCCACGCCACCCGATCCGAGCAACGATGAAGGAATAAAAAAACGACAGACCGTTGACCTGTCGTTCCCACGCTGCAATCACACTCGCGCCAAGCGCTCCAGTCACCTTTGCCTCCCCGTCCCGAATCGGGTCCGGAGAGGGTGCTAACTCATGAACGCAAATCCGAGTGGATGTCGGTTTCTGTGATCTGAGGGTTTTTATGCACACCCTTCTAGCCTTTGCGAACAGGCGACGGACAAAGACTTTCTCCGCTTTGCGCTGCCCTTAGGCCATGACTCCACACGCCTTGTCCAAGGGGCTCTCTTTACCTAAGGCGTTGGAAGTAGGGAATGTCCTGCAGGTAGGTACCCGCGTTGACTTCGGAGGCCGAGCTGCCAAGATTGTGGATACCCACGACCTCGAGTCTCTCGTTCAGGACGGCAGCTCCGCTGCTTCCACCCTCCGTATCGCAGGCGTAGGCAAAGCGATTGCCGCTAAATTCACCCTCGTGCGCACACCAACCCGACCAAGACAGAGGCCGGCCAGCTGGGTGAGACAGGATCGTCAGCCGATCGCCCTGAGAGGGCCGATCTCCCAGGTTGGTCGCCAAGGACGCGCTCGGCGGATTGTCAACCAACATGACCGCGTAATCGCGCTGGCTGTTTTCCTCCTGGGCGAGGACCCTCAGACAGCGGGAACGTCCCGCCCCTCTGCTATTCCGTTGGGTGAAGGTCCAGAGGACATCGTAGGTCGCTGAACAACTCGTGCTCGTGACGCAATGTCCAGCCGTGATGACGAGGCCTTGGCCAATATGGGTCGCTGTGCAGCCAATGTTCGGCATGATACCGATCGATTTCGAGAGGAGATTCTCGTTGTTATAGTAACGGAGGTCGTTGGCGCCAATGATCACCTTGCTCTGCGAATCGACACGGTCTGAGGATTGACCGCACCCGACGAAGAGGGTGCCAAAACTGAGGACAGCAAAGACAAAAGCGATCGTTTTCATGCTACGACTCCCTATTGAGGGCGAAGGACTGATTCTTGGTTACTGACTGACTGGTCAGTTATGGATCGCTAAGCCTGATCCTGTCAATGGCAAATTTGATTTTTTTGGCAATTTCTCAAGCTGATTTGTAACCCCCGGATGTTGGGAGGGCTAGGAGCAGAGCGTTCCGAAGCTAGGAGCGTGACTTCGGGTCCTCAGAAGCTGCTATCTTAAGCGAAGACGTCGAGGCCAACTCTGGATGCGCAGGACCGATCGTCGCCCTGCGAACTCCGGGAGCTTGGGAGAGATGGGAGATGAAGATCCTCGGGCGATCCGCGAGCATACCGATTCGGCTTAGGTGCCTGCCACAAAACCTTTCCAGCGCTTCATGTATTCGATGAAAAGCGGCCCCAAGCCCTGAGCTGCGAGATGCTCTTCTGTGTAGGGCGGGCGCGGCATGACAAACCCTGGTCGTTGGGCGGCAAGAGGCCAATCCGCACAGGCGATCCCTGCCCGTCCGAGAGCGACCCAGTCAGCGCCTCGTGCCAGGGCCTGCTCCGCCTGTTCGGGGTCCATGACGCCCCCGGCGACCATGAGGGCGTAACGACGACGCCGTTGAGCGAAATGCTCAAGGGTCGTTTCGAAGGGTCCGACCGCTTCGATTGGCTTCCGCAAGACATCGCCCAAGGACACATGGAGATAGTCAATCCCGAGCTCGTCGAGCCAATCTGCAAGCTGCAAACTTTCCTCAAGCCGAAGCCCCTGGCCCGCCTGATACGCTTCCGGCGAGATCCGAACGCCTAGGATAAACGTCCGAGGCACACGTTGCTTGATCCGTTTCACGATGTCGAGCAAAAGACGCGCTCGATTCTCCAGCACTCCGCCCCATCGATCCTGTCTTTGATTGCAGTGGAAATCGATAAACTGCGTGATCAGGTAACCATGAGCGCCATGGACTTCGATTCCAGCAAATCCCGCCTTCCACGCTCGCTGAGCAGCGCTAGCAAAGGCCTCGATCACTTCCTCGATTTCGGCCTCTGTCGCAGCACGTGCTCCCTCCCCCCACATGTCGCCGGGTGGTAGGTCGCTGGCCGATATTGGCTGCACGCCGGTTAGGCTGCTTGGACTTCGAACCCCCCCGTGGTAGAGCTGCACAACACCCAGGCTTCTCGACTCGTGGAGGCTCCTGGCAACTTTTTCGAGACCAGGCAGAAGCTCGTCGCTAAAGATGCCCATCTGTCCGCCAAAGCCTTTAGCGCTGGGGAGAACATGCGAAGCGCAGGTGATCACCATGCCGAATCCACCTTCGGCTCTTCGGCTAAGCCAAGCCCTCTCCTCTTCACTCACCTGTCCGTCTTCGCCGCTCTGCTTGTTGGTCATCGGAGCCAAGGCGATGCGGTTGATGCTGCGATGTCCGCTACCGAATGTCCAGTCCTGGGCAAATTTCATATTTCGATCTCCCTCGACGAATCGCTGAAGCGAAACCCCTAGCACAGTCGAAGCGCTGCAGCAAGAAAGGACCGCTCTCCCGTCGTACCGTCCCCTGATCATCCTGGATAAAAGTCAAAATCAAGCCGGGCCATTCGTTGATGCTATCTTCTCAGTTGACAAGAATACCTCGCGCCCACTATGACCCTGAAACAAGCACTTTCCTCCCGAAAGGTAAGTCCATGTCTCGCACCTTGACGATTTTAGGTTCTTTTCTCATCAGTTTGGGCAGCCTGATTCTGCTTCCTGGCTGCGGAGTCGAGCGGGAGCCTCGTGGTGAGTTGCATGTTGCTGGGGGGCAGCCCATCGCTGCCGACAGCCCCGCCAAACGAAGTTTAGTAGCCCTGGCCAAAAGAGTGAATAACCGTTACGATTCTTTCTGTAGCGGGACCTTGATCGCTCCTCGCCTGGTGTTAACAGCCGCACATTGCTTAGCCGGACAGACCAACGTCGACAAAATCAGGGTTCTATTCGGCGAGGACGAGAATGATCCCGAGATACCAGTTCGTGCTGTCGATGCTTTTCAGACGTACCAGAACGATCCAAGCCGATTCTATCCCAGCTTCGATATTGCTTGGGTCCGCTTGAAAGAGAACGCCCCTTCCGGGTTCGAACCCGCTGAAATTCTCCTCAATCCGCGCAAACTCGAATCCATCGTCAACGTGCCCGATGCCCTGACTCTAGCTGGCTTCGGCAAGGTGAGCAGCTCCTGTTCGGCTCTTGAACCGGACTGCGCAGGCAAAGCCCTCGAAACCCAGACCCTACTCCGACGCTTTGTCGATACTGCTCATTTCCGCGACCTGATGCTGATCGGTCCCAAGCCGGGATTCGGCAGTTGTAATGGTGATTCCGGCGGACCTGTCTACGCTCGGGTCGAGGGTCAGTGGTATGTCCTTGGAGCGCTGCATGGCAAGAGTTACGTGCTTAACAGCAAGGCTGTGCTCGACAGCGAACGGATTTGCGAGAGCGGTGAATCGGTGTATACCTTCGCGGGATCCTACGCCGATTGGCTGGAGCGAACCTCAGGCATCCGTTTGAGTCGAAACAATCTTCGGAATCCTCCTCCACTCCGAGCGCCTAACCCACCTCCGCTTCCCAGGCAACCCACCTTGGTCGATTACCTAAAATTCGACGCCCCGCTTGACGACCTTTGGTACACGGTTCAGGTCCTACTCTCCGGTTTTCAGGATCCTGAGAAGCGGATCGAGCCTGACTTTGATCTTGTGGTCACGGATCCTGTCCGTGCAGCCGAGGCGATGTTGCAGTGGGAGAGTTTCTCAGCGCAAGGCGTGGTTTATACCCTCACGACCCTGGCAGGTCGCGATCAACAGATCGCAGATCTGAGGCCTTTCACCCTGCTCGACGGCCTGAAAAAGCTCGAACTGGTTGGGCACCGCATTCGGGACACCGCTCCGCTTGGTCGCCTGTCTCAACTCGAGGAGCTGACCTTAAGCAACAACTATGATTTTCGGACCAAGGTGAAGATCCCTTGGGATCTGGCCTTTCTGAAGAATTTGCCTCGTTTGAAGGTGTTGAATCTTCTCACCAACGCAGAGAGTTTGGATTTGAAGGCCGTACCCTGGGAATCGCTTCAGGCCTTAGAAACTTTGATCCTATCGAATAATGCGGGCAGCCTGGACCTCTATGCAGTCCCTTGGCCCAAACTGCCTCGACTGAAACATCTCGTGATCATGAGTAGTGAGCTGACGGATATTAGTCCCTTGTCGGGAGCTACAGGGCTTGAGCAATTAAACCTGCGGCGTAACTTGATTCGCGACATCAGCGCATTGGAACGACTCGAGCGACTGCGAATTGTCGATCTTTCTCAGAATAAGATCGAAGATTTTAAAGTGGTCGAGAAACTTGAACATTTGGAACGACTCTTAGCTGTCGACAATCCGACCGAGGAAGCGGTTTGTCCTCCAGGCGCGTCGTGTGTCTACACACCCGAGGCACTACCGACCAATGATGGGAACTGTCCTTACGGATGGCGCCCAGAGATCTCAGGCTTCGGTCAGCGCCTCCTATCGCCAGCGATCCCTTTGCTTCCGCATCCTTTTGGTCGTGACGCTGACGCCACCAACTGCATTCGCTCCCTCGTGGGGCAGTAGCGGGGCTTACCCTCGAGTAAAGGCCTGGAGACACATGAGACGTAACGACTCCGGAACAGACTTCACAGTCGCGGAGTCGCCTCTGTTCACCGTCAGGTCAGGCTCTTATTCGTTCCGCAGGAGGGCCGGGGTTCCTGCGAAACGCATGCGAGCTTGGATGTCTTCAAAGCTCAAAGCGGCCACACCCACTTGCTCATTCGATTCGAAGGGATCGACACCTTCTGGTAGAAACGCATCGAGCGGAGCTGGATTGCGACGTTCTCCTGTAGCTCCTCGAACTCGTCTCGAAAGACTACGCCCTTCTTGTTGCAGTGCGCGTTCGAGTAAGCCACGTGCATAATCTTCCATCGGCAGCAACTGGCTGGCAGCTGCTCGCTCGAGTTGAACCCAGGCCTCAGCATCGAGGCGAAGGGTCAGGGCAGTCGGATGGCGGCTCTCCTCGCGGCTCTGCATGCGGCACTCCTTATGGATACGACTGATTTACCCAAAATACTAACAGATTGACATCCTAACGTCCACGTCCGCCGTTTCCAACTTGAGCGAACCTGGCTCTTTCCGGTATGAAACAGTCTCGATGGTATGCCTCGGCAGCACCCTGAGCTTTACGATGAGGAGTCGGCATGGACGAACTTTTTGAGACCATTCGCGAAGCCGCCGGTCGAGATGTTTGGTCACGCGGTGTTGAACTTGTCAGACAGGATGCTGTCACAGGCGATCGCAGCAGTGAGGATGAGATCGTCCTTCGAGTCTTCGAGCGAAGTCGAGGAGTCGCTACCATCATCACTCTCTTTCCCAACGATCAGGATTGGAATCGGGATTGTGGATGCAAAGTCGACCCATGCCACCATGTAGCTGCCGCGATCATCGCCCTGCGTCGCGCCCAGGAGCAAGGCTCTCCCCTCCCCCACTCGCAGGTCGCGAGCGGTCAACTGCAGTATGCATTCCGTCGAGAACAAGGCGCACTTGCCTTCGAACGTTATATCGTCTCGGGCACCCAACGCGAGCTGCTCAACGTGCCCCTATCGAGTCTCAGCACCGGACGCTTCAGTCACATTGCGGTTTCGCCGAGCAAGGTCGATATGGCGATAGAGATCGCACTTGGCAACGAACGGCGCGGACGCCTAAAACCGGCAACGATGATGAAGGTCTTGCCGCTCCTTGCCGATGTTCCCCTCACTCTGGACGATCGTCCCTGCTCGGTCGTGAAGGAGGCCCTGGGTATCTCCGTTCAGATCCGCGACGAAGGGCTCGGTATCCATGTGATCGGCAAACGCGATGCGCGTATTCGCGAGACCTTCTCCAATGGGGCTGTCCTAAGCGAAGCGGGGCTGCATCCACAAGCCGAACTCCAACTCGAAGCGGAAGATCGCGACATTCTGCTGCACGGGAAAAGCTATTCTTTGCGTGAGATCGAGCGCTTTGCCAGCGAAAAGCTTCCTCATTGGCAACAGCGCTATCGGATCGAAAAGCAGGGACAAAATCTTCCAGAATTTGTCCGAGCGGAACCGGAACTTGAGCTGCACTGGGAACGCAAAGGCGACGGTCTAATTGTCGCTGCCAACATTATTTATGGCCAACCACCCATCGCCAGAATCGTTGAAGGCGTCTTTCGTCCTGTGGGGCAGAAGGTCCCTGTACGGGATCACGATGCAGAAAAACGCTTGAAAGACCAGCTTTGGCGACAGTGGGGCATCGAGTTGTATCACAGTCGTTATTTTCCAACTGACGAAGCGATACCCATGGCTCGTCAACTCGCAGCTTGGTCGGGACCTTCGCGCGGGGATGGACTTGAACAGTTTCGAATCTACGGTTCGATGGAGCCCGATCTGCAATGGCAAAACGGTCGAATCGATATGCATTGGCTGGTATCTGACGCTCAAGAGCCCAAAAAGGCCTCGGGTGGCGCAGTTCTGCGAGCTTGGGAGCAGGGGCAGAAGCTCGTGCCCCTTCTCGATGGTGGATTCGCACCCCTGCCTCTAGATTGGCTTGCCCGCTACGGTGAGAAAGTCAGAGAACTCCTCTCGGCTCAGGAGGGTCGAGAGGAGTTACCCCGTGCAGCTCATCCGCAAGCGCTCGAGCTGTTTGAAAGCCTCGATCGGGAGGCACCTGCCGATCTAAAAGCTTTTGCCCGGCTCAAGAGTTTTGCCTGGACCGATACGGATGCTAAGCTTCCCAGCGACTTCACAGCCCAGCTTCGTCCCTATCAAAAACAAGGGGTCGCCTGGCTGCAGCACATGCAAGCATTAGGGCTCGGGGCGCTGCTAGCTGACGATATGGGTCTTGGTAAAACCGTACAATCGATCGCTGTCTTGCCCACCGGCTCGCTGATCATTGCCCCGACTAGCGTGCTTCCGAACTGGCGAAAAGAACTGCAACGCTTTCGCCCCCATCTGAAAGTGGCTCTTTACCACGGAAGCCAGCGACGCTGGGACACTCAAGCCGACGTGGTCCTTACCAGCTACGGTCTCCTGCGCCAGGATCAAGACCGTCTCATCGCTCGCACCTGGAACATGGTCGTGCTTGATGAGGCTCAGATGATCAAAAACCCCGAGAGCAAAGTAGCTCAAGCTGCCCAGCAGATTCCCGCTGCCTTCCGCCTAGCATTGTCAGGCACGCCAGTGGAAAATCGTCTGGATGATCTTTGGAGTCTCTTCGCCTTCATCAATCCAGGTCTACTCGGAGGTCGCAAGGATTTTCGAGAACGTTGGAGTCGACCGATTGAAGATGGTCAGGAGGCGGTAGCTCATCGCTTGCGCCAGCTACTTAAACCTTTCATTCTTCGCCGGCTCAAAACGGAGGTAGCTCCTGATCTGCCACCTCGCATTGAAAAACAACTTCATGCCGAGCTCTGGCCCGAGGAGCGGCAGCTCTATGACGCGATTCTGGCAGCGACACGACAGGACGTACTCGATCGTCTCTCGGCCGGAGGTTCGGTCTTTGAGGCCCTGGAAGCTTTGCTTCGTCTCCGACAGGCCTGTTGTCACCCCGGCCTTATTCCAGGTCAATCCGCGACTCAATCATCCAAACTCACCCTGCTTCTGGAAAGCCTTGAGACAGCTCTGGCCGAAGGCCATAAAGCACTGGTTTTCTCCCAATGGACGTCCCTGCTCGATCGCCTAGAACCTCTGCTGGTCGCGGCGGGGGTTCGCTATCTCCGGCTCGACGGTAGCACCACCGATCGCCAGGCGATCGTTGATGGTTTCCAAGCTGAAGACGGGCCACCGGTTTTGATCATGTCTCTCAAAGCAGGAGGAGTGGGCCTGAACTTGACCCGTGCTGACCACGTGTTTATCCTCGATCCATGGTGGAACCCCGCTGCGGCCGATCAAGCAGCGGATCGTGCGCACCGGATTGGTCAGGAGAGAACCGTGATGATTCACCCGCTGGTGGCCCTCGACAGTATCGAGGAGCGTATCATGGAGCTACAAAATCAGAAGCGTGCCTTGGCTGCCGCTGCTCTCGGCGAGGGAGCGGCCCTACCTACCATCACCCGCGAGGATATTCTGTATCTCCTGAGCGAAGCGTAAAGGAAGGACTCCGAGGAGAAGCGGGTCCCATCAGGGACCTTTGCGGACCAGTTGGTCCAGCTGGTCCTGATTGATCCGCTGCAGCCTGTGAAAAACCCTGCCACTGAGATCCCGACGTGGCCACGATCCCTCAAGATCTGCGGGTTTTTTCGGAAAGATGAATCGTAGCGACGACTGGACGCGCCTGACCACGAGCGGCTCATTTGCTTATTCGTGGGCAGGACTCGACGGCAATCGCTGCCGCTTCAGGGCCCAAAGCAAAAGACCCAGACCCAAGCACGCGCTGATCAGCGAACCAAGCAGGGTGCCGAGCTTGCCTGCTTCGAGTAGCTCTGCTGGCAAGCCGAGACTGGCAATAAACAGCGACATGGTAAAGCCCACACCAGCCAGACAAGAGGCGCCAGCCATGAGAGCCCAGTCAACCCCTTGAGGCAAACGAGCAGATCCTGTTTGCACCGCCACCCAGCTGAAGACCAGGATACCCAGCGGCTTTCCAATCACCAGTCCTGCGGTAATAGCCAGGGCTACCGGCGACTGCCACACATCCCCTGCGATCGCGACTCCAGCGTTAGCCAAGGCAAATACTGGCATGATGAAGAAAGCGACCCAAGGGTGCATCGAGCTTTCCAATCGTTCCAAGGGTGAGATCGACTCGCGTGCATCGGTGACGAGACGTTCCAGTTCGTTAGCGTTCCACGCCGCTCGCTTGTCACGCTTATGGGCTTCGATGCGTTTTTCCAAACGCGTCCAGAGTGCCTTCTCAGGGATAAGCGCCGACACGGGAGTCATGAGACCTAAGATGACACCAGCCACCGTGGGGTGAATGCCTGATTTAAGACAGGCTAACCACACGATACTTCCCAAGGCAATGTAAACAGAAATCGATCGGACACCCAGTTTGTTGGCGGCTAAGACCAGACACAGACCCAAGGCTGCCACGCCGAGCGCCACAGTCGAGACCTGGGCCGTATAAAAGAGAGCGATGACAAGGACTGCTCCCATGTCATCGACAATCGCAAGCGACAGGATAAAAATCTTCAGCCCATGCGGCACTCTCTTTCCAAGCAAGGCGAGAAATCCGACCACGAACGCGATATCCGTGGCCATGGGAATACCCCAACCCGATTGCCCTTCCGCATCACCTAAGACGCCGAGGTAAATCAGCGCCGGAGCAACCATACCCCCCAAGGCTGCCATCGCCGGTAAAAATGCAGCCTTAACATGCTGCAATTCGCCGATGACCAGTTCCCTTTTGATTTCGAGGCCAACGACAAAAAAGAATAGCGTCATCAGTCCGTCGTTGATCAACAATCCCACATTCTTGTTGAGCTCAAAGTCCCCGAGACGAAAGCTGACCGGTGTTTGCCAGAGACTCTCCCACCACCATGCCAGTCCCGAATTCATCACCACCAAAGCCAAGATCGCACAGGCAAGCAGCAGGAGCCCCGAGGACGATTCCTTTTCCATGAAGTGTAGAAAGGGACGCGTCAAGCGCGCAATTGGCGGTCCCGAGACTTCTGCTTCGGGACCTTGACCTTTGTTTTTCGAGGGGGCGCTTTTCGACTTCTGCGTCATCTCTCAAATCCTTTCCCGCGTCTCAGTTGGCACCGTGTATGAAATTCGCGCCAAGTCTAACAAGACGAGGAGGCTTTGAGGATCGAATTCGATAGGAGAGAGACGACTTTCTTGCGTGACGAATGCTAGGGGCGGACTTTACGGGAGGCCGGTAGCCCTTTCACCCCGTAATGTTCCGCGATCTCATTGCCTTCGTCCCAGAGACAACGCGGCTGTTGTCCACCTTTGGATAGGAGCCGCACGACCTTTTCCGCAGCGACCTGCTCGTCAAAACTGGCAATAAGAACCTGATCGGGCTGAAGGTTCTCAATGTGAGGCTTACAGCTCCGACACCAGGAGGCGAAGAAGACGAGCTCCTCAGCAGGCTTTTGCTCCAGCAAAGCAGCGAGTGCTTTGAGACCACCAGGGACACAAACGACTTCAGCATACGCGCCGCGGGGCCAAGCCACCAAGAGGAATACAATCAAGACTTTCATAGAGTCCTCATCCAAGCGGCAGTCAGCCCCCAAAAGCGCGAGGCATTCTTCAGCTCTCCGAAGGCAGCTTTGCGGGTCAGGGTGAACCGCCAATTATCCCCCTCAGGATAGAGCGTCTCCAAAGTCACAAACACATCCTGCGTGCGACGATCCGAGTCCGTCTGCAAGATACCGTCTAATTCGCCTCCACCCCGTCGCTCCCCGATCGCGCCGCCGATGAGTTTCACCTCAGGTTGCACCAAGGCACCGACCGTGAGAATGGCTCGTTGCAGACGCCCGACCTTCAAGCGTCCGTTGGGAGTGTTCGATTCCACCGGGACACCGTAGAGGTAGGAGCCTCCAAACATGACGGGAAGCATTCCCCACCAGATATCGGTCCCCAGGTAGGTCTCGTCATATCCCGCTCCAAAAACGTCAAGATAGCTTTCCTTCTTTGATTCTTGGATCGAACGTCCGGTAGCGAAGCGATGACTGAGAATCAATTGCACCTGTGGCCACAGGGTCTCCACCATGCTTGGCTGAAGCGCTGTGAACCGGAGGTTAAGACTGCTATCGGCCTGGCCGTTCTGCTGCCGACTGTGCTTTTGGTTGAAGCCAAAGCCGGTCACGGCACTCCCGAAGAGGCGCGAGCTCAGCCTTTGAGCAAAGGCGACTTCGCTTGCCCATTTGCGCTCTGCTCCGAAGTTGGCTCGTTCGATTCCTTGGCCGTCAAAGTCCTCAAAGCCATGCTGAAGTCCGAGACCGAGGTAGATCTTCTGGCTTTCGCTTGGATTGAGGACCAGCGGGTCGGCCCCCCCACTTCCGCAGGAGGAACACGCTACGAGCGGTCGACTTTGCAGTAGCAAGCCAAGCAACACGAGCAAGCCAGGGAGCGCAGAACACCAGGTCCTCTGCATCAACGCACCTCGTATGGAATGACGACCCGTACTTTATCAGACTGGCCGCCAACCTCGGCTTCGAGATCGACAACCCATGATCCAGTGCCGCCGCCCATCGAAAAATAGATGTTCGAGACGCTCCACACGGCAGGATCGGTCAGATCCTGGACAAACTTCATCTCGCCGGTCTTGATGCTGCCATGGCCCATGGATGGCATATAAAGCTTGAAGCTCTTCAGAGTTCCGGAGACCTTGTGCAGGGTTGGATCCCAAAGTGTCAGCGTCGCTTGGTTCGCTAAGGTCCCAGCCTCGAGTCCTTCGGACCATTCGATACTCACAAGGAAAACACCCCGCTCGGAGAGGACAGCACTCTTCGGAGCATGGCCCTCATCGCCCAGGCCATGACCGTCCTGATGCTCCGTATCCGCCGCTGCATCGTCCCGCGTCGACTGCGAATCTGATTTTTTGGAATCATTCGAACCACAGGCACTGAGACTGAGAGCCAAGACCAAAAGACCACCAAGCATGTTCCTACGTGCCATGAAAAATTCCCTCATTCTAAAGATTTGAATCGATCCAGTCGCACGCTGTCTTCGACCTCAGGAAGACAGGCGCTCTTCAAACAAAGTCCCGAATAAAAATCTTTAGACGAATCGAGGGGGAGGGGAATCCGGAGTGATCTCAGCTTCGCTTTCCTGCAGATCGTACGAAGAACCACCGACGGCCAGGGGATGCGGCGTGTGGGTCACGACAGGGTCGAGAACGGCGCTTTGAAGGTGCGCCGTCATGTACTTGAGAACGGAACATTCGCAGAGCTGATCGTCGGTCCAGGTCGGTCCGCTTGTCTGGGCTTGCTGTTTGGCCTTGTGATGCTCGCAGTGGCCCTGAGGCATGGCCTGGAGTGAGTGCTGATCGAGCAGGCTATGCTGAAAGACCGCGAGGATGGTATCGCAGCGGGGGATGGTCGCAAGGCTCACATTCAGGCAAAGCCAAAGGCCCATGCCCAACCGCACCAGCGAACGCAATACCTGCCAAAGCTGCGTCACGCAGCACCCTCCGTTCATGTCTGACCCCGATCCCTTAGCAGATTTCAAGTTTCATGCCAAGCTGGTCAAAATGGAAAACGCCCATCGCTTAGCAGCTTTGTCCGAACCACGAGCGTCCCGTACCTGCCTAGACATTTTACATCCATAAGGGTTTGGACAGGAGGTCTCGAGTCATCGAAACTTTAGGGAGCAGCAAGCAGGCGGTGTCTTGACTCTTTTCCAGCCAGCGGAGTTTGAGCCATCGGACGATTGAAGATTGCACCATCAAGTTTGCTTCGCTATGGTCTTGCTAGACGCCTACAGAGTCCTTCATTCTAGGATTAACGTGATGCTCGAAACGGATTCTAGCCCTCACCTGCCGCAGCATACGGGCCGAAAAGTCTTGGCTTCGCTGCGACAAGGAACTCGGACTGCACATAATGAACTTGAGTCCCATCCGTCGCTGATTCGCCTGATCCAAACCGCCGATGTTGCGACCTATCGGATCTTTGTGCAGAGTCTTCAGTCGCTCTGTCTCTCCGTAGCGGAAAGCGCTTCGCAGTATTTCGAGACGGATGATCTCCTGTATTTGGATTACGCCGGATGGATGGAGGCACTCCAGCTCGACACCCTCGACCTCAATATCTCCCGTCTTGAGAGCTTGGTTAGACCCTTGCCCCCTCTATCGGGTCCAGCAAGCTTTTGGGCTCGCCTTTATGTGCTCGAAGGATCGGCTCTAGGAGGGCGCGTCCTTGCCCGTGAACTCACGCGACAAGCCTCGCTGCCAGTCCGATTTTTGGATCGAGCCGCGGGGGATGCCCCCCAGCGCTGGCCATATGTCCTGCGACGTCTGACCCAGTTTGGCGAAGAATCTCCAGACCAGCAGTGGGAGCTCGTCGATGCTGCCCAGGGTCTCTTCCAGTGGTTAGGAAGGGCCTTGGATGCTGCTCCCCTCTCACCTGCGGGTCGAATATCATGATGTCGGACCTAAATTGGCATGACCTTGTTGCCTCTTGTGAACGCGAACCGATAGCTCATGTCGGCATGATACAGCCCCATGGCATTCTCGTCAGTACAAACGATTCGGGCATCATCGATCTTGTCAGTGAAAACTCTCTCCAGCTGGGGTATCAGCCTCACGAGCTCCTGGGACGATCGGCTGCAGAGGAGTTTGCCCCTTTTACATCGCATCACGAGCTGCAGCGTTGTTTGAGCAAGAGGCAATCGATCGTCCTCGATTTTCAACGTCCCGAGGCGATTCGATCAATGGCACTCTCTGTCACCCCAACCAGCGGGCGCGTCTTCTTCGAGTTCGAGCCACAATTCGAAGGCCAGACTTGGGAAGATGCAAGCAATCGCCTGTCCTATCAGTCCTTGCCGCAAGAATTTCAATCCATGGAAGACGCCTGTCAGGAATTGGCCGAAACTATTCAGAGAATGACGGGCTACGATCATGTCATGGTCTATCGATTCTTTGAGGATTGGTCAGGTGAAGTCATAGCCGAAGCGCGGACAGAGGAGTCTGCACCAACCTATCGACACATGCGCTTTCCTGCTTCAGACATCCCAAAGAACGCTCGGCAGCTCTACCAGAAAAATCCGCTCCGCATGATACCGCACGTGGATTATCGACCCTATCGCCTCCTCACCAGCGGGAGTTTTTCAGAGAGCTCTATCGATTTGACAATGGCACAACTGCGCAGCGTTTCACCCTTGCATTTGGAATACCTTAGGAACATGCAGGTGACGTCCTCCTTGTCGTTCTCTATCTTGTTTGGCAATCAACTGTGGGGACTCGTCAACTGTCACCATCGCCAGCCCCGATGGCTCCATCCTTTGCTGCGAAACAGTGCCACGCAGTGGGTTCACACCTTCAGTCTGGGTCTTCGCAGCTTTATTGCGGTGCAGGAGAATCGTACCCACTTCGAGCTGGACGATGATATGGCGCTCCTCAGTCGCAACGTTCACTGGACCACAAGCGGGCTATCTCTCGATGGGGGCTGTGCCCAACAGCTACTCGACATCATGGGGGCCTGTGGATTTGCATTCTGCAACGATCAAGACATCTATCGTTGGGGAGAGACGCCGGACGAGGAGACGATACAGAAGCTCTGGGACCCACTGCAAATCGATCAGACACGCCAGTCATTTGCAACAGATTGCATTCGGGACCGTTATCGCAGCTTTGAACATTGGGACCAACCGATCAGTGGACTCTTGATCGATCAGGTCAGATTCCTTCCAAGTCCAGGTCAGTGGAGTCAGGCCATCATCTGGTTTCGTAAGGAGTGGTCCAGTTCCATCGCTTGGGCCGGACAACCTGAGAAGCTCGTGCGTACCAATGCGCAAGGCGAACTACAACTGCATCCCAGGCGCTCCTTCCAGGCCTGGAAGGAACAGACCAAGGGACGAAGCCAAGCGTGGTCTGTCTACGAGAAGATTGCAAGTCGGAAAATCATGCGCTTTCTGTCAGCTGTGATCCCTTTCACCGCTAGCACACTCTAACATGCGTTAGTGCATGGAAGCCCATGCCCCTGATGGACCGAATGTTCATGAGGGGCTTCGGAACTTGATGCGCCCCAGCTCTCGCTGATCGCAGGCGCCCTGTGAGCTCAAGCAAGATGATGCTCCGCCGAGAGCAGCAGAGCTTTGATATCGATGAGATGATGTTGCATCATATCGACCAGTGGAACAAGCTGCAGACGATGCTCCTGCGGCATATGCGTGAGCTTCTGTAGCATCATGACTATTTTTTCTTCGAGACTTTGGAAGCGTTCCGCCAAGAGCCCTAAATGGTCCTTATCGTCACCACGTTTGTCACTTGGCACGCTAGCCACACGGTCGATGCTCAGCGGTAGAGACCGAATATCGAAGGCTGTGATAACAAACCCAAAATCGTGAGATCCGCGCACAGCATGGCCCGAATCTTCCGAGACAAAGAGAATCCGCAAAAGATAATGCACGTTCTCATTTTTGACCTCGAGGGTGTGAAGACGCCCTGTGAACAGGGTCTCACGCAAGGCACGCATGATGGCGTCATGAGCTGTCACGAAGGTGATATCCGAAAGGGGACGACCGATATCGTGGGGCATGATATTGATCAGGGTCGTGATCTCATTGTTATAGCGACGAATTTTGAGATCACGATCCAAAAAGATCATGCCAATGCTTGAGCTTTTCAGAAGGAACTCGATATCTCGATTCGCTTGCAACAGTTCGTCGATCTTAGACTGATACTCAGCATTTACCGTATAAAGCTCTTCGTTAACCGACTGCAATTCCTCGTTAGCACTTTGCAGCTCCTCGTTCGAGGACATAAGCTCTTCATTCGCACTTTGGAGTTCTTCATTAGTCGTTTCGAGCTCCTCAATCGTAGCCTGCAGCGATTCGCGCGTGCTGCTCAGCTGCTCTTCGAGGTTCATAATCTGTTCGTGCGAGTAAACCTGTGCATCGTACGACTCTTCGACTAAAGATTTTCCTTCGCTAAGCACCGATTCAGTCGTCTGCTGAATCATCGCTAAAAAGTTGCGCGAATGGTGCGGGGGATTGAGATTGATCTCGCGGACCTTCAGCTCGTAGAGAGCCTCGCCTCCGCCTTGCACAATCTTGATTTCTTTGAAATGAACGTCCTGATGCGTTTTACTCACCCGCGAGACTGCCGTCGTCAACGCAAGCGCGAGCTCGCGGTTCAGCATCCGCTGCACGTTCACCGTGCTTTTGCCCGTCGGTACCGACAGAAAGCGTGCCGCATCTCCAAACACATGCAAAAGGTCGAGATTCTCATCGACAAGCAAGGAGGTCGGAACGAACATACTGAGAACTTTTTCATAGACCTTGAAGAGCCGCGACTCTTTTTGAAAACTCGAACGCTGTACGTCGGGGCGAAAGCTCGGTTCGTGACGCACACTGTTATGGTAGGGTGATGAGACCCGAAGATCAGGCAATTCACGCACGCGCGTTTCTCGAATCTTTTGGAAAATCTTTGCTACCGGGTCAACTGTCCTCAGTTCCTGAGCCAGATCTCCTAAAGCTTCGCTCTTCCCCAGGAAAAGATACCCGTTCACCTTTAGCCCAAAGTGAAAGATTGACAAAACCTTGGTCTGCAGATGAGGCTTGAAGTAGATCAGCAGATTGCGACACGAAATGAGATCCAGACGTGTAAAGGGGGGGTCCTTCACGACGTTGTGAGTTGAAAAGATGATGCAGTTGCGTATCGAAGGTGCGACCTCGTAACCATTTTCCCGACGCACGAAGTACTGATCAAGATAGTCTAGCTTGACGTCCAGTGATATGTTTTCGGGGTACATGCCTTGGCTCGCAAACTTGATCGCCTCATGATCGACATCTGTTGCAAAAATCTTCAGGTCATTATGCAGGCCATGAACTGACATATGGGCCCGGAACAATATCGCTAAGGTATAGGCCTCTTCACCGGTCGAACAACCAGCAACCCAAACTCGAACGGGCTCCTGACCGGCCTGCCGCAGTATATCAGGAATAGCCTGTTTAGACAGAGTCTCAATAGCCTCAGGATTTCGAAAAAACTTCGTCACACCGATCAACAGATCGCTGTGGAGGCGTTTCAGTTCGCCCGGATCCTTTGATAAGAATTCTTGGTAACCCTTGAGCGAAGCCATTTGATAGACTTTGATGCGCCGCTCAATGCGCCTGGAAATGGTTGAAGATCGATAGTGCGTGAAGTCGATACCCGAGACGGCCTGCAGCTGCAGCAAGATTGACTCGTACGTCTGGGGATCCTGTTCCAGCTGCAACTCGGCTCCACTTTGTTCGACATGCTGCGTATAGTTGAGGATCACATCTGCCATCTCGTCTGGAGCTAAGACTTTGTCTGCGTTCCCTGATCGAATGAGGGATCGCGGCATCCCGTCGAACTTGCAAGTCTCCGGCGCTTGTGCGAGGACAAAGCCTCCGTTTGTTTTGACTGCGGCAGCGCCTCGCGTCCCGTCGGACCCCGTGCCGGATAAAATCACACCGATCGCATGGGGCCCCATTTCTTCCGCCAGGGAGTGAAAAAAATGATCGATCGGCATCCGGAGATACACGTTGGGATCCATATCGCTCGTCACCAAACGTCGACTGGACAGCGACAGGTTCTTTTTAGGGGGAATGAGATAAACGCACCCAGGCTGCATCTCCACCTCATCATCGACGCGATGGATCTTCATATCCGTATGCCGAGACAAAAGCTCGTCCATCAGGCTCTTGAAGTCTGGGGAAAGATGCTGGACCACAACGAAGCTCAAGGAGGTGTCGGAAGGAAAGTGGTCAAAGAATACCTGCAAAGCTTCCAATCCACCGGCCGATGCTCCGACACCAACAACAAAATGGTTTTCCGACCAAGCGGACGTCTTGTTCATGGGCACCTCTTCCTTTCCTCTCTCTTCGCTCTGGCTGCGACTCTCGTGCGTGCTTCCAATCAAGCCGGTCAAGCGGGCCGCCACTGGGACTTTGCTAAGAAGAGCTCAGCTCGGATGGCGGCGGAAAAAAAGTGTTCCTCTTTGCGACGACTCGATGTTGCACTTATGTCTCGTCGCGCCTCGATTCCAGAGTGTTTCTACGGGAACTGATCCGGCCTTGATGCCCGACGAGGGAGCGCTCTCCACGCTCAACCATCCGAGCTAAATTGTGTCACGCTGCCATACAAATCATCAGCTAGACACGATATTCGCGTGCTAATTACACACGAATTAGGTTATGCTTCCATCATTATTTACACTCACGTAGAAAACATAGACAATAACTTGGCGTGTGAACTCGGCATTTCTAGGCCAAACTGCCTAAAACTCGCGGTGTTTTGCGTAACAAGAAGGATACACCGAAGTCCTGGCCACCCTAAGGGCAAAGCGAATGCGATATCAGTACCCAGACCAGACTACAGTCGGTCATCCCGCTCCTCCAAGCATCCGTATACCGATGCAAACCCAAGCGTATCTCAGCGGCGGTAGTTGCTACATAGATAACCAGGGTCGCTTCCTTCACGTCAATGCAAGCTTCACAAGAGCGTTCGGCTGGAACGAGACCGAGCTGATCGGCTATCAACTGTCGAGCTTCGCCCACCCCGAGGACCAGGTGGCGCTTTGGGAGCGCATGCAGGACCTACGTATGGGACATCATACTGTTGCTTTTATCGCTCGCTTTCGCAATCGGGAGGGCATCTATGCCTCGTGGGAATGGGTCCTCTTCGGAGGTGACGATGCATCGCGTCGAACCGCACTCGTTCGATTGGCACAGGGCCCAGATTCAACTTTGTCAGCCAAGCAAAAAAATGTCCCCAAAAGCGTGTCTCGTCCTCAACTGTCCTCCCTCGAACCCAAAAGTCGCCGAGCATTGCTGACGACACTCCTCAACAGTTTCGAAGGTTGGCTCCTGGAGGTGAACGACTCCTTTGATATCGTCAACATCGTGAAGCCCTGGCCAGACTGTCGAATAAGAGAATGGATCGGCCGCAACATCCTCAACCTCCTGACTCCTGTGACCGATGATCAGCCTCAGCGCAACTTTCGCCAGCTGTTGACTGCTGGACGAGCCTGCGAGGCCAAGTGCTATCCCGAGTCTGGCTTGCCACAGTTGCTCATGCTCCAGGCACTAGGGTCTCTGCCAGATGCTAAAACCAGTCTTCTCGCCCTTAAGGCTCTCGAGTCGAGAGGACAGCCACCGCCTCTTAGCAAACATCTGGATGCCGAGGTGGACTGGTATCGAAGAGCTATGGATAATGCATGCCTCTTCTCTGTCAGCGACATGAGCGGTACGATTCTTTATGTGAACTCGGCTTTCGAGCAAACCACAGGTTACAGTAGCAAGGAATTGGTTGGGCATAGCCACCGTATCCTGAACGCCAACGTACATCCGGCGCCTTTCTTTGCCGATCTATGGCACAGCGTGAACACGGGCAAGATATGGCGTGGTGAGATTTGCAATCGCACCAAGGATGGACGCCTCTTTTGGGTCGACACAACCGTCGTGCCCTGTCGTCCCGAGGAGTGGCAGAGGCCGTGCGTCTTGACTATCATGGTCGATATTACTGATCGCAAACGCTATCTACACCGCATGCAACATAAGGAGGAATTTCAATCGAAGCTCCTGAAGATGGCTCCTGTCGGTATGGCTTGGATCGACCTCCAGCTTCAGTTCCTCTTCGTCAATGAGTTTTGGTGCGAAATCACTCAAACACGGGCTCGTGATTCGCTTGGCCTCGGCTGGCGCCGGATGTTCCACAAGGATGATATCGTTCACATCGACCGTCAGCTAGAACGCACCATGCGGGCCGAGAAGCCGAGTCCTTCGGTGCTCCGCATCAAACGAAGCGATGGAGGCCAGCGCTGGGTGCGCTGTCAGTTCGCTGATATGAAAGATTCCTATGGCAAACGCATGGGATACATCATGGTCATGACAGATGTCACTGACTTCACCGAGGCTCATGAGGCCTTGCAGCGCAAGGAAGCCGAGCTGAAAGAATCCTACGATCGCAAATCTGCTCTCCTGCGAGTCATGCCCGACCTGATTCTAACCCTCAACTCGCAGTATGAGATTCGCGAGATACTCGGCAATCGTGAGCATCCATTTTTCCGCAGCTTTCCGTGTGAAGTCGGTAGCCAGCTCCTCAATCTTCTACCGAGCGAAGTTGCCCGTGAAGCAACCCGCCATGCCCTTGAAGCGGTTTTCTCCAACCATCTCGACTGGCAGGAGTGGGAACTTGATCTCTCTAGGCACGAGCAGGTACTGGACTGCCAATGTCGCCTGTTGAGCATGAATGGTGCCGAAGCTTTGCTCCTCATTCAGGATATCACCGAACGCAAGCAATCGAATCGTGAGCTGATGCGAGCTAAAACCCTAGCGGACGAAGCTTCCAGGGCTAAGTCGATCTTCCTCGCTAACATGAGTCACGAGATTCGCACCCCGCTCAATGCCATTTTCGGGGCTACCTGTCTCTTGCAAGACCATGTGGTGACTGAGGAACAACAGACCTACGTTCGCATCTTAAATGAAGCCTCTAGCAACCTGAAAGCGATCGTCAGCGACATCCTGGATCTCTCCAAGATCGAATCAGGCAAATTTGAAATGGAGACCGCACCTTTCCTGTTGAATCAGGCCCTGCAGGGCTGTCTCAGTCTGTTCCACGTCGTCGACAAGCAGGTCGAAATCAACTCTTACTTCGATCCCAAGCTGCCCGAACGCTTGCTGGGTGACGAAGTACGGGTGAAACAGATATTGACCAATCTGCTCAACAACTCGATCAAATTTACGAAGCGGGGCTGGGTTCGTCTCGAAGCCCATTGCATCGGTGAATCAGCGGAACGTAAGGTACTTCAATTTATCGTGGAAGACACGGGGATTGGGATTCCAGCCCATAAACTTCCTTTGCTATTCAGCCCCTTTTCGCAGGCGGACGTCTCCATTACAAGGAAATATGGTGGCACAGGGCTAGGCCTTACAATCTGCAAACGCCTCTGTGAGATGATGGATGGCACCATTCATATCGAGAGCGTCGAACATCAAGGGACGCGCATCACCGTAACCATTCCTTTTCACCTTCCGGCGCAAAGTCGTCCTCAGGGCTCGGATCCGAGGGGGACTTTTGACTTCCGGGGCCGCTATGTGCTGCTAGCAGAAGACAATGCCATGAACCAGATCGTCATGGTCGCCACACTAGAAAAACTTGGAATCCGGGTCAAAGTCGTCAGTGATGGGCTACAAGCCGTGGAGGCTGTCAAGGCCGAAGATTTTGATTGTGTCTTAATGGATGTTCAGATGCCTGTTATGGATGGTATCACGGCCGCTCTGCAGATCAAGGAATTGCGGCGACACCCTCTCCCCCCGATTATTGCTATGACGGCCAACGTCCTGCAGAGCGACATTGAAGCCTATCGCGGCGTAGGGATGATCGCTTTCATCCCCAAACCTTTTCAGAAAAGTCTTGTCATTTCAGCTTTGCAGCGGGCCTGGAATCGCCCCGCGGTGCAGGAAGAAAGGCTCGCCTAAGTCCTAGTCAGTTCTGTCCTGCGAGCCCCTCTATTCTAGGGCCTGTTGACGTTTGAGATAAGTGATTGAAAAATGGGGACAAATTCGTATTGTGGTTTTGCGAAAAACAAAATAGCGAGTTTGCCATGCCACGATTACTGCTCACGGATGAGCATTGGTCGAAGCTGAAGCCGATTATGCTGGAGTCAGACATCTATGACAAATCGAATT
>Ga0209985_10000635_pt1 | contig 37053 bp, 34 predicted proteins | sample NOAtaG_FD_187305 | JGI IMG/M metagenome (GOLD analysis project Ga0209985, IMG submission 187305) | Freshwater lake microbial communities from Lake Erie, under a cyanobacterial bloom - NOAA_Erie_Diel6S_1000h metaG (SPAdes) (version 2) | ecosystem: Environmental > Aquatic > Freshwater > Lake ...
AAGGCATCATGGTCTTCGGCGGCGCGCTGGCCTTTGCCTGGTGGCAACTGCGCGACATCAAGCGCGACCAGAAGAAGGCGGCCGACGAGCGCGCGGCGCGCGAGCGGGCCGCCTATTGTTGCGGGAGGGGCAACACGATGTCGACGCCTTCGACGCGTTCCCCTTTGGCCCATCGGAGTATCGATGCCAACGTCATCTCCAGCCGCAAAGAGGGTCGGTCGGTACCGACTCTCAGCGCGTGGTCCGCGTGGGGGATACGTTCAAGGACGACACTCTTCTTCGCTCGCAGGAGTCTTGCCGCAAGAAGATCCATCGATGCAATCGGAACCGAATCGTCGTCTGTACCTCCCACAACGTAGACAGCGGCCTTGGCATCCAAGAGCGCTTGCGTGATCGAGACAGACAGCGCGGACCTCCATCGCGCAAGGGGCTGCCCCCAAAGAACTTTTGGGGCGGACGACGGGTTTGCTACGGTATCCAGCAAGCGGAAGACGCCCCGAAGTCTCTCGTTACTGTCTGACGATTTGCCGGTGCTCGCTGAAAGAAGCAACTCTTCCAGTTGGTTGTCGCCGCCGCCGCTCAGCATGGCGACGTGCGTCACGGAGGCTGATCGACTCGCTGCAAGCGCAGCAACGGGCGCACCGTCGGACGATCCGATCAGGAGGACAAACGACGGCGGCACCGAGCGTTGCCTGACCAAATCGTCCACCAGAGCAGCCAAACCGCGCGCGACGTCGTCAAAGCCGACCTCGTTGAACTCAGGCGAGCAATCGTCACCACGACCCGGTTCAATGGGCTGTGCAAACAGCTTCACACCAGGGCGGTCCGCTGCAACGAACTCAGTTCCAGGTCCTGCGAGCTGCCTGATCCGGTCGAACCAACCGGGCTCCGCCTTCCCGTGCCTGATCTCGAAATTCGAGCCGCACCCGGAGCCCGGCACATAGACAACCATCCCAGCTGACGCCGCAGCGCCGGCTATGGGCGCAGCTCGAAACACGTTGAAGGAGGGGAACCCCGAGCCCGAGAACGAGTAGGCGCGGTAGCTGCGCAATTCGGGCGCTTGCGTCGTCGTCTCTACCAAGTCGGACGCCCGTGCAGGCGGCATGTGCAAAAGGACCAAGCATGCGGACAGCCATGTCGCGCATAGCGACGCCCGTGCCCAGCGATACTGCCTCATAGTCATCCTGCGACGAGTTCTTCCAACGCGACATTGCCGGACTTCACGAGCGCGGCCGCCATCTCAATCATGACCGCCTTGTAGCCATCGCAATAAAGGGACGGATTGTCGAAGCCACGCTTCTTGCTGAATCGGTGCACAGGCGACTGTGTCTGCTGCAAGCCGTTGTAGCAGGCAGTCTTCAGTGCGCACGAGCCGCAGTCGGTTGGAACGGCGGCTGACGTCGTCAAAATGTGAGCGAAGCGCAAGTTCATCGCGAAGTCGGCGAGAGCTGTATCGCGTACGTTTGGCCCCAAACCGAATTCGCTCTTCAACACGTTTCTCAAGTCGTCGGGAGGATCAAGATCCCCATCGCTCGACACAGCGAACGCGATCGCTTTTCCCTGCGTCCCTCGCGCTGAGATGAAGCCGACCGCTTAGAGCCCGAGGTTCTATAGACGGCACGATTTTGGATGCGAGCGACTAACGAGGGACAATCGCATGAACTTGGGAGCGCCAGCTGATCACGGACGCCGGCGAGACCGACGAGTTGCGGTGCAAGGCGAGGAGCCGGCGCAGTGCGGGTTCGATGTGCAAGCGACCGGAAACCGGAGTCGCAGGCGCGCCGGGAGACAAGGGTGAAGCCACGTTGATCAGCCGGTGATGGTCGCTCCGTGTCGGCCTTCGGGCGCTCGTCGCTGCCTGCCGCCGGGCCGGTTCTGATAAGGTCGAAGTCGAGAGGCTGAGGCATGCCTCGGGATCGACGCTGCGCATGCAGGTCGACCGCTCTCGGATCGTCCATCCCGATGTCGACCTCCACCGTCAAGGCCGCCTGCCCGCACGATTGCCCCGACACCTGTGCGATGAAGGTGACGGTCGAGAAGCGCGACGGCAAGCGCATCGCCATCAAGGTGGTCGGCGCGGCCGACCATCCGCCCCGCCGGCGTGCTGTGCACCAAGGTCAGCCGCTATCTGGAGCGCACCTATCACGCCGACCGGCTGTTGCACCCGATGAAGCGCATCGGTCGCAAGGGCGAGGGCAGGTTCGAGCGCGTGAGCTGGGACGAGGCGTTATCGACAATCGTCGTGCGTTGCGGCGCTACACGGGCCCGCTGCTGGTGGCTGTCGGCGCCGACGATCGGGCCACGCCCCCGGCGCTGTCGAAGCGGCTTTACGAAGCGGCAGCAACCCCTGCGGAGCACAAGCAGATCCACGTCTTGCCGGGGGTCGGCCACAACAACCTGCTGGCAGCCGATGAGTTCGGGCGCGCCTTATCGCAGTTCATGCAGGCGCACGGGCTGTAGCGCGGATGTCCTCCAACTGGCCCATCGTCCTGATCGAAGGCATCATGGTCTTCGGCGGCGCGCTGGCCTTTGCCTGGTGGCAACTGCGCGACATCAAGCGCGACCAGAAGAAGGCGGCCGACGAGCGCGCGGCGCGCGAGCGGGCTGCGGCGGCCGCACCTGCAACAGCAGCCCAGGCAGCCGACCCCGCCGCCGCGCCGGCGCCGCGCGACGGCGGCCGGCCCGGCGGAGCGGCTTGACCGCTGACCGTTTTCCACCGACCGCGACGCGTGGACCGCCGGCCTCCGGCCGCCACCCGCTACCCGCTACCCGCCAGCCGCTAACCGCTAACCGTCTGGCTGCCGCGGTTGCGCTCGGCCACGCGCTCGAACAGCTCGATGATCCGCAGCGTGCGCTGGTAGAAGTTGCCGCCAGCGGATTGCTCGGCCGGACGCGCGGCGCGCGCCGCCTCGTCGACGAGGTAGGCCACCGCCGGCAGGGGCGGCAGGTCGTCGCGGCGGCCCGCCGGCAGCACCAGTGCCGCGCCCAGCGACTGGGTGATCAGCGCCAGCTTGCGGCCGCGCGCCACCACCGCGCGGCGGCTCATCGAATCGAGCCCGCCGCGCTCGACCTCGCGGCCGATCTCGGCGTAGACCAGTCGGGCGGCACGGATCGCCGGGCGGCAGGTGCGCGGCAACGCGGCGATGCCGTGCTCGGCCCGCTGGTACAGCGCATCGGCTGCCGCCAGCAGGCGGGCGACCACGCGGCCGAGCGCCTCGTTGAACTGCGGCGCGGCCAGCCAGGCGTCGGGGTCGATGCCTTCGTCGCGCAGCCAGGTGCGCGGCAGGTACAGGCGCCCGGCGCGGGCGTCCTCGCCCACGTCGCGCGCAATGTTGGTGAGCTGCATCGCCACGCCGAGTTCGCAGGCACGGGCCAGCGCATCGCGCGAGCGCGTCTGCATGATGAGGGCCATCATCGCGCCCACCGTGCCGGCCACGCGCGCCGCGTAGTCGTACAGCGATTCGATGGTCTCGTACTGGCGGCCGGCGGCGTCCCAGCCAAAGCCGTCGAGCAGGGCGCCCAGCAGCGGCATCGGGACGCCAAAGCGCCGTACCACCGGGCCGAGCGCCTGGTCGGCCGGATGGTCTGCGGGGCAGCCGGCATAGATGCGGTGCAGGCGGTGGTGCAGGCGCGCCAGTGCGGTGTCGACCGGCTCGCCGGGGTCGCGCAGGTCGATCGCGTCGTCGGCCACGCGGCAGAAGGCGTACAGCGCGGTGGCCGGTGCTCGCACCGGCGCCGGCAGCAGCAAACTGGCGGCGAAGAATGTCTTGGAGCCGCCCTGCATCAACTGGCGGCAGGCCGCCGCGGACGCGGTGCCGCCGGCTGGCGACGCCGAGCCTGCTGCGCGCGCATCGTGCGCGGGGTCGGTCCCGCTCGGGTCGTCGTCAGGGCTGCCATGGGCACCGTCGTCGATCATCGTTCATGCCCTCACGGCAGCGGGGTCGGGAATCACCTGGTCCAGGGCGCGCGCCGACATCAGCACGCCCGGCACACCGGCGCCCGGGTGGGTGCCGGCGCCGACCATGTACAGGCGCTCGATGTCCTCGCTGCGGTTGTGCGCGCGGAAGTACGCGCTCTGCAGCAGGATCGGCTCGGCGCCGAAGGCCGCGCCCTTGAAGGAGAGCAGCCGGTCGTGGAAGTCCTGCGGCGTGGTCATGCGCGAGGTGACGATGTGCCGCTCGAAGCCGGGCAGCACCGTCTCGTGCAGCCGCCGCGCCACCGTCTGGCGGTAGCGCTCGGCGGTGGCGGGCCAGTCGGTGCCGCTGTCCAGGTGCGGCACGGGCACCAGGGCGTAGAAGGTGTCGCAGCCCGGCGGCGCCATCGAGGGGTCGGTGGCGGTGGGCCGGTGCAGGTACAGGCTGAAGTCGTCGGTCAGGCGATGGCGCTTGAAGATGTCGGCCAGCAGCTCGCCGTAGCGCGGCCCCAGCACCATCATGTGGTGCGGCACCTCGTCGTAGCGGCGGTCCAGCCCGAAGTACCAGACGAACAGGCTCATCGACATCTTCTGGCGCGCGATCCGCGCGTCGGTCCAGTGGCGCCGGTACTGCGCCGGAACCAGGTGCTTGTAGGTCCATGAGGTGTCGCCGTTGGACACCACCAGCGCGGCGGCCATGCGCTCGCCGCTGGCCAACTGCACGCCGACCGCGGTGGGCTTGCCCTGGCGTGGTTCCACCAGCACCTGGCTCACCGGGGCATTGCAGCGCACCTCGACCCGGCGCGACTGCAGCAGCCGCACCATGGCGCGCACGATGGCGCCGGTGCCGCCCATGGCCCAATGCACGCCCCACTGCCGTTCCAGCGCGTGGATCAGGCTGTACACGCGCGTCACCGCAAACGGGTTGCCGCCAATCAGCAGCGACTGCAGCGTGAAGATCATGCGCAGCTTGGGGTGCCGCATGCAGTCGGCCACCAGCCCGTGCAGACTCTGCCAGCCGCGCAGCTTGATGAGGCCCGGCACCGCGGCGATGAGGTCGCGCATGTCGTTGTAGGCCACCGAGCCGAGCTGCAGGAAGCCCACCTCGTACGACTGCTGGGCCGCGACCATCAGGCGTTCGTAGCCCTCGAGGTCGGCCGGCGAAAGCCGCGCGATCTGCGCGCGCACGCGCGCCACGTCGTTGGTGTAGTCGAAGCTGTCGCCGTCGTCGAAGCGCACGCGGTAGAACGGTTCCACCGGGCGCAGCTCCACCTCATCGGCAAAGCGGCGGCCGGCCATCTGCCACAGTTCTTCGAGGAAAAACGGGGCAGTGACGATGGTCGGGCCGGCATCGAAGGTGAAGCCGTCCTGGCGCCAGACATAGGCGCGGCCGCCGGGGGCGTCTAGCTTCTCGAGCAGGGTCACGCGGTAGCCGCGGCAGCTCAGGCGGATGGCCGCGCCGAGCCCGCCGAAGCCGGTGCCGATCACGATGGCGTGCGGCGCGTCCGGCCCGGGGATGGGCGGCGCCTCTGCGGCGGTGGTGCCGGTCGGTGCCGGCGGCGTGGTGGCAGGACCGCCCGCGCTGCGCAGCAGGGCGGCAGGGGCGGGAACGGCGATCGGTGCGGCACTCATCGTGGGGCCTTCGGGGCCGGTCGGCTCGGCGGGTGGATCGGCGTGGGTGGTCGTGGCCTGGGCGGATCGGGGGCTGGCGCCTCAGGGCTGTTCGCGCACCGGTTCGCGCAGCGGCGGCGCCACCAGGGCGGCCGGCGGCGCGGGCAGGGGACTGCGCCAGAGCGCCTCCGGCCCGCCGCGCCGCGTGCGCGCCCGCATGGCCCAGCGCCACAGGCGCGTGGTGTCGATCGGCAGCACCATCATCCAGTGCTCGACGATGGCCAGCGCGAGGAAGGCGGCCACCAGCATCAGGCCGGCGACCTCGCCGTCGCTCAGGCCGGGGTGCAGTGCGCGCACCACCAGCAGGCCCGCCAGCACGGTGCCGCCGGTCACCGACAGCGGAAACAGCCAGTTCATCGGCCGGCGCCGGAAAAAGCTCTTCAGGTAGGCCAGGTGCTCGGGCAGGAACTCCTCGGACAGGTTGCGCACGCCGAGGAACAGGTTGAGCTTGGCGCTGGTGCGCATCAGCCACAGCGCCAGGAAGGTCCAGGTGCCCACCTGGTTCGGCTGCTGCCAGGTCAGTGCCACGATCAGCAGCGCGGTGCCGATCAGGGCCAGCTCGTGGTACAGGATGGCCTCGATGGCATGGCGGAAGTGCGCCCAACTGCCGCAGTCTTCGCTGCAGCCGGCCTTGCGCGGGCCGGTGATGAGCCCGGTCAGGAACGCCAGCTCGTGCCAGCCCCAGACCAGCACGGCGCTGGCGAAGGCGACGTACGAGGCCATCACGCCGTCCACCGCGGCCGACTTGATGAGGCCGGCCAGACCGACGCCGGCGAGCAGCGTCGAGATCGCCAGGCTCCAGCGGAAGGTGCGGGTCGGCAGGCCGTCGAGCAACAGCACGATCCCGGTGGCAAACCACCAGACAAAAGCCGCGAAGGCGACCGGCCACAGCAGGTCGGCGGCGCTGGCGCTGATCCACATGGGCGCCCCGGCCGCCCTCTACCAGACCGGCGCCACGCGGATCTGCGCCGGCAGCTCGTGCTTCTTCACGGGCAGCAGGTACAGCCGCGCGAAGGTGAGCGCGCCCTGCACGCCGTACAGGCCGCGCTTGAGCAGGCTGCCCAGGCCGCCCTGCGCCTTGGCCGCGTCGGCCCTGGCGCTCAGTTCGCACAGGCGGTCCAGGCCGCGCCGGAATGCCGGGTGATCGGTGTCCAGCGTCAGCGGAAACACCTGCTTGCTGATCTGGCTGGTGATGCGGAACACCTCGAAGTCGTACTCGGTGGTGTCGATGCCGAAGGCCTGGTGCATGTACGGCCGGGTGTGGTCGCGCACGTACATGGTGGCGTACACGGCCAGCAGGAAGAAGCGGATCCACAGCTTGTTGCCGCCCTGCAGCAGGTGCGGGTGGGCGCGCATCAGCAGGGCAAAGCTCTCGCCGTGGCGGAACTCGTCGTTGCACCAGCGCTCGAACCAGCGAAAGATCGGATGGAAGCGCCGCTCGGGGTGCTTTTCGAGCGTGCGGTAGATGGTGATGTAGCGCGCGTAGCCGATCTTCTCCGACAGGTAGGTCGCGTAATAGATGTACTTGGGCTTGAAGTAGGTGTACTTCTTCACGCGCTTGAGCGACCCGAGGTCCACCCCCATCCCGACGTCCTTCAGCGAGGCGTTGATGAAGCCGGCATGGCGGCTCTCATCGCGCGCCATCATGCCCATCAGCGCCTTGATGTCCGGGTTCTCGACGTTCTTCTTGATCTCGTTGTACAGCACGCAGCCGGAGAACTCGCTGGTGACGCTGCTCACCAGGAAGTCGAGGAATTCCTTGCGCAGCTCGGGGCTGATGCGGCTGAAGTTCTGCTTCAGCTCGACCTCGAACTCGGCGTCGCGCTGGAAGTGGTCGTGATTGTTGTCGCCCTCGTACTCGGCCATCATGGCGTCCCACTCGGCGCGCACCGGCGACACGTCGAGCCGTTCGAGCGCCTTGTAGTCGGTGGTGTAGAAGCGCGGGGTCAGCAGCGTTTCCGTGGTGGCCTGCTTCATCGACTCGGCGCTCACGGCGCCGCTGCGGACCTGCGGGCCGCCGTCGGCGACGGCGTTGCGTTCGATCACTGCGGACATGGTGTCTCCCCTGGGTGGGCCTAGCGGCCGCTTTGGTGGTTGACGTTGGCGGCGGCCGGCTGCTGCAGCAGCCGGCCGAAGGCGCTCGCGTGCAGGGCGCCGAAGCTCTCGAGGTCGATGCGCTGGCCGGTGGCGCGGTCTTCGAGCGTCAGCCGGCCGTCGGCGCGGCCAAGCAGCCAGAACGGCTCGCTCTGGTCGAGCCCGCGTGCGCGCCGCTCGCGCACCAGCGCACGCAGGGCCCCGCGCACGAAGCCCTGCTCGCCTTCGAGCACGGCCACGACGGTGCGGCGGTCGGCGGCAAGCACGGCGACGCTGCCGTTGCTGCGGTCCTCGAAGAACAGCGCCCGGCTGGCCAGCGTGGCGGCATCGGGCGCGCGCACGTTCACGCCGGACAGGCGCACTGCCGCGGTCGCGGCGACGACCAGGGCGAGCAGGAGGCCGATGGCGACCAGCGCGCCGCGTGGCACGGTCTCGGCGGGTGGCTGGGGCAGGGCAGTCTCGCGCATGATGACCCCCGTCCTCAGTGCGTGGCCGCCAGTTCGCGGCTGGTGCGGCCACGCAGGCCGCGGCGGATGCGGGCCAGCAGGCCAGCGGTCGCGGCGGCCTCGGCGACCTCGGCGGCTACGGCCGGCTGTGCCGACCGTCCTGTGGGCGACGCTGCGGTCATGGCCACCGTCGCGGCGGGCAATTCATTGGCCGCCACCCAGGCCCGGGCCAGGATCTGCGCCACTTCACGCACGCGCGGCAGGCCGCGCAGCATCGGTTCCGGACGGGCCAGCCGCCACGGCCGGCAGTGCGGCCACAGGTGCACCCAGGCGATCTTGTCGCCGGCAGCCAGGGTCAGCGGGATGTCGCCGCGCCCGCTCGGGTCCTCGTACAGGCCGGCAGCGACGATCCGGCGCAGCGGCAGGTTGAAGGTGAGGGTCAGCACGATGCCGATGCGCAGTACCACGCGCTTGCTGGTGATGGTGTAGAGGGCGGTGCGCGCGGTGAGCCAGGCCAGCGCGTACAGCGTGCCCAGGGCAAAGCCGGCCAGCGGCAGCACCCAGGCCATGGCCGCCGCGACCTGCAGCGCGCTGCCGCCGTCGCTGGCGGCGCTGATGCCGCGCCAGGCCAGCAGCAGCCCGAAGTAAACCGCCACCTTGCGCAGGTGGAAGGCACGCAGTGCGATCGGGCCCACTTCGGGGGCGCCCTGCCACAGCAGCCGCTCGCCGACGGGCAGCGGCTCCGGCAGCCCGGGCGTTGCCTCGAACTCGTGCTCGTGCTCGCCCGGCGGCGTGTGCCGGTGACCGCGCGGCCCGCGCGCTGCGTCTTGACCTTGGCGTGTTGCGCCCTGACCCTGCTCGCTCATCCCGTCCTCCACGTGCTCGTTGTCTGCGCTGGCGGGGCTCCCCAACCCCGCTCTACCCGGCGGCTCGCTAGACCAGCGGCTCGGCCCGTTCCGGCGTGGCGTACAGCATGCCGCCGCCGTAGTACGCGACCACGCGCTCTTCTTCCATCAGCGTGACCACGTCCGGGTTGCGGGTGGCCGGCACGTCGGCAAACTGGGCAGCCGTCAGTGCGTCGCAGCGCATGTGCGAGTGGCCGCGGAAGCTCTTCAGCAGCGCGAACTCGCGCGGCAGCAGCACGTTGCGCAAGCCGCCCGGCGTGATGACGCTGACTTCGTAGTAGCGCACCAGGAACTCGGAGGCGTCGATCCACAGGTCGCGCACGGTGCCGGCCACTGCGCCGTCGGTGGCAATGACCTCCAGGCCGCGCGGGTCGACGTCGCGGGCGGGGATCGAGAAGCCGGCATCGGCCAGGATGCGCAGCGGCACCAGCTTGGGCTTGCCGTGCAGATCCTCGTCGGGCCGATCCGCGCGCGGCGTGTAGGCCGCAGCCCCCACGCCGTCGAGCATCGGGTTGCCGGTCGGCTCCAGCGCCGTGCCGGCATTGCCCGGGCCGTACGGGGGCTTGAGCGCCAGCGGCCGCGCATCCTTGGCCGGGTCCGGCACCGTCACGTCGCCGTGCGCGGTCTTGAAGACCTTGGGCGCCGGCGTGGGCCAGCCGGTGAGCTTGGCCGGCCGGTCGGGGCGGCCGTTGTCCATCGGATAGCCCTCGCGGTGGTTCTCGCGCACGAGGTAGTAGATCAGCCCGGCGAAGAAGGCCCAGAACAGATACAGCACGAGCTGGGCCACATCGACGTATTGGGTGATGGCTCCGGTTCCCATTGACACTCTCCTGGTTGCGACGGCAACGGATGACTTTCGACGACGATCAGCCCGGCATCTCGGCCAGGCCAAACTTGCGATGGGGCCCACTGGCGGACGCGCTCTGGCGCGGCCGCACCAGCGGTCCGATGGCAATCAGTGCCAAGAACAGCAGCAGCAGTTCGAGGTGATAGACGACGCTGTAGCCGGTGGCCGGCGAGGCCAGTGCCTCGCCCAGCGCGCCGCTGGCGGCCAGGCTGCCCACGCCGTCGCGCAGCGCGCCTCCGGCGGCCACGGCCAGGCCGGCGGCGCTGGCCTGCACCGCGCCCCAGGCGCCGAGCGCCAGGCCGACGTGTTCCTTGCGCTCCAGCCCCATGGCGGCGGTGAGCGTGCCCACCGAGAACAGCCCGGCGCCAAAGCCGATCAGGAAGGCGCCGAGCCGGAACAGCCAGGCCGCCTCGAGCGGCGCCGCGAAGATCACCGCGCTGAAGCCGGGCAGGCCCACGCAGGCGCCCCAGGCGGCCACCCGCTCGGCATTGGCGCCGCGGCTGAGCAGGCGCGCGGCCACGCCGAAGGCCAGCAGACCGCCGCCGGCCAGCAGGGCGGTCAAGGCACTGGTCGCGCCGACCGACAGGTGCAGGATCTCGCCGCCGTAGGGCTCCAGCACGATGTCCTGCATGGTGAAGGCGGCGGTGCCCAGGCCCACGGCCCACAGGAAGCGGCGCGCGCGGCGGTCGGCGATGAAGCTGTGCCACGCAGCGCCAAAGCGCGGCGCAACCTCGCCGGCGCGCGGGCGGCGGCTGGCATCGCGCGCCTCCTGCTTCCACAGCGCGACCAGGTTCAGCACGATGGTGACCACCGCCGCGCCCTGCACCACCTGGATCAGGCGCGTGGGCGTGAAGTCGGCCAGCAGCCAGCTGAACACCAGGCCGCTGCCGACCATGCCGACCAGCAGCGTCACGTACATCAGTGCCACCACGCGCGGACGGGCCTCTTCGTCGGCCAGATCGGTGGCCAGCGCCAGCCCGGCCGTCTGCGTGGTCTGCATGCCGGCACCAACCAGCAGGAAGGCCAGCCCGGCCGCCAGCGGCCCCACCACGGCGCCGAGCGGCGCCGGCAGCGTGGTGTCGCCGGCCAGGATGAACAGGGCGAACGGCATGATGGCCAGGCCGCCGAACTGCAGCATCGTGCCCAGCCAGATGTAGGGCACGCGGCGCCAGCCCAGGTGTGAGCGATGGTGGTCGGAGCGGAAGCCCACCAGCGTGCGGAACGGCGCAAACAGCAGGGGTAGGCCGACGAACAGCGACACCACCCACGCCGCCACGCCGAGCTCCACGATCATCACGCGGTTCAGCGTGCCCACCAGCAGGGCCGCGGCCATGCCCACCACGAGCTGGAACAGAGACAGCCGCAGCAGCCGCGGCAGCGGCAGGCCGGGGCTGGCCGCGTCGGCAAACGGCAGGTAGCGCGGGCCGAGCGCCAGCAGCGCGCGCGAGCCCGCCGTGACGAACTGGTGCGCCACGCGCAGCGGGGCGGCCGGACCGCTCATCGGCGGGCGAGCTCCATGGCCTGCGAGATGTAGAAGCCGCGCGCCACGCGCTGGGTGCGTCCGACCTGCCAGCGCGAAAGCTCATGCTGGCCCGCCAGACGCGCGCGCAGCGTGGCCTCGTCCACCGGCTCGATCATCGGCGCGCGGTCGCTGCGCGGGAACAGCCGCCCGACGGCGTGCATGAGGCCCAGCAGGGGGGTGCGCGGGGCGAAGGTGAAGACCAGCGAGGTGGCGGTGCGCTCCAGCAGATCGGCCAGCGTGCGCACCAGGTCGGTGGTGTCGTAGTGGATCAGGGAATCCATCGACACCACGTGATCGAAGCGCCCGAGCGACGGATCCAGCAGGTCGCCCACCGCGAAGTCGATGTGGCCGTAGCCGATGTCGTGCGGCAGCCGCTCGGCGGCCAGTTGGATCAGCCGCGGCGACAGGTCGATCGCCAGCACCCGCGCGCCGCGGCGCGCCAGCTCGACGGACAGCGCGCCGGTGCCGCAGCCGGCGTCGAGCACGCGCCTGCCGCGCAGGTCCGTGGGCAGCCATGACAGCAGGGTGCGGCGCATCTCGTCGCGGCCGGCGCGCACGGTGGCGCGGATGCCGCTGACCGGCGCGTCCGAGGTCAGCCGCGCCCAGGCTTCCATCGCCGTGCGGTCGAAGTAGGTCTCCAGCTGGCTGCGCCGCTGCAGGTAGGACACGTTGGGCAGGTTCACGGCAGCACCTCAGTCGAAGCCGAGCAGGTCGAAGATCTCGCGGTCCTTCAGCGGCACCGCCAGCTGCGGCTCCGCGCCTGCCCACAGCGCCGCGGCCAGTTGCAGGTACTCCTGCTGCACCGCCTCGATCTCGGGGGTGGCGTCCATCTCGAACAGCGTCGCCTTCTTCAGACGGCTCTTGCGGATCGCGTCCAGCGCAGGAAAGCGCGCCATGGTCTTCAGGCCGGTGGCGGCGTTGAACTTGTCGATCTGGTCGGTGGCGTCGGAGCGGTTGGCGATCACGCCGCCCAGCCGTACCTTGTAGTTCTTCGACTTGGCCTGGATCGCGCCGATGATGCGGTTCATCGCAAACACCGAGTCGAAGTCGTTGGCCGTCACGATCAGCGCGCGGTCGGCATGCTGCAGCGGCGCGGCGAAGCCGCCACAGACCACGTCGCCCAGCACGTCGAAGATGACGACGTCGGTGTCGTCGAGCAGGTGGTGCTCCTTGAGCAGCTTCACGGTCTGGCCGACCACGTAGCCGCCGCAGCCGGTGCCGGCGGGCGGGCCGCCGGCCTCGACGCACATCACGCCGTTGTAGCCCTCGAAGACGAAATCGGCGGGACGCAGTTCCTCGGCGTGGAAATCGACCTGTTCGAGGATGTCGATGACGGTCGGCACCAGCCGCTTGGTGAGCGTGAAGGTCGAGTCGTGCTTCGGGTCGCAGCCGATCTGCAGCACGCGCTTGCCGAGCTTGCTGAAGGCCACCGACAGGTTGGAGCTGGTCGTGCTCTTGCCGATGCCGCCCTTGCCGTAGACCGCGAACACCTTGGCGGTGCCGATGCGCACGCTGGGATCGAGCTGCACCTGCACGCTGCCTTCGCCATCCTCGCGGGGGCTCCTGGCACTGGGCAGGGCGCGCTTGAGCTCGCTGATCGGGATATTGACAATGTCGTTCATGCGGGGATCCTCGCTGCGGCGCCGGCTTCGACGCCAATTCCCTCGACCCGGTCATCGAGTTCATCGCCCGCCTCGCGCAGCGCGCGCAGCGTGGCTTCGTCCGGACTCCAGTACTGGCGCTCGTGCGCCTCGATCAGCCGCTGCGCCACCTTGGCGCAGGCCACCGGATTCAGTTGCGCCAGCCGCTCGCGCATCGCCTTGTCGAGCACGAAGGTCTGGGTGATCTGCTGGTACACCCAGGGGGCGACCTGCTGGGTGGTCGCGGACCAGCCCATCGTGTTGGTGACCTGCACTTCGATCTGGCGCACGCCCTCGTAGCCGTGCTCCAGCATGCCTTCGTACCACTTGGGATTGAGCGTGCGGGTACGGGTCTCGAGCGCCACCTGCTCGGCCAGCGTGCGCACCGTGGCGCGGCGGTCGGTCTGGTCGGAGATGTAGACCGGCACCGCCTGCTTGCGCACGCGCTTGACCGCGCGGCTGATGCCGCCCAGTGTGTCGAAGTAATGGTCCACGCTGGTGACCCCGACCTCCACCGAATCGAGGTTCTGGTAGGTGAGCTCGACGTCGCCCAGCATGGAGCCGAGCAACTGGCTCTGCTGCTGCGGCTTGCCGTTGCGGCCGTAGGCAAAGCACTTGCGGCGCGTGTAGGTCTCGGCCAGCTCGTCCTCGTCGTCCCAGCGGCCGTTTTCGATCATGTGGTTGACGTTGGCGCCGTAGGCGCCGTCGGCGTTGGAGAACACGCGCAGGCTGGCGGTCTCCAGGTCGCAGCCGTGGCGCGCCGCGTAGGCCAGCGCATGCTTGCGCACGTAGTTGCGCTCGGGCGGCTCGTCGGCGCTGGCCGCCAGGAAGGCGGCCTCGGCCAGCATCCGCACCTGCAGCGGCAGCAGGTCGCGGAAGATGCCCGACAGCGTCATCACCACGTCGATGCGCGGCCGGCCCAGTTCGGCCAGCGGCAGCAAGGCCGCGCCGGCCAGGCGCCCGTAGCTGTCGAACCGCGGCCGCGCGCCCATCAGGCACAGCGCCTGGCCGATCGGACCGCCCTCGGTCTTCAGGTTGTCGGTGCCCCACAGCACGAGCGCCACCGACTCGGGCAGCGCATGGCCGTCGTGGACGTGCCGCTCGAGCAGGCGTTCGGTCTGGCGCGCGCCGTCGAGCATGGCCCAGGCGCTCGGGATGCGGAATGGGTCGAAGCCATGCAGGTTGCGGCCGGTGGGCAGCATGTCCGGCCGCCGCAGCAGGTCGCCCCCGGGGGCCGGTCGCACGAAGCGGCCGTCCAGGGCATGCACCAGGGCCGGTAGTTCGTGGTCCTGCGCCAGCAGGGCGTGGGTGGTGGCCAGGCCCCGGTACTTGGCGAGTCCCTCCTCGCCGCCGGCCGCAGGGTCGAGCGCGGCCGCCTGCTCGCCGCTGCCGCCGCGCACCAGCACGTCGATCGCAGCGCGCGGGGCCGGGTGCCCCAGTTCGGCCTCGGCCAGCGCTGCCAGCAGTTCCGTGCGCTCCTCTGCGCGTGGCGCCTGCCCGACCACGTGCAGGCCGTAGGGAATCAGGGTCTGTTCGACTTCGATCACCGCGCGCGTCAGCCGCAGGATCTGCGTGTCGGCCTCGCCGTCGTCGAGGGTCCAGCTTGGCTCGAGGCTGGCCAGCTCGACGGCGGCCGCCTGGGCCTGGATCAGCGCGGCCAGATCGGCGCGCCGCGGGCCGTCGCCGATCTCGAGCTGGCGCCACTGGTCGATCGAGGCCTTCAGGTCGGCCAGACCGCGGTACAGCCCGGCCTGCGCGATCGGCGGCGTCATGTAGGAAACGAGCGTGGCCGCCGAGCGCCGCTTGGCGATGGTGCCCTCGGACGGGTTGTTGGCTGCGTACAGGTAAAAATTGGGCAGGTCGCCGATCAGCCGGTCGGGCCAGCAGGCCGCCGACAGGCCGGTCTGCTTGCCGGGCATGAATTCGAGCGCGCCGTGGGTGCCGAAGTGCAGCACCGCATCGGCGCCGAAGTCCTCGCGGATGAAACGGTAAAACGCCGAGAACGCGTGGGTCGGCGCGAAGCCCTTTTCGAACAGCAGCCGCATCGGGTCGCCTTCATAGCCGAAGGCGGGCTGGATGCCGACGAACAGGTTGCCAAAGCGCTCGCCGAGGATGAACAACCCCGCGCCGTCGGACTGCTGCCTGCCCGGCGCCGGGCCCCAGGCGCGTTCGATCTCGGCCAGGTGGCGCTCGCGCCGCACGTGCTCGTCGGCGGCCACGCGCAGGTGCACGTTGGCCTGCTGGCCGTAGCGCCGGGCGTTGCCTTCGAGCACGCGCTCGCGCAGGGCCTCGACGCTGGCCGGCACCTCGACCGAGTAGCCCTGCGCGGCCAGCTCGCCCATCAGGCGGTGCAGCGACTCGAACACCGACAGGAAGGCCGCCGTCCCGGTGGCGCCGCTGTTGGGCGGGAAGTTGAACAGCACCGCGGCCACCTTGCGCCGGGCGCGCTCGCCGCGCCGCAGGGCCGCGAGCTTGGCCACGCGTGCGGCCAGCACGTCCACGCGTTCGGTGCACACCGCCATGTCGCGGGCGTCCTGCTCGAAACGGCACTGCCGGGCGCAGCCGGTGCACTGGCTGCCGCGCCCCTCTGCACCGACGCCGCGGCCGCCGATCACCATCGAGCCGGTGGCGCCGTCGAGCTCCGGGATGGCGACCATGATGGTCGACTCCACCGGCAGCAGCCCGCGCTCGGAGGTCGCCCACTGGGGCAGCGACTGGAACTCGACCGGATGCGCCGCGACGTAGGGCACGTCCAGCGCGGCGAGCAGTTCCTCGGCCGCACGGGCGTCGTTGTAGGCCGGGCCGCCCACCAGCGAGAAGCCGGTCAGCGAGACCAGGGCGTCGATCGTGCTGCGCCCGTCCTTCATGAAGAACTGCTCGACCGCCGGGCGCGCGTCCAGGCCGCTGGAGAATGCCGGGATCACGTTCAGCCCGCGCGCCTCGAGCGCGGCGATCACGCCGTCGTAGTGCTGGCTGTTGCCGGCCAGCAGGTACGAGCGCATCACCAGCACGCCGACCGTGCCGCCGCGCGCATGCGCCAGCCGCGGCAGGGCGGCCGCGCTGGCATTGATGCGACCCTTCATGCGCGGGTGATAGACGCCGACCTCCGGATACTCGGCCGGCGGCCGCGCCGGCAGCGTGCCGTGCAGGGCCGCCCGCGGTCCGGCCGCGTAGCGGTCGATCAGCAGGCGCACCAGGTTGGCGACGTTGTCGTCCGAGCCGGCCAGCCAGTATTGCAGCGTCAGGAAGTAGGCGCGCACGTCCTGCGCCGTGCCCGGCACGAAGCGCAGGATGCGCGGCAGCATCCGCAGCATCTTCAGTTGCTGCGCGCCCGCCGAGCGGCTGGCCGTGGTGCCCGTCTTGCCGTCGCCGCCCGCGCCGGACTTGCCGCGCAGGCGCTTGAGCAGCGCCAGCGCCCCGGTGGCGGGCTTGCTCATGTCGAACCGCCCCATCCGGGTCAGTTTGGCGACCTCGGCGGCCGACATGCAGCACACCATGGCGTCGCACTGGTCGCGCCGCGCCAGCAGCGCCGGCAGCACGGCCTGGATGTGGTCGTCCATGAACATCATCGTCACGAAGACGATGTCGGCCTGCGCGATGTCGGCCTTGCAGCGGTCGAGCGCGGCCGGGTCGTCCCACTCCGAGGCCGCGTGCAGCGACAGGCGCAGGCCCGGGATCTCGCGCAGCAGCACGTGCTGCGCCCGCTCGGTGGCGCTGGCCAGGTGGCTGTCGAGCGTCACGATGGTGACGCGCACGCCGACCTGGGCCTGGCGGCCCAGGGCTTCAGCGGCTGAAGTGCGCTTTGGCTTCATACAGCGTTTCGACGGTGATCAGGCTCACGCCGCGCTCCTGGGCGTAGCGCTCGGTGTTGCGGCGCGCCTTGGCCCGCACGAAAAAGGGGATCTTCCTCAGCTCGCTTTCGCCATCGCTGCTCCAGCGCGGCGCGGCGGCGCCGGTGGCGGCCGCGGCGGCCGGCGCCGGGGCCGCTTCGGCGTGGGCGTCGGCGGCGTCGGCGGCCTTCACGCGCGCGTCGGGCTGCATCGGCACGGGCGCAAGCTGTCCGGCCGGCCGGGCCGAGATAGCAGCGCCCGGCCGATGCGAGGCCAGGTGCGACAGGTGGGAAGGGGCCCCGTCGCGAAACTCGAAGTCGTCCTTGAACATCGCCAGCAGGTGTTCTTCCAGACCCATCATCAGCGGGTGGACCCAGCTGTCGAACAGCACGTTGGCGCCCTCGAAGCCGTACACCGGGCTGTAGCGGGCCGGCACGTCCTGCACGTGGATCGGCGCGGAGATCACGGCGCAGGGCACGCCCAGGCGCTTGGCGATATGGCGCTCCATCTGCGTGCCGAGCACCAGTTCCGGCGCGGCGGCGGCAATCGCCTGCTCGACCTCGAGGTAGTCGTCGCTGATCAGCGGCTCCACCTCGCAGCGCCGCGCGGCCTCGCGCAGGTCGCGCGCAAACTCGCGGCTGTAGGTGCCCAGGCCAACCACCGTGAAGCCCATCTCCTCGCGCGCCACGCGGGCGGCGGCGATGGCATGGGTGGCATCGCCGAAGATGAACACGCGCTTGCCGGTCAGGTAGGTCGAATCGACCGAGCGCGCGTACCACTGCATGCGCGACTGCGAAGCCGCCAGCGCGGCCACGCCGCGCTGCTCGCGCGCCAGCACCGGCGCCGGGTCGACGCCGGCGAGCTGTGCGGCCTGTTCGATGAACTCGCGGGTCGCGTTCAGCCCCATCGGCACGACCGTCGTGAACGGCTGGCCGAAGCTGCGCTTGAGCCACTCGCAGGTGCTGCGCGCCACTTCGGGATACAGGTCGACGTTGAAGTCGGCGCGCGGCAGGCGCCGCAGGTCCTCCACCGTGGCGCCCAGCGGCGCCACGACGTTGACCTCGATACCCAGTTGTTGCAGCAGGCGCTCGATTTCCACCACGTCGTCGCGGCAGCGGAAGCCGAGCTTGGTCGGGCCCAGCAGGTTGGCCAGCGGCCGCGGCTGCGGCGCGCGCGCGGGTCGGGCGGTGCCCGGCGCCGGCACCTCTTCGCGCAGCAGTTGCCGCACCAGCTGGTACAGGGTCTCGGCCGCGCCCCAGTTTTCCTTCTTGCTGTAGGCGGGCAGCTCCAGGGGCACCACCGGCACCGGCAGCCCCATCGACTGCGCCAGTGCGCCGGCCTGGTCCTGCAGCAGCTCGGCGGTGCAGGACTCGCCGACCAGCAGCGCGGCCGGGCGAAACCGCTCGAAGGCCTCGGCCACCGCGCTCTTGACCAGGTTGGCGGTGTCGCCCCCGAGATCGCGCGCCTGGAAGGTGGTGTACGAGACGGGCGGCCGGCGGTCCTGCCGCTCGATCATCGTGAATAGCAGGTCGGCGTAGGTGTCGCCCTGCGGCGCATGCAGGACGTAGTGCACGTCCTGCAGCGAAGCGGCGATCCGCATCGCGCCGACATGCGGCGGGCCTTCGTAGGTCCAGAGGGTCAGTTGCATGGTCAGGCGGCGAGCCGCGCCTTTCGATTGAGCGGTCGGGCGAACAGCTCTGCCAGATCACCGGCCTGGTCGAAGCCGTGCACCGGCGAGAAGACCAGCTCGATCGACCACTTGGTCGACAGGCCTTCGGCCTCGAGCGGATTGGCCAGGCCGAGGCCGCAGACCGTCAGGTCGGGCCGCAGCGCGCGCACCCGCTCCAGTTGCTGCTCCAGGTGCTGGCCTTCGGACAGCGTGGCCGCGGCGGGCAGCAGGTCGAGGTCGGCGCCGACCATCTGCCGGTCGAGGAACGGCGTGCCGACCTCGGTCAGCTCCATCCCCAGCTCGGCGCTCACGAAGCGGGCCAGCGGCACCTCCAGCTGCGAGTCCGGCATGAAGAAGATGCGGCGGCCCGCGAGCGTCTGGCGGTAGTGCGCCAGCGCCGTCATGGCGCGGGCCTGCAGCGGCTGCAACACCCGGTCGATGGTTACGCGGTCGACCCCGCAGGCCCGGGCGGCCGCCTCGAACCAGGCGGTCGAGCCGAGCGCGCCGAAGGGGTAGGGTGCGGCCACCGGCACGGCGCCGCGGGCCACCAGCGCGCGCAGCGCCTCGCCGTTGAATGGCTGCGCCGGCAGCAGCAGGGTGTTGGCGCCGACGGCGGGCAGTTCCTGCGCGTGGCGCGCCGGCAGGAAGGCCACCGGGCCGATGCCGAGCGCGTCGAAGATGCGGCGGAACTGGTCCTCGACGATATCGGGCAGGCAGCCCAGCACCAGCAACTGGCGTGCGTCGGTGGCCGGCAGCAGCGGCGTCAGTGCCTTGAGCGCGAGGTCTTCGCCCTGGGTGAAGGTGGTCTCGATGCCCGAGCCCGAGTAGTTGATCACCCGCACCCGCGGCAGCAGTGTGGCGTTCAGGCGCTCGGCGGCCTTGGCCAGGTCGAGCTTGATGACCTCCGACGGGCAGGAGCCGACCAGGAACAGCGTGCGGATGTCGGGCCGCCGCGCCAGCAGCGACAGCGCGATGCGGTCGAGTTCGGCGTTGACATCGGCCAGGCCCGCCAGGTCGCGATCGGTCAGGATGGCCGTGCCGAAGCGCGGCTCGGCGAAGATCATCACCCCGGCGGCGCTCTGGATCAGGTGGGCGCAGGTACGCGAGCCCACCACCAGGAAGAAAGCGTCCTGCATCTTGCGGTGCAGCCAGACGATGCTGGTGAGGCCGCAGAAGACCTCGCGCTGGCCGCGCTCCCGCAGCACCGGACGGGCGTCGCGCAGCAGGGCGGTGCGCGGCAGGCCGACGTCGTTCACCGGGCGCCTCCCGCGTGCGACGGCAGCGGCGCTTCGCCCTGCAGGCGCGCGGCGCGCAGCTTGAGCAGGAACTGGCCGGCGTTGATCACGTAGGCGGCGTAGGCCGCCAGCGCCAGCAGCATCAGACCGGTGGGCGACAGCGCCTGTTGCGCCAGCGCCACCAAGTAGGCGGTGTGCAGCGCCAGCACCAGCATGCTGAACACGTCCTCCCAGAAGAACGGCGCGGCAAACAGCCAGACGCCGTAGACCTCCTTCTCCCAGATCGAGCCCGTCACCATGATCGTGTACAGCACGAGCGTCTTGACCACGACAGACAGGATGGCGGCCTGCAGCCCCTCGCCGGTGGCGAGGTAGCGCAGCACCAGGGCAAGGCTCACCAGGAAGACGAGGAACTGCAGCGGCGCCAGGATCGCCTGCACCAGGGTCCACGGCGATGCGTCACGGCGGCGGCGCTGTTCGGGCGTGTACAGGAGGAGATTGGAGGCTCGCCGCATCGTGGTCCGGAGACTGACGACCACTCCCGGACCGGCCGCCCGGAAGTGTCATCGGCTGGGGCAATCTATTCCGGGGTGCGGCAAGTGTCAACAAAAATGGACATCAATTTACATTGACACTTGTCCACCCTGTGTCTAAATTTGTCTAGGACTGATGGGCCTCACCCCTTGGACGAACAACCCCTTTGTGACGCGGATCGGTGCGGTGCGTGTAGCCAACACAGGTGAAACCGGCCTAAGCTGGGCCCTCAATCGGTCGCCGGCTGAGGGGTCCGCGATGGCCATACCTGTCCCGAGGGGGCGCGGGCTCGAATGTGCAGGAGAAGCGGCCGGGCTGCTTGACGCCCCGGTCAGCGACTCGCCAGCGCAGCGGGTGTCGGTCCTGGTCAAGACGATCGAGCGCGACGTCATCCCGCGGCTGATGCTGGTGCACCGGCAGGGCGCTGCGGCAGCACCCGCGCCCGGGTACACGCCGGACGCCGGGGATGTCGAGCTCCTCGTGGGCTACCTGCTCAAGGGCGATGCTGCTGGCGCTTCGGCCTTCATCCGCCGCCTGCGCGAGCGCGGCGCCACGCCCGAGGTGTTGCTGCTGGCCCTGCTGGCGCCGGCTGCGCGCGGCCTCGGCCGGCTGTGGGAGGAAGACCGCTGCGACTTCACCGTCGTCACCATGGGCCTGTGGCGCCTGCAGCGCGCGCTGCACGAGCTGAGCGCGGCGTTCCAGCTCAACGCCGAGCCGCCGGTCGACGGCCGGCGCATCCTGCTGACGGCCGTGCCGGGCGAGCAGCACTCCTTCGGCCTGTACATGGTCGCGGAGTTCTTCCGGCGCGCCGGCTGGGACGTGGTGGACGCCCGCTACGACAGCAACGACGAATTGCTGGACGCGGTTGCGCAGCAGTGGTTTGCGGTGGTGGGCCTGTCGATCGCCTGCGAGCGCTGGCTGCCGCAGTTGACCCACGCCGTCGAGGGGCTGCGCGAACACTCGAAGAATTCCGCGGTGGGCATCATCGCTGGCGGCCCGCTGTTTCTTCTCTCGCCAGAGCTGAGCGACCACGTTGGAGCAGATGCGGTGGCAACGGATGCGCGGCGCGCCGTGGAGTTGGCGCAGGAGTTGATCGGCCTGCGGCGCCTGTCGTCTTGAGAGGTTCGGTGCGCAGGGGAGCGCGCCGGCCATGATGTACTTCTTTGTCTCTTTGCCGTGACTACGTTCACCGCCCCCCGCAAGCACTTCCGCAACATCGACGCCGACGCGGCCGCCCGTCTGCTGGGCTGCGCTGCCGATGTGGCGCTCGTGCTCGACCGTGAGGGCGTGATCCGCGATGTAGCGGTCGGCGCGGAGGATCTGAAGGCCGAAGGCTACGGCCGCTGGCTTGGCCAGCCCTGGGTCGAGACGGTGACGGTGGAAAGCCGGCCCAAGGTCGAGGCCCTGCTCGAGGAGGCCGGCAGCGACACCCCGCCGCCGTGGCGCCACATCAACCATCCCTCGCCGGGCGGCGGCGACCTGCCGGTGCTGTACTCGGCCATCAAGGTGGGCAAGACCGGGCCGGTGGTGGCCGTGGGCCGCAGCCTGCGCGCCGCCTCGATCCTGCAGCAGCGCCTGATCGAGGCGCAGCAGTCGCTCGAGCGTGACTTCGCGCGCATGCGCCAGGCCGAGACGCGTTTCCGGCTGCTGTTCCAGACCGCCAGCGAGGCGATCCTGGTGGTCGATGCCGCCAGCCTGGTGGTGACCGAGGCCAACCCGGCGGCGCTGCGGCTGCTCGGCAACGGCGGCCAGGGCATCGTCGGCCGGCCGCTGGCCGAGGCATTCGACGAGCGCAGTGCCACGGTGGTCGGCACGCTGGCGAGCACCGTGCGGGCCGCCGGGCAGGCCGACGAGGTGCGCGTGCGCAGCCGCGCCGGCCAGCGCGAGTTCCGGCTGTCCGCCGCCCTGTTCCGCGTCGATGGCAGCAGCCACCTGCTGGCGCGCGTGGCCCCGCTCGATGCGGGTGCCGCGGTGGCGGTCGAATCGCAGTTGCACCGCATCGTCGAGCACCTGCCCGACGGTCTGGTCGTCACCGAGCCCGACGGCCGCGTGCTCACCGCCAACCGCGCCTTTCTCGACCTGGTGCAGGTGGGCGCCGAGGATCAGTTGCGCGGCAAGCTGCTCGACGAATGGCTCGGCCGCTCGCGCGTCGACCTGAACGTGCTGATCGCCAACCTGCGCCAGCATGGATCGGTGCGGCTGTTCGCCACCACGCTGCGCGGTACGCTGGGCGCGGAGACCGAGGTCGAGATCTCGGCGGTCGCAGTGCCCGAGGGCGACGTGCCTTGCCTGGCGTTCGCGGTGCGCGGCGTGGGCCGGCGGCTGGCACCGCTGGCCGCGCGCGCGGGCGGCGAGTTGCCGCGCTCGGTCGACCAGCTCACCGAGCTGATCGGTCGCGTGCCGCTGAAGGACATCGTGCGCGAGACTGCCGACGTGATCGAACGCCTTTGCATCGAGGCGGCGCTCAAGCTCACCGGCGACAACCGCGCCTCGGCCGCCGAGATGCTGGGCCTGTCGCGCCAGAGCCTGTACGTGAAGCTGCACCGCTACGGCATGGGCGACCGCGAGCCCGAGCAGCCCTAACGGCCCTGGTCCGGCGGCACGGCGCCGCCCCGTCAAGAGGTATCGCGGCAAGCGTCAATTTAGGTTGACGCTTGCAAGTGTCATAGCTACTGTAAAGCCATGACACGCGTGCTGTCACGGCCCCCCGCGCACCCCCTGCCTTCGCCCGGGGTGGTGCTGGAGCTGCTCAAGCCGATCACGTGGTTTCCGCCCATGTGGGCGTTCGCCTGCGGCGTCGTGTCCGCCGGCGTGCCGCTGCGCGACCAGTGGCCGGTGCTGCTGCTCGGAGTGGTGCTGGCGGGTCCGCTGCTGTGTGCCGCCAGCCAGGCCGTCAACGACTGGTTCGACCGCCACGTCGATGCCATCAACGAGCCGCAGCGGCCGATCCCATCGGGCCGCGTGCCGGGGCGCTGGGGCCTGTACATCGCCGTCGGCTGGTCGCTGCTGTCGCTCGCCGTGGCCACGCTGCTCGGCCCCTGGGTGTTTGCCGCCGCCGCGCTTGGCGTGGCCCTGTCGTGGGCCTACAGCGCCCCGCCGCTGCGGCTCAAGCGCAACGGCTGGTACGGCAACGCGGCGGTCGGCCTTTCTTACGAGAGCCTTGCCTGGATCACCGGCGCAGCCGCGGTGCTGGGCGGCGGCGCGCCGGCCGCGCCGGTGCTGCTGCTGGCCCTGCTGTACGGCATCGGTGCGCACGGGATCATGACGCTCAATGACTACAAGTCGATCGAGGGCGATCGGCGCAGCGGCGTCGGTTCGCTGCCGGCCCGCCTGGGCCCGCGAACCGCCGCCTGGTTGGCGTGCGGCTTCATGGCGCTGCCGCAGTTGGCGGTGGTGCTGCTGCTGCTCGACTGGCAGCGGCCCTGGCATGCGCTCGGCGTGGCGGCGGTGCTCGCCGTGCAACTGGCGATGATGGCGCGCTTCGTACGCCAGCCGGTCGAGCGCGCGCTGTGGCTGTCGGCCTTTGGCGTCAACTTCTACGTGGCCGGCATGATGATCGCGGCCTTCGCCGCCCGCGGAGTGGTGGCGTGAAGCCGCCCGCGCCCCTGAGCTGGCCCGGCATCGTGCGCCTTGGTCTGGTGCAGACCGCGCTCGGCTCGATCGTGGTGCTGGCCACCTCGACCATGAACCGCGTGATGGTGGTCGAACTGGCGTTGCCGGCGCTGCTGCCCGGCCTGCTGGTGGGCCTGCACTACGCAATCCAGCTGCTGCGGCCGCGTCTGGGCCACGGGTCGGACGTCGGCGGCCGGCGCACGCCCTGGATCGTCGGCGGCATGGCGGTGCTCGGCCTGGGCGGCGTGCTGGCGGCGCTGGCCGTCGCGCTAATGGGCAGCGATCTCGTGCTCGGCATCGCGCTGGCGCTCGCGGCCTTTGCCATGATCGGCGTGGGCGTGGGCGCAAGCGGCACGGCGCTGCTGGTGCTGCTGGCGGTACGCACCGCACCGGAGCGCCGCCCGGCCGCGGCGACCGTGGTCTGGGTGATGATGATCGTCGGCTTCATCGTCACCGCCGCCACCGTGGGGCGCCTGCTCGACCCCTACACGCCCGAGCGGCTGGTGCTGCTGACGGCGGCCGTGGCGGTCATCGCCAACGCCGTCACGCTGCTGGCGGTGTGGGGCATCGAGGGCCGCGGCGCACCGCGCGGTGCGGCTGTCGAGCAGACGCCCCCGGTGCCTTTCTTCGCGGCCCTGCGCCAGGTCTGGGACGATCCGCAGGCGCGCGGCTTCACGCTGTTCATCTTCGTCTCGATGCTCGCCTACAGCGCGCAGGACCTGATCCTCGAGCCGTTTGCCGGCACCGTGTTCGGCTACACGCCGGGCCAGTCGACGCAACTGGCGGGCACGCAGAACGGTGGCGTGCTGGCCGGCATGCTGCTGGTGGGGCTGGTGGGTCGGCGCCTGGGCAGCATGCGGGGCTGGACCGTGCTGGGCTGCCTGGCGTCGGCGCTGGCGCTGGGCTCGCTGGCCAGCGCGGCGCTGCACGGCCCCGGCTGGCCGCTGCAGGCTTCGGTGGCCGCGCTGGGCTTTGCCAACGGCGCGTTTGCCGTCGCCGCCATCGGCTCGATGATGACCCTGGTGGGCCAGGGACCGCGCGGGCGCGAGGGCGTGCGCATGGGCCTGTGGGGCGCCAGCCAGGCCATTGCCTTCGGCGTCGGCGGCTTTGCCGGCGCACTTGCCAGCGACCTTGCGCGCTGGCTGCTCGGTTCCCCCGCGCTGGCCTACGCCAGCGTGTTCGGCCTTGAAGCCATCTTGTTCGTGCTGGCCGCGGTGATGGCGCTGCGGCTCGGGCGCGAACGTCGCACCGCCGCGCCGCTGGCGGTGCTTCCCATGCAGGCGAGGTAGAGATGAACGCGACAACCTGGGACGTGGTCGTGGTCGGTGGCGGTCCCGCGGGGGCCACTGCGGCCCACGACCTGGCGCGCGCCGGCCGCAGCGTCGTGCTGCTCGATCGGGCCGGCCGCATCAAGCCCTGCGGCGGGGCCATCCCGCCGGTGCTGATCAAGGAGTTCGACATCCCCGACCACCTGCTGGTGGCGCGCATCCGCTCGGCGCGGATGGTCTCGCCCACGGACCGGCGCGTCGACATGCCGATCAGCGACAGCGGCTTTGTCGGCATGGTCGACCGCGAGCACTTCGACGAGTGGCTGCGCGAGCGCGCCGCCGGCAGCGGTGCCACCCGCCTGACCGGCACCTTCGAGACCTTCGACCGGGCGGCCGACGGCACCGCGCAGGTCGGCTACCGCAACGAGCGCGACGAGCGGGTCGTGCTGCGCGCCCGCGCCGTGATCGGCGCCGATGGCGCGCGCTCCAGGGTGGCGCAGCAGACCATCCGCGGCGGCGGCGAGACGCCGTGCGTGTTCGCCTACCACGAGATCGTGCGCTCGCCGGTGCCGGCGGCCGCGGCGGACTTCGAGGGCACGCGCTGCGACGTCGTCTACCGCGGCGAGATCTCGCCGGACTTCTACGGCTGGGTTTTTCCCCACGGCGCCACCACCAGCGTGGGCGCCGGCACAGCGCACAAGGGCTTCTCGGTGCGCAGCGCCGTGCACAAGCTGCGCGCCGAGTCCGGGCTGGCCGGCGTGGAGACGGTGCGCCGAGAAGGCGCTCCGATACCGCTGAAGCCGCTGCGCAAGTGGGACAACGACCGCGACGTGGTTCTGGCCGGCGACGCCGCCGGCGTGGTGGCGCCGGCCTCGGGCGAAGGCATCTACTACGCCATGGCTGGCGGGCGGCTTGCAGCCGACGCGGTGCAGGCCTTTCTCGCCACCGGTGAGGCCCGCGCGCTGCGCCAGGCGCGGGCGCGCTTCATGAAGGCCCATGGCCGCGTGTTCTGGGTGCTGGGGCTGCTGCAGCGCTTCTGGTACTCGAGCGACCGGCGGCGCGAGCGCTTCGTCAAGATGTGCGAGGACCCCGACGTGCAGCGCCTGACTTGGCAGTCGTACATGCACAAGAAACTGGTGCGGCGCGATCCGCTGGCGCACGTGCGCGTGTTCTTCAAGGACGTGGCACACCTGCTCGGCCTGGCCAAGGCGCACTGACCCGCGCGCCCGCTTCGGCCCGCCGCGGTTGGCGCGGGTGCGCCAGCCCGCTGCCGCGCCGTCACGCCACCAGACCACGGCGCCGCCGCGCCGCCGCATCACGACACCGCCGCGCAGGCGCCACGCCGCAAGGCCGCTGCGCCACCGCGCTGCATCGCCGCGCCGCTGCACCGCCGAGCCGCCACGCCTGCGGACCGGCCCGCCCTGCCACGGCGCAAGCCGCGCCGGAAAAATCGACACCCGGATCTCGGCACGGCTGTCAGATCGGACGTACACTTGTGTCTGGCAATTGAACTGGACATGCCTTGGACGGTCGGTGCTCCCGCTGTCCACCGCCAGTCTTGCCCGGGGCTGCGCCGAGTGACCGTCCGCGTGGCTTCCCTGCTCCGTGTCGACAGCGAAGGGCGCATGATCCGGCCCACCTCGTACGACCTGCAAGACCGGCGCGAAGCCCACGACGCCAGTCCCCTGTCGGCGCTCGCGCCGCAACTTGCCTCCACGATTGCCTCGGTCACCCACGACGTGGCGCTCGTGATCGGCGCCGATGGTGTGATCCACTCCGTCGCGTGCGGCCATGGCGCCGGCCTGGCGGCCGCCGACGGTTGGGAAGGCCGGCCGTGGGCCGACACCGTGGTTGGAACCAGCCGTCGCAAGATCGAGCTGCTGCTGCAAGAGGCCCTGGAAGTCGGCCTGGCGCGGCGCCGCGAGGTCAACCTGGCCGCCGGCAGCGTCGACGACATCCCGATCGCCTTTTCCGCGGTGCGGCTGGGCAGCCGTGGTCCGGTGCTGGCCGTAGGCCGCGACCTGCGCGAGGTCGCCACCATGCAGCAGCGCTTCGTGGCCGCGCAGGACGAGTTGGAGCGCGACCGCTGGCGCCAGCGCCAGTCCGAGACCCGCTATCGCACGCTGTTCGAGGTCGCCACCGACGCGGTGTTCGTGGTCGATGCCGTCACGCTCGGCATCGTCGACGCCAATGCGGCGGCGGTGCGCCTGTATGACCTAGCCCCCGACCAGATGGCTGGCAAGCGGGTGACCATCGGCCTGGACCGCGCCGCGCGCGCGGCGGTGGAGGAGATGCTCGGCGCGGCCAGCGCCACCGGCCGCGCACGCGAGATGCGCGTGCGCCTGGCCGGGCGGCGGGTCACCACGCGCCTGAGCGCCACGCCGTTTCGCTCCGACGGCGCGCTGCTGCTGCTGGTGCGGGCCACCGCGATTGATCCGACCGACGAGGGCGACGAGGCCGCCACCCAGTTCGTGGCGCTGGTGGAGCGCACGCCCGACGGCATCGTCGTCTGCGACGCGCAGGGGCGGGTGCGGATCGCCAATGCCGCCTTCGCGCGCCTGGCCGGTGCCGACCCCAACGACGACCTGCGCGGCGAGCCGCTGGCGCAGTGGCTGCAGCCGAGCTACGGCAACGTCAACTACCTGCTTGCGCAGGTGCGCCGCCACGGCATCGTGCGCGCGGCGCGGGCGACGCTCAGCGGCCGTCCGCCGGGCAGCGATGCGGTCGAGGTGGCAGCCATGCTGCTGCCCGACGAAGATGACCTCGCGATCGGCCTGGTCCTGCGCCAGGTGGACGCCGCGCATCCGGCCGTGCTCACGGAGCACCTGGCGGCGGCGCTTGCCCACGTGTCGGCCCAGCTCGGGCTGGCTCCCTTGCCGACACTCATGCAGGAGCTGGCCCAACTGGCCGAGGGCCACCTGCTGTTGTCCGCGCTCGAGCGCAGTGGCGGCGTGCATGCGGCCGCCGCCGATCTGCTCGAGATATCCGCCGACGACTTCGATGCGCGGCTGAAGGCGCAGCACCTCGACGACGGCGCACTGCCGGCCGGCAGCGCGGCCGGTTAACGCGGCGCAGCCGGTTAGCGCAGCCCCCCCGGCTCACGCAGCCCCGCCGGCGCCGCGCCCGGCAGCCACCGATTCACCGCTTCCAGCAGCGCCGCACGCACCGCCTGCTGGCGCCCGGCATCGGCCTGGCCGCAGACCCATTGGCACAGGCGGTCCGTTGGCGCTTCGAAGTCGCAGTGGCTGGCGCCCTCGATGATCCGGTCGTCCTCCAACGCGCGCAGGGCCTTGACCCAGGGCTCGGCAATGGAGAAGGCGTTGCAGGCCGACGGGCGGGCGCGCACGAGCCGCGCCGGCACGGTGAGCTGCGCCGCCTTGTCGCGGCCGACCCCGCCCGGTCGGTCGAACGGATCGAGACCGACATAGCCCGCCACGCCGGGCGCATCGGCGGCCAGCAGCGCGGCCAGGCCGCCGGCGGAGAACCCCACCAGCACCACCCGCGCCACCGCTGGCGTCTGCGTGCCGGCGCGCAGCCACTGCACCAGGTCGGCCAGCACCCGCGCATTGGCGCGCGAGTCGGTGACGTAGGGCAGGTCCGGCACTGCAGCGATCAAGCCCAGCGCGGCCAGCGCGGCCGCATGTTCGGCCATCGTGGCGCGCGTGCGCGTGAAGCCATGCGCCAGCACCACCGCACCGTGCGGCGGTGCGTCGCCGGTGGGCAGATACAGATCGAGCATGACCGGCCGCTGCGCCAGGATGATCTCCACCGGTTGCGGCTCGATGCCGCGCGCGGGCGGCGGGCCGAGCAGGAGCGCGGCGAGCAAGGCGCCGAGGGCGGCCAGCACGGCGGCGTGGATCGCGGGCGCGCTGCTGCGCGGGCGATAAAGGGCGACAGAGGGCATGACGCTTGCGAGATTAGCGCCGTGCGCCCTGTGCTGGTCAGGCTACCGGCGCAGCCATCCGCAGTGCAGCCTGGGCGGCACAGGCCGGTTGTACCGGGGTTCGAGGCAGCAAGTCGGGGGGCAGCCGCACCTCTGCGCGACAAGACCTCTCGATCCTGGTCGATCCCGTTCTTCCCAAAGCCACGACGGGGCTGCCGGCGATAGAGCCAAGTCACTGCACTTGCTTGACTTCTGCAATTACACGTGTAAACATCGTCGTAAATTTACAAACGTAATCAATAGAGATGCTGCAGATCACCGACGCCGAGGCCCGGGTCATGGAGGTGCTGTGGGCGGCGGGTGCGCCGCTGAGCGCCGAGGAGATTGCCGCCGGCTTGCGCGGTCCGCAGCGCTGGCAACTGGCTACGATCAAGACGCTGGTGAACCGGCTGCTCAACAAGGGCGCCATCCGCGCCAGGAAGGACGGCCGTCGCTACCTTTACAGCCCGCGGCTGCGGCGTGAGCGCTGGGTGGGTGCGCAGGCGTCGGGGCTGCTCGATCGCCTGTTCGGAGGCAGCCTGGCGCCGTTGGTCGCCCACTTTGGCAACCAGCGTCCGCTGCGAGCCGATGAGGTGGAGGCGCTGCGGCGGCTGCTGGAGAGCTACGAGCAGGAAGGCGCGCCGCAAAGCCCGGAGATCGCGGGTCGACGGCGTCCAAAGCCATGACTCCCTACCTGATCGACGGACTGCAGCAACTCGGCTACCAGACGCTGGTCCTGGGAGCCGCCGTGGCGCTGTTGCTGGTCCTGCGGCGGCCCCTGCGGTGCTGCTGGGGTGCAAGGTTCGTGTATGCCGTCTGGATTCTGGTTCCGCTTCTCATGCTTGCCGCGATCATGCCCAGCAGCCCGCCGGGCCGCCAGATCAGGGCCGAGGTCTTGGCCCGTCTCAGCCCGGCCCTGCCGCCTGCCCCTGCCCCTGCGCGGGAGCAGCCGGCTTGGCCGTGGTGGTTGGCCGGGCTGTGGGTGGTCGGTGTGTTGGTGACCGCCCTGCGCTTCCTGCTGCTGCAGCGCCGCTACCTGCGCGGCCTGCAACCGGCGGGACCGCACTGCTTGCGCGGCACGGCCGGCAGCGCGCCGGCTCTGGTGGGGCTGTGGCGCGCCCGGCTGGCACTGCCCGCCGACTTTGAGACGCGCTTCGACCCGCAGCAACAGCTTCTCGTCCTGGCGCACGAGCAAGTCCACCGACGGCGCGCGGACAACCTGTGGAATGCCATCGCGGCGGGCCTGTGCGTACTGCATTGGTTCAATCCGCTGGCGTGGCTGGCCGCGCAGCGCATGCGGGCCGACCAGGAACTGGCCTGCGACGCGGCCGTGATGACTCTGTATCCGGGTCAGGAGGCGGTCTACGGGCGCGCACTCATGAAGGCGCAAGCGACGCCGGGCGGCTTGCATGCACCCTTGCCCTGGTCTACCTGGTCCTCCGTTCATCCTCTTGTCGAAAGGATCGACATGCTCAAGCACCATCGACGGTTCAATCGCTATCCCCGAGCCGGCCTGGCGCTACTGTGCCTCCTGGCCTTCGCGGGGATCGGCACGGTTCATGCGCTTCAGGGCGGGTCGGTCGACAAACCGGTGTTCTACGACCTGCAGATGGACCTGTCGTTCACGGATGCGCAGTCCTTGACCCTGCAAAGCCAGCCGCGCGTCGTGACCGAAGCCGGCAAGCCCGCGAAGATCATCCTCGGCGGCACGCCGCAGAAACCCGGACCGGTCGTCATTGAGGTGACGCCTCGTGAGTCCGGCGGTGGTGCCGTCTCGATCGCTGCCGAGATCAAGATGAAGCGTGCCGATCAACTGGAAACGGTGTCCCGGCCGCGCTTGATCACCGGCGATGGGGAGCGTGCGCTCATCAGCATCGAGACTCGTGATGCAAGCGTCCGGGAAAGCCTTCACCTGTACATCACGCCGCGACGAACCGAGGTTCTGGGGCCGCCTGCGCGCCCGTAGCCCTCCTCGGCCAGAGCAAGCAGCTTGGGCCGCTGGGTCCCGATAGTGCCGTTGCCCGCATGAATGCTTCGACTGACAGGCCACCCGAGATCACGGCCGATCTGGTCGCACGACTCATCCGGGGCCAGTTTCCGCAATGGGCGAAGCTATCGGTCACGGCGGTGGACCCCGGCGGGCATGACAATCGAAGCTTTCGCCTCGGCCAAGGCATGCTGGTGCGCCTGCCGAGCGCGGCGGAGTATGCGGCGGCAGTCGAGCGTGAGCAGCGTTGGCTGCCGGTTCTGTCGCCGGCGCTGTCACAACCGATCCCGCTGCCGATCGCGTTGGGACTCCCGGGCTGTGGCTTTCCCTGGAAGTGGTCCGTCTACCGGTGGTTGGACGGCATACCCGCCCGGCCGGAACGCATTTCCAGTCTCGAACGGTTTGCGCGCGACCTGGCGGTCTTTCTTCGTTCGCTACAGGCCGTGTCGCCGGCTGGCGGTCCATCGCCCGGACCCGATACGTTTCATCGTGGTGGCGCGCTGGCTGTCTACGATGGGCAGTTGCGGCGGGCCGTCGAGATTCTTGCTGCCCGGCTGGGCCGTCAATCCTGCATTGCCATCGACAAGCGATGGACTCGCGCAGTGGAAAGCAAGCCGCCCGCGCGGCCCGTCTGGGTGCATGGAGACATTGCCGTCGGCAACCTCCTGGTCGGCGACGGACGCCTTTGCGGCGTCATCGACTTCGGCCAGTGTTGTGTCGGGGATCCCGCCTGCGACCTGGCCATTGCGTGGACGCTGTTCGACGCCAGGACACGGCCGATCTTCCGCTCGGTCATCGAACCCGACGACGGACTTTGGGTTCGCGCGCAGGCTTGGGCTCTCTGGAAGGCACTGATCGTGGCCGCCGGGCTGACTGAATCCCACGCATGGGAAAGCGCGCAATGCTGGAGCACGATCCATGGCGTACTCGGCGAGTCAGGGCAAACCGCAGGCTGACCCGTCGGTTAAGTGACCGGCAGCCCAGTCTCTCCGGTTTTCGACTGACGAGCGCCGGGATTGCTTGGGCGCGGCCTGGTTGCGCGACGCGCTGCGCGGCCGCATGGTTCGCCTCGGAGCCATCCGAGGGCTACGCTTGCGGGTTAAGGCGGGATTTGGAGCTTTGGGCGAGCGGGCGGGAAAGATCGAGCCCGGCTCACCTCCCTGCACTCTACTCATCTCGCCCATCTCGGACCGCATCCTGGTTCGCCGGTTTCCGCCGGCGTGCGCGCTGCCAGTTGAAACCTCGATGTCTCTGCAAACCCAGCTCGTCATTCCCGTGCCCGCTGCCGCTGCCTGGCACCTGCTGATCGACACGACGCTGTGGACGCGTTGGGGGCCAAGCGTGCGCGCCGTGGACGTGCCGGCGCGCTGCATCGGGCCCAGCATGCGCGGGCGGGTGCAGACGCCGGCTGGCCTGTGGCTGCCGTTCCAGATCAGCGAGTGGGACGAAGGGCGGCTGTGGGTGTGGCGGGTTGCCGGTCTGCCGGCCACGGGCCACCGCGTCGAGCCGCTTGCGCCAGCGTCGTGCTGCGTGACGTTCACGGTTCCGATCTGGGCGCCGCTGTACCTGCCGGTCTGTCGGATCGCGCTGCGCCGCTTGAGCACGCTGGCCGGTACTGCGGCAGGTTCGCGGTAGCGGCACGCTCGCGCTCGCGCCCCCGCTCACTGCCCATCGTGCGCGCGCAACCATGCGACGATCTCAGCGCGCACCTCCTCGCCGTGCCCGATCAGCAGGTGACCGCCGGTGTCGTAGTCGATGAACCTGGCTGCGGGTATGCGGCTGGCGATGTACTGCGCGCCGGCAAAGGTGCCAAAGCCGTCGTCGCGTGCGCTGATCGCCAGGGTGGGTGCGCGGATACGCTCCAGCGGGTACGGCTGCAGCCCCTTGCCGAGCCGCGTGTCGTCCGCCAGCCCGGCGGCGCGCAGCGACACCGGCAGCACATGCTCGGCCATCGCGTGCGCCCGCGCCCGCTCGCGCGCATCGGCCGCGTGGATCAGCGCCGGTGGTGTGGCGAGCACCTGCGCAAAGAACGTATCGCGCGCCAGGTGCAGCGCGCTCCACACCAGCAGGTCGGAGCCGAGCAGGCGCAGCAGTCTGGCGTCCTGCGCGTCCGACACTGGAGGCGCGCTGCCGGCCACCGCGCCGGGCTTGTGGACGATCGGCACCACCAGCACCAGCGCGCTGACCCGCTCCGGATGGCCGATCGCAGCCTGCAGCGCCGACGGGGCGCCGGCGGAGGCCCCCAGCACCGCGGCCCGGGGTAGGCCGAGCGCGTCGAGCACGCAGACGTGCGCGTCGGCCTGCGCCTCGGGCGAGGCGTCGGCCGGCCGCGGCGTGCGCAGGTAGCCGAAGCGCGACACGGCAATCACGCGGATGCCGTGCTGCGTAAGCGGTCGCGCGAAGTCCATGCCCTGGTCGTGACCGCCGCCGCTGCCGTGGATCATCAGCAGCGGCAGACCGGCGCCGGCCTCCTGCACCTCGATCGGGCCGCAGCGCGTGTCCAGCACACGGCTGCCGCTGGCGGCGCGGGCTGCGGCCTGCGTCAGGTCGTGCCGGAACGCCGCGTGCAACGCCAGTGCCGGCGCCAGCGCCGCCGCGGCCAGGACGGCCGCTGCGACGGTCCACCGGCGCCGGCGCGTCAGCATGGCCACTACGCCGCCGTCAATACGGCCGTGACCGGCCGCCGGAGGGAGGCGGGCAGCGTCGGCCCGCGTCCGAAGCGCAGCACCAGGTCTGGCCGCTCGCCCGGCACGCCAACGAAACGCGCAAACTCGGGCCGCAGCGCCGCGACCTCCACCGGCTGGTTCAAATGCGCGGTGCGCAGGTTCAGCGCGGCGGCCTGCAGCGCAAACCGCTGGTAGGCGCGGCCGACCTCGACCCAGCTCGCGCGGTCGTTGCTCGCGCCCACGAACACCGCGATGCCGGCCGAACTGCGCAACTGCCGCGCGTACTTGTCGTTCTCGCTCTTCTCGGTGAAGAGCACGCCGAACAGCAGGCGGCCGAGCCAGACGGGTACCGACGGGTTGCCCGCCGACGCGCCATACAGACCATCGCCGAGCCGCACCGCGTCGCTGGCGGAAAAGCGAATCCAGGCCTTCAGCTCTTCGACGAAGGCGGCATCGCGCATCTGCGCGCTGTTGCCCTGGAGCACGAACTCCAGCACCTGTTCCAGCGCTGCCTTGTCGGTCAGCAGAACCAGCCGCACGCCCCCGCCGGCAGCCGCCTGCTCCAGGGCGCGCAACTCGTCACGCGCCAGCGGCTTGCCGTCGTACTCGGCGCGCGTGCTCTGGCGCCGCGGGATCGCCTGGAACAGCGGCGACGTGCGCGGCGCGGTCGGTGCCAGCGCGAGGCGCAGCGCGCCGCGCGCGTCATCGAACGCCGCCTGCGCGTGTAAGCCGTGCGCCAGCGCGGCCTGGGCCAGGTTCTCGGCGGCGCAGCCGAGCGAGACGAACAGGTGATGGTCGTCCGGATCGACCGCCGGACAGCGCCGCGCGAAGTCCGGCAGGATCGTCACCGCGTCGGGCTGCAGTGCGAACTTCCAGCACTGCGTGTTGTGGCTCGATGGGGCGAGCGTCGCATAGCGCACCAGCTCGGTACCCAGCGCGGCGCCCTGCAAGCCGGTCAACGGGCCGTGCCGCCAGATCTCCTGCACCGCGCTCTCGTAGGCCTGCGACCCGACGCCGACGCCCAGGGTGCATCCGGCCAGGGGCGGCGCGGCCGCCAGCAGCGCCGGCAGCGCATGGTTGAACTGGCGACGGCTCGGCATGGCGACCCCCTTTAATCTGATAGCACCAGCAAAGAGTGTCGCCGGTCGGGCTGGGCCTGCGCTTTGCGAGCGGTCAATCGGCCGGCGTTTCGTGCCGGCAGCGGTAGCCGCAGTTGACCGGGATCGCGCCGGTCATCGACACGGCCGCATGGCGCAGCGGCGCGCGCCGCTGCGCCGAACGCCGTTCAGCCCACACGCGCCGGCCGGCGGCCGAGCGCGATGGTGGCGACCACGCCGAGCGCAAACAGCCAGGTCGTCGGGTGCACGGCCTCGCCGAACAGCAGCCAGGCAAAGCCGACGGTGAAGAACACCTGCAGCAGTTGCACCTGACCCACCCGCCCGATGCCGCCGGGGCCGGCCAGCGCGAGGCCGTTGTACCAGGCGAAAAAGCCGACCAGTTGCGAGATCAACGTCACGTAGGCAAAGGCGGCCCAGGACGCAAGGCCGGCGCGGGGTGCGTCCTGCGCGATGGCCAGCAGCGTGGCAGGCAGCGTGAGCGGCAGCGCCAGCACGAGCGCCCACAGAATGGTTGCCACACCGCCGATGCGGCCGGCTGCGCGGCCGCCGGCTACATAGCCGACTGCGCCGGCCAGCACGGCGGCGATCATCGCCAGGTCGCCCGTCGACAGGCCGAGCGTGCCGCGTGCGGCCAGACCATCGCGCAGCGCGAAGGCGACCACCAGCAGCGAACCGACCGCGGCGCAGATCCAGAAGCGGCGATGATGGCGCTCGCCGAAGGCCCAGGCCGCCAGCACGGCGGTGGCAAAGGGCAGGGCGCCGTTGATGACCGCGCCGTGGTTGGCGGGGATCGTCTGCATCGCGATCGACGTCAGCAGCGGGAAGCCGATCACGATGCCCAGGCTGGCCCAGGCCAGCAGCGGCAGGTGGGCCCGCCCGGGGCGACGGGCGCCGCTGGCGATGAGCCAGAGCGCGGCGACGATGCCGGCGATGGACATGCGGCCGAAGGCGAGGAACCAGGGATCCAGTTCGCGTACGGCCGTGCGTGTCATCGGCAGTGTGAGGCTGAACGCGAGTACGCCGGCCAGGGCAAGCGCCAGGCCAAGGTGCTCGCGCGGCAGCTCGCGCAGGCTCGAGGCGATGCTCACGACAAGGGCAGCGCGAGTATGGGCTGGGCTGCGGCGCGCGCGCTTACCGCGCCATACCAGCGCTCCAGGTGCGGGTGCGCGCGGGGTGTCAGCGCCAGCCCAAACCAGCGATGAATCTCGCAGGCGACCGGGATGTCGGCCATCGTGAACCCGTTGCCCGCCATGAAGGGCTGGCGCTCCAGGTGCGCGTCGAGCAGCGCCAGCAACGGCTGCATCGCCGCCCTCGACTCATCGATCCGGGCCTGATTGCGCTCCCCGGCCGGCGTGCGGATGAGCTGCATGAAGGCGCCGCGCCCTGCTGGGTTCAGGGTGGTCTGCTGCCAGTCCATCCAGCGCTCGGCATCGAAGCGGGCCGACAGCGGCTCGGGGTACAGCGTGCCGGTCGCGTAACGGGCCGCCAGGTAGCGCACGATGGCGTTTGACTCCCACAGCACGAAACCGTCGTCGTCGATGACCGGAATGAGCCGGTTCGGATTGAGCACGAAAAACTCGGCCGTATCGATGCCACCGAACTCGCGTCCGGTGTCGATGCGCCGGTAGGCCGCGCCGACCTCCCGCAGCACCCACTCGACCTTGCGGCCGTTGATCGAGCTCAGGCGCCCCCAGAACCGGATCATTGCGGGGTCCTACTGCGCACGAGCCGAGCGGGCGCCGAAGCCGCCCACTCGGCTGTGGAATGCGCCCCGTGTCACGAGGTCCGGTGAGTTGCCTTCGAACCGGTGGGGCACGCGGGCAGCCACGAACAGCATGTGGTGCGGTTCGCTGGGCAGACGGGCGGTGGCGCGATCGGCGTGCTCGATCACCGACTCGGCGTGGCCTGCAACCACGATATTGACCTGGTCGCGCGCGTGCGGCTGCGGCAGGTCGCGTTCACCCGGATGAAACCGGCGCAGTTGTGTCGAGCCGTGCTCCGTCGCCGGCGCCGACCGCACGCCCTGCGGCCACACTTGGTTCGGCGGGCCGGGAATGCGGGGCAGGATCCGGCCGATGCTGCAATTCATGAACGACCTCCCGTCAGGACCGTGGATCAGACGAACGCCATCCACACTGCGGTTGCGGCCAGCAGCCCGCCCATGGTGACATTGA
>Ga0209985_10000636_pt1 | contig 37052 bp, 26 predicted proteins | sample NOAtaG_FD_187305 | JGI IMG/M metagenome (GOLD analysis project Ga0209985, IMG submission 187305) | Freshwater lake microbial communities from Lake Erie, under a cyanobacterial bloom - NOAA_Erie_Diel6S_1000h metaG (SPAdes) (version 2) | ecosystem: Environmental > Aquatic > Freshwater > Lake ...
TGGAATCCCGGCGGGAATGCTCATCACAGGCAGTCTCTGCCTGTGATGCAACCGGGAATCAAGCTGTCGTCAAGGGTTCAGCAGGGCTCAAGTTCGCCGTGAGACGTCCCGACCCCTGAACGGGTACTGGCAGGATGGGTTTGCTTGAGCTTTCGGCCAGGGAGAGCTCCTTCACCACATTCTCTGATTGAATCGACTTCGACGATAGCACCAATACAAAGTAATCGCAGCCTGCAATCGCCTGTACGATTTCCTCGCGCCAGTGCTGGCCGGTCTGCAGTTTTTCGCTGTCCAGCCAGGCCCCCCAGCCCTGATCGTTCAGCCTTGCCTGCAAGCCCAGGGCAAAGGCCGCATCCCGGCGGGAGTAGCTGATGAAAATCCGCACGTTCATGGCAGGAGCCTATTCAGCAGGAGCTTCAGCGGTCTGCCTTGTCCTGGTCAGGATGCTTGAGCATCTGCATCGCGATCAGCAGGCTTTGCTTCATGCGCTCAAAACTCTGGGCGATCCGGCCGATCTCGTCGGCCCGGTGTTTTTCGCTGAATTCGATCCGATCGGGATGCATGCTGGCCTCGAAGGCCCGTGCTGAGATCTCCCGCATCGGCCGCACGATCGCCCGGCGGATGAAGGCCAGCAACACCACAGATGTCACCGCATAGGCCGCCAGGTTGAAGATACCCACCAGTCCCAGGGAGTCGTGCTTGGCCTTGTAGATCGCATCGATCGGTACGCTCACGATCTGGGCACCCACCACCTCGCCCAGCTTCCAGGAGAAGCCATTCTCGCTGCCGTAGGTGGAGACCAGGCTTTTCGGTGCCGCCTGAGGGGTGGAGTGGCAGGCCAGGCACTTCTGATCGCTCACCCGGATGGGCCGGGCCACGTAGTGCGATGAGCCCCCACCCGCCTGGCGAATGCCCGTGAGCACGGTGAGATCCGCATCGGCCCGAAAGGTGCGAATCAATTGCGTTTCCAGGGGGTCAGTCCGATCCAGAGGGTTGGTGGGGTTAAGCGCTACTTCCCGATAGGAGTAGTCAGCGTAATCGGGGTTGGCCTTCAGATAGGTAAAGACGCGTTGGGTTGAAAAGGAAGGAATTGACTCGGCAAGGAATTTGTCGGAAGTTTGATTCAGAGGAGAAATGATCGGATCAATGTGGTTGCTTGTGTATTGCCGAACCGCATCCATGGAATCCATCAGATGGGACGCTTGATGGTCGATCTGCCTTGTTGCGTAATGGGTAAAGAGACTATTCAGTGCAATCAGCAGCACAGCAAGGGAACTGAGAAAAACGGCTGAGAGAAGGCCTGCCAGTTTTCCATTCAGGCTCAACCGCTGAAATGCTTGGCGTAAGGCCTTCATGGGCTGAGCCCTCCAGCGGCGCACGTCGTTGAGGACTGTAAGGACATGGCGGAGGTCCGCACCTGGATGGGCTGGCGGTCAACTCCAGCAGCGCTGGGGCACACTGCTGGGTTCAGGGGTCCGGGTTGCTCGGTGTGCTGGCGCCGCCTGTTGCCGCTGGCTGGCTGGCACTGCTGCTCCACTGTTCCACTTCCTCGCCGAGCAGGCCTTCCACCCTCTCAACGAACAGCGTGAACGCCGCCTCGGCCGCATCGGTCTGGGCGGCCTGCCGGCGGTAGGGGCCGCTGGCGGTGGCGTAGAGGATCTTTTCGCGCTTCAGCTCCTCCTTGATCCGCCGGTAGCGGATCCAGTTGTTCTGGTGGTCAAACACCGTTTCCCAGGCTGCTGAAAGGCTGATCAGCACCCCGAAACCACTGATCAGCCAGGCGCCGTGGGGGATCGCCTCGGCATAGACCCCACCCGCACTCACCAGGATTCCCAGGGAGATCTGCAGCAGCCGCAGAAGCTGATAGCGCGATTTGTTCCCCGCAGACTTCTTGCCATACCAGGCCAGCTGCTGCTCAACGCGCTCCTGCAGGTACTCCTGCGGCCCCATTGGGGTGGTGCTCATGGCAGGGAAACCTGGGTCGTCTGGCTAGAGCTTATCGCTTCCGACCCCACAGCGATCTGGGCCATCAAACGTAGCCTCTAATACATTCGCGCCCCAGATCTCTTGTCGTGACAAATGCAGGATGGACTGCCCCAGGGAGCGCAGGGGAGGTCGCTGAGTTCCACGCAGCCAGCTATCGCTAAAAATGTTAAGTCTTTCGGGATTATGCACCCCTAAGGCGAGCCGAGGGCGATTCTTCCTGATGAGCGGCTGACGAGGCAGCTCTTTGGCGATCAGCTTGTCTGGTTCTCGCCAAAAGGTTGTGGTGTTGAGTTGTGTGCAGTGATTGTCTGAGTTGGTTCTTTTGACTGTTCTTAGTGCCGATTGATCATTCATAGCAGTTCGACTGGGCTCGGGATCAACCTGGTTCAGACGACTGCTAATCCAGATCACCGCCAATCCAGATCACCGCCACTTCAGATCACCGCCGCTAGAAGATTTGCATTGAGGCATGCGTCGCGGTTCCGAATGAATGGTCCCTCCGGGACTGCCTCCAACTCCGGGGGTTTCTGAGTCCCGTTCTGCGGCTATGCCCCCAGCCCCCTCCGCCAGCTTCGCTGACTGCCGCTCCGCCCACCTCGCTGGCCCTCCCTTTTCGCCATGCCCCCCACCACCAACCCGCTGCTGGAGCTGCCGGAGCAGGGCATCAATGTGCTGGAGCCGGGCATCCATGGCCCCCTGCTGGCAGACCTGCAGGGCAACATCATCAAGAGCCACGGCCGCGACTATTCCGTGCTGCTCTTTCTGCGCTGGCGCCCCGATCAGCTTGCGGCCGCACGCCAGTGGTTGGCCTCGTTCGCCAGCCACTGGATCACCTCCGCGCTGCAGCAGTTTGAGGAGAGCCGCCGCTACCGGGAATTCGGCGAGCCCGGATCGGTGTTCGGCACCTTCTTCCTCAGCCGGATCGGCTACGAGGCCCTTGGCTTCAGCGGCGCTGCCATTCCCAGCGACCAGCCCTTCCGCATGGGCATGCGCCATGACGAACTCGCCCGCAGCCTCGGTGACCCACCCGTGAGCGCGTGGGAGCAGGGCTACCAGGAGCCCTGCCATGCCCTGCTGGAACTGGCCGACGATGACCTCGTGCGCCTGTTGCAGACCACCAACTTGATCTGTCAGGACCTGCGGGGCTGCGCTGAGATTCTCCATCGCGAGGATGGCTTCACGCTGCGCAACGCACAGGGCCAGACGATCGAGCATTTCGGCTACCGCGATGGCATCAGCCAGCCCCTGTTTGCCAGCAGCGACATCCAGAAGCTGCGCGAGGCCGGCGTGTCCTTTGACCGCTGGGATCCCAGAGCACCGCTGAGCCTGGTGCTGGTGAGGGATCCCAACGGCAGTCACGCGCACAGCTTCGGCAGCTACCTGGTGCTGCGCAAGTTGGAGCAGAACGTGCGCCGCTTCAATGCCGATGTGCGCCAGCTGGCTGACACCCTGGCCATCCTCCCGGACCAGGCCGGTGCCCTCGCGGTGGGTCGCTTCAAGGACGGTACCCCGGTGACCGGCTCTGCTGAGGCCGGCCTGCCAGGCGACAACAACTTCAACTACAGGGACGACGCTGTGGGCAGCCGCTGCCCCTTCCACGCCCATGTGCGCAAGAGCAACCCCCGCGGGGAAAGCGCCACGGCCATGGGTCTGAGCGTTGATGAGGAACGCAACCACCGCATCGTGCGCAGGGCGATGAGCTACGGCTCCAACCAGCCGGCAGAGGAGCCGGAAACCGGATCGGGTCTGCTCTTTCTCTGTTACCAGGCCAACATCGAGAACCAGTTCAACTTCATCCAGTCGCGCTGGGTGAACGCTGCCAACTTCCTGGAGGTGGGCACGGGGCCCGATCCCCTGGTGGGCCAGCCGGCAGGCACCCAGCACTGGCCGTTGCGCTGGGGTGAGGGCCAGAAGCGGAGCTATGGCTTCAACCTCTGGGTCACGCTCAAGGGGGGTGATTACTTCTTTGCTCCCAGCATCAGCTCCCTTCTCGCCCTCGCTCCATGACGTCCTCCGCAGTGGCCAGCGAACCCCCAGCCGTCGCCTTCGGCCGCGATGTGTGCCGTCACCCGGCGCTCAGCGACGGCCGCGAATGGCTCGTGACCAATGGGCTGGGCAGCTATGCCAGCGCCAGCGTCAGCGGCGCCCTCACCCGCAGTTACCACGGCCTGCTGGTGGCGGCCATCGCACCCCCCGGAGATCGCCGCCTCCTGCTCAGCCACCTCGACGAGACGGTTGAACAGAACGGCAGCGTGCGCCTGGAGCTCTCCGGCAACATCTGGCAGGGTGGCGGCCATGGCCCCGATGCGGCCCGCTGGCTGGAGGGGTTCGAACTGGTTGAGGGCCTGCCGCGCTGGCTGTTCAGCCGCGACGACCTGCAGATTGAGCGCACCCTCTGGATGGAGCAGGGGGCCAACATCACCTACGTGCGCTATCGATTGCTGCGGGCCGAGGCGCCGGTGCTGCTGCGCATCCGCGCCCTGGTGAACCAGCGCAGTTTCCATGGCGGCGACCGTCCCGACGACCTGCGGGCCGCGCCCGTGGCGGGCGGCGTGCTGGTGCAGCGCTACGAGGGCGACCCCGCCGCCCTGGAGCTGCTGGCCTGGCCCCGCCTGCAGGCCGGTGCCGGTGACCTGGCCGTTCAGCCCGGCGCCCTGGTGTATGAGCGCTATCTGCTGCCGCGGGAGCTGGAGCGGGGCCTCGGCTCCACGGACAGCCACCTCCAGGCCCTGGAGCTCAGCGTCACCCTGGCGGTTGGCGACCAGCTCACCTTGCGGGCCCGCTGCCTCAGCCCGGAGCCCGGTGCCAGCGACGTGCCGCAGGCCGATGGCGATGCCGCCTGGGAGCGGCGCCTGCAGCACCAGCGTGGGCTGCTCAGCCAGTGGCGCCAGGGCCCCGGCGCTGCCGTGGCGCCGGCACCGGCCTGGATCGGCCAGCTGGTGCTGGCGGCGGATCAGTTCCTCGTGCGCCGCCTGGTGCCGGCCGGCGCCGCAGCCGCAGGCCCGGCAACCACGGTGATCGCCGGTTACCACTGGTTTCAGGACTGGGGACGGGACACCCTGCTCAGCCTGCCTGGGCTGACGATCAGCACCGGCAGGCTGCCGATCGCCCGCGACCTGTTGCTGGCCTTCGCTGCCGCCTTCGACCGCGGCATGTTGCCCAACCGCTTTCCGGAGCTGGGCCGTCCCCTGGGGGAGGAGGACTTCAACACGGTGGATGCCGCCCTGTGGTACTTCGAGGCCCTGCGCCAGTACGTGGCTGCCAGCGCTGATCTCGCCCTGGTGGAGCAGCTGCACGACGACCTGGAGGCCGTGCTCGAGCACCACATCGCCGGCACCCGCTACAACATCGCTGTCGATCCGGCCGACGGGCTGCTGGCCTGCGGCGCCAGCGACGTGCAGCTCACCTGGATGGATGCGATCGCCTCCGGGCGGGTGATCACCCCGCGCCGCGGCAAGCCGGTGGAGATCAATGCCCTCTGGCTCAATGCCCTGGCCACCATGGCCCACCTCTGTGCCCGGATCGGCCGGCCCGCCGACCGCTGGCAGGACCTGACGGAGCGGGTGCGGGGCAGTTTCCAGCGGTTCTGGAATCCGGCGCAGGCTTGCTGCTTCGACGTGATCGACGCCTACGCCGAGCAGCCCGGCGACCCCCGCAGCCAGGACGCCAGCATCCGGCCCAACCAGATCCTTGCCGTTTCCCTGCCGGAGAGCGGGCTCCTGCCGGAGCAGCAGCGCGCTGTGGTGAGCGTGTGTGCCCGCGAGCTGCTCTGCTCCCATGGACTGCGCAGCCTCAGTCCAGCCGATCCGGCCTACGCCGGCCACTACGGCGGGGGGCCCAGCGAACGGGACAGCCGCTACCACCAGGGCACCGTCTGGGGCTGGTTGCTGGGGCCCTTCGCCCTGGCCCACTGGCGCTGCCATCGCGATCGCGACCTGGCCCTGGGCGTGCTCGAACCGATGGCCCACCACCTGCTGGACGCTGGCCTGGGCACGGTGAGCGAAATCTTCGATGGCGACGCACCCCATGCCCCCGATGGCTGCATCGCCCAGGCCTGGTCGGTGGCCGAGCTGCTGCGCAGCTGGCAGCAGATCGCCGGCGAGCCCTACGACAGCGCCTGAGCAGCCATCGCCCAGTTCGTTCATCGCCCCAGTCGTCCCCGCACCTGACAGCACCCAGCCGCCCCGCGATCCCATCCCCATGACCCCGTCACCGGCCCAGCTCTCGCCCCTCGAGCAACAACTCAGCCAGACTGCGGAACGCCTGCGGCTGCTCGACAACAAAGAGCGCAGCCAGTACTGGCTGCGCTGGGGGCCGTATCTCAGCGACCGCCAGTGGGGCACGGTGCGCGAGGACTACAGCGCCAATGGCACGGCATGGGAAGACTTTTCCCATGACCAGGCGCGTTCCAGGGCCTATCGCTGGGGGGAAGATGGCATTCTCGGCATCAGCGACAGCAGCCAGCAGCTCTGCTTCGCGCTGGCCCTCTGGAACGGCCGCGATCCGATCCTCAAGGAGCGCTATTTCGGCCTCACGGGCAATCAGGGTAATCACGGCGAAGACGTCAAGGAATATTATTTCTATCTCGACAGCACCCCGACGCATTCCTACATGCGTGGCCTCTATAAATATCCGATGGAGGCCTATCCCTACCAGGATCTGGTGGATGAGAATCAGCGACGCGGTCGCGGGGCGTTCGAGTATGAGCTGCTCGATACCGGGGTGTTTGAAGGTGGTCACTACTACGACGTGGAGATTGAATACGCCAAGGCCAGCCCCGAAGACATTGCCATCCGCATCCATGTGAGCAATCGCTCCCCCAGTCGCGAAGGCACGCTCCACCTGCTGCCCACCCTCTGGTTCCGCAACATCTGGTCGTGGAAGCGCGATGTCGGTGCAAGGCCTCAGCTGCGCTGGCAGCAGGAGGTGAGCGGGCGTAGCCAGATCCGGGCGGAGTTCCGCAACCAGAGCCAGATTGATGCCTGGGGATTTCAGCCGGCTTACACCTTGCTCGCCGACGCTGCAGACACGGTGTTGGTCACAGACAATGACACCAACCTGGAGCGCTTCCAGTGGGGAACAAATCCCTCACCCCATGTGAAGGATGCCTTCCACAGTTATCTGATCAATCACAACGATGCCGCCGTCAATCCCGATGGCATCGGCACCAAGGCCGCCCCCTGCTACAAGCTTGCGCTCCAGCCCGGTGAAACCCGCACCTTGCGCCTGCGCCTGCGCGGCCATGGCCTCGATGAGACCCCCTTCAGCTCAGCCGATCCGATCGGGGCCGAACTGGATCAATTGGTTGCCCAGCGCCTGCAGGAGGCGGACGACTTTTACGCCTGCATCACGCCGCTGCAATTTCTCAACGACGACCAGCGCTCGATTCAGCGCCAAGCATTTGCCGGCATGCTTTGGAGCAAGCAATTCTATCATCTGATTATCAAGGACTGGCTGAATGGTGATGATGCCCAGCCACCGCCGCCAGCGCAACGCAAGCAAGGCCGCAACAGCGCCTGGATCCATCTCTACAATGAAGACATCTTGTCGATGCCGGATAAGTGGGAGTATCCCTGGTATGCCGCCTGGGATCTGGCGTTCCATACGATTCCGTTGGCACTGATTGATCCTGACTTCGCCAAGAAACAGTTGCAGCTTTTCGCTCGCGAATGGTTCATGCATCCCAACGGCCAATTGCCCGCCTATGAGTGGAACTTCGAGGATGTGAATCCACCTGTTCACGCCTGGGCCAGCTTCCGGGTGTACCAGATCGAGAAGCGCAAGTATGGAAAGGGCGACGTCGCCTTCCTGGAGGAGATCTTCAGCAAGATGACCATCTACTTCACCTGGTGGGTTAATCGTAAGGGGATTGATGGTGATAACTTGTTCAGTGGTGGCTTCCTCGGCCTCGATAACATCGCCGTATTTGATCGCAGTAACTTCAACGTCTGCAACGACCGTGGAGAGTGTGCTCAGATCATTCAATCTGACGGCTCGAGTTGGATGGCAATGTTCTGCCTCAACATGCTCAAGATTGCCAGTGAACTGGCCAAGGACTGCGACGACGACGAGCGCAGTAAATCTTACGACAATATGGCCTCAAAGTTTCTGCAGCATTTTCTGCTGATTGCTGATGCCATCAATCTTCTCGATGAGAAGGCCGGTGGTGAGGCCAAGATCTTTGATGACGAGGACCAGTTCTATTACGATATTCTCAAATGTCCGGCCGGGGTTGTTGAAGGGGATGCCCGGCCCCAGAGCTTCAGCATGAAGGTGCGTTCACTTGTGGGCCTGATTCCGATGCTGGCCGTCGAGGCGATCCCCAAGGACCTGCTGGAGAATGCTCTTTCGGGAGATTTCGGCAAGCGGCTCACCTGGTTTTCCGAACATACATCGTTAACCAGCCAGCCCTATGTCTATGCCGACCGTGAGGGTCTGACGGGTCGCTTCAAAGGTGGGCTGTTGTTATCGCTCGTGAATCAGGATCGTCTGCGTGGTCTGTTGCGGCGCATGTTGGACGAGGAGGAGTTTCTCAGTCCCCACGGCATTCGCTCGCTTTCCAAGGTGCATGCCGATCCTTACCATCTGCCAGTGCGCCTGCGGCGTTTCGATCGCCAGAGCAACCAGTGGAACGACTTCGGTGACGTGTCGATTCGCTATACACCGGCTGAGTCGGACACCGGCCTGTTTGGGGGCAATTCCAACTGGCGAGGGCCGGTTTGGTTCCCGATCAACTACCTGTTGATTGAATCATTGCAGAAGCTCTACATGTATCTTGGCCCCGAATTCACCGTGCCCTGCCCCAGCGGCAGCGGCGCCGACAGGGAGGTGCGGGAGATGAACCTGCGCGATGTGTCCCAGGAGCTCAGCCGCCGCCTGATCAGCCTGTTTGAGCAGCAGCAGCAGCCAGACCAGCCGGATGTGGGGCCGATGCGCCCGGTGTATGGCGGTACGCGGCCGTTTCAGCAGGATCCGCACTGGCAGAACCATGTGCTCTTCTTTGAGTATTTCCATGGCGACAATGGGGCCGGTCTCGGCGCTTCCCACCAGACCGGCTGGACCGGTCTGGTCGCCAAGTTGATCGAACAGCACGCCCGCTTCCAGGATCCATCCGAGTCTGTATTCCTGCATGCCAACGCTGGCCAATCCGCCGGCCAGCCTGTCCAACCTGCCCAACCCTGATCACCGATGACGACCGCAACCGATTGTCTGATCAGCCCCACGGAAGCTGCCAGCCGCAGCTACGACGTGGTGGTTGTGGGTGCCGGCATTGCCGGCTCCATCGCCGCCCGCAAGCTGGCCGAAGCCGGCCGGAGGGTGCTGGTGGTTGAGGCCGGTGCCGCCGACAACCTCACCCTGCCCGGCTTCCAGCGCTACGTGCAGCGCTTCTATGGCGCCACCGACAAGCACCCCAACGCACCCTTCCCCAGCAATCCCAACGCTCCCAGCCCCACTGATTTCAACGACTATTTCATCGAGGCCGGGCCGATGCCCCTCGGTGGCTCCTACAGCCGGGTGCTCGGTGGCACCACCCTGCACTGGGAGGGCAAGACGCCGCGGATGCTCAGGGAAGACCTGGAGCTGCGCAGCCGCTATGGCGTTGGCCTGGACTGGCCGATCAGCTACGACGAACTGATCCCCTACTACGAGCGCGCTGAGTATGAGATCGGCGTCAGCGGTGATGCCGACGAACAGCGCACGTTGGGCGTGGAGTTCAGCGAGGGCTATGTGCTGCCGATGCTGCCCATGCCCCCCTCGTTCCTCGATGAAACCCTGCGCCCGGCGGTCGAGAGCCTGGAGGCCACGATTGCCGGCACCACCCGCAGGCTGCGGCTCACCACCTATCCCCAGGGCCGCAACGGCATCGTCAACCCCAACTACCGCTATCTCGGGGGCAAGGCCGGCTACACCCCCACCGGGGTCGTGCACGACAGCCCGCTGGATTTCGGTCTGCGCTGCCAGGGCAATGCCAACTGCGTGCCCCTCTGCCCGGTGCAGGCCAAGTACGACGCCCGCAAGACCCTGGCCAAAGCCCTCAGCACCGGCCGGGTCGACCTGCTCGATCGCGCCGTTGCCTCCAACCTGGTGCTCAACCCGGAAACCGGCCGTATTGAGGCCGTTGAGCTGCGGCGCTACCAGTCACCGCACGAGGCCGACCCTGACGGCGGCACCCCCTTTGCGGTGCGCGGCACGGTGGTGGCCCTGGCCGCCAATGCGATTGAGAACGCCCGACTGTTGCTGTCGTCCCAGCTGCCCAACAGCAGCGGCCTGATCGGCTGCAACGTGATGGACCACCCGTTCCTGCTCGCCTGGGCCCTGATGCCGGAGATCACCGGTGCCATGCGCGGTCCGCTGGTGACCTCCGGCATCGGCGAATTCCGCCAGGGGGGCTTCCGTGCTGAGCAGGCGGCCTTTGTGGCCGACATTCACAACGACGGCTGGGGCTGGGCCACCGGTGCCATCAGCAAGGAGGTGGATGAGCTGGTGGTCCAGCAGGGACTGCATGGCGTGGCCCTGCGGGAAGCGCTCGGCCGCCGGATTTCATCCCAGGTGCTGCTCGCCTTCATGTGCGAGATCCCCCCCCTGCGCGAAAACAGAGTGGCCCTGGCCCACGACCATCGCGACGCCCTCGGCAATCCCAGGCCTGAAATCCATTACCGCATTCCCGATTACAGCCTGCGCTCGATGGTCGCCTCCCGCCAGCTGGCCCGGCGCATCTTTGCCGCCGCTGGTGCCGACGACCACACCCATTACCCCGAGGGTGATCCGGCCTACGTGTCGCTGCGTGGTGCTGACGGCCAGCTGCTGCCGCAGTTCGTGGCCGATGCCAGCCCCGATGACGAGGGCTTGTTCTACCGCGGCGGCAACCACTTCTCGGGCACCCACATCATGGGCGCGTCGCCGGCTGATTCGGTGTGCAACAGCCATCTGCAGTGCTGGGATCATCCCAATCTCTATCTGCTGGGCTCCGGCAGCATGCCCACGATCGGCACCTCCAACACGAGCCTCACCATTGCGGCGCTGTCCTTCCGTGCCGCCGACCACATCCTCGCCAACCATTCCGGCACTTGAGCCCCCACGCCTGTACCTGCCATGACAGCCATGCCACCGAGCAAGAGCGAGAGCCCGATTCAGAGTATCGAGGATCTGCGCACCTATCTGGTGATTGCCATGCAGATCGAGCACGCCACCATCCCTCCCTATCTCACAGCCCTCTATTCGATCCGTCCTGGCAGCAACAGCGAGGCGGTTGAAGTGATCCGCTCCGTGGCCGTTGAGGAGATGCTGCATCTCACGTTGGTCTGCAACGTCTACAACGCCATCGGTGGCACCATGGCTAACACCCTCACCTCCAGTGATTTCATCCCCACTTATCCAGCCTATCTGCCAACGGGAGAGCGGGAATTTGAAGTGGGGTTGCGCGGTTTCAGTCCTGACACGATTGCCACGTTCATGCAGATCGAGCGCATGCAGGAGGAGGCTGAGGATGTGCCTCTGGTGGTGGCCCGCCAGCACAGCTGCCTCGGCATGTTGCCAGGAGCCGGTGAAGGACGGCAAAGCTTCTACAGCATCGGTCTGTTCTACGCCGAGGTGATCCGCCGTCTGTTTGAGCTCTGCCAGGAGCTCGGCGAGGACACGGTGTTCTGCGGCGATCCTGCCAAGCAGATCAGCCAGGATTACTACTACAACGGTGCCGGATCGGTGATTGTGGTGCACGATCTGGCCACGGCCATTCAGGCCCTGCGCATGATTCAGGAGCAGGGCGAAGGGGCGCCGCGCGGCCATCGCATCTATGCCGGCAGTGCGGTGGGTGACCATGCCCTGGCCCACTACTTCCGCTTCCAGCAACTGCAGCTCGGGCGCTACTACCAGACCCTCATCCCCGGCAGTGACGAGGCCGACGCCCCCGACGCGCCGACAGGAGCGCCGATGAATGGCGCCGAACTCGATTACGCAGCGGTGTATCCGATCAAGCCTGATCTGCGCTTGGCCGACCTGCCTGAGGGTTCCGAGGTGCGCGCCAAGGCGCTCGATTTTCAGCAGCGCTACAGCGCTTTTCTCGGCGAACTGGAACGGGCGTTCGACGGGGCCCCGCAGCAGCTGATCCCGGCGGTGGGGAGCATGTTTCGCCTGCGCAGCCTGGCCGATGAATTGGTGCGCACCCCGATCCCGGGCCAGGAGCACCTCCACGCCGCACCGCTTTACACCCTCACCTGAACCGCACCCACCCCATGACCCACCGTCCCCATCTGGCGCCGTTCCTGGCCCTCTCCGCCCGACTCACCGGCTTCAGCATCGTTGACCTTGAGGGCACCGGCCTGGCCGAGCTCTACCACGATGTGGTGCTTGAAGGTCTTGGCCAGGATGGCCTCGAGGCACTGCTGGCCGTAGGCCCCCCCGGCCCGGGCGGCGCGGACCAGGTCCCCACGGCCAGCCAGCGGCTGATCCGTCTCTGGTACACGGGCCTCTGGGACGACTCTCTCGTCGATCCCCAGGCCTACCGCGAGGGTCTGCTCTGGCGGGCGATCGAAACCAATCCGCCCGGCTCCCGGCCTCCCGGCTACGGCACCTGGGCGCTGGAGCCCAGCCTGTGCGCCACCCTGGCCCGGGGTCTGGCCTCCCTGGTGCTGGTGCTGGCCCTGGTGCTGGGCTGGGGCGGCCCGGCCGCGGCCGCCAGCGATGCCGATCTGCTGCGTTTGCAGCAGGCCAACAGTTGCAGCGGCTGCGATCTCACTGCCGCTGCCCTGGCCCGCAGCGACCTCTATGGGGTGGCGATCAGCAGCAGCGATCTCACCGGTGCCGACCTGAGCGGCAGCCTGCTGAATGATGCCCGTCTGGTGCGCTCCACCCTGGTGGACGTCAAGCTGGAGAATGCCCTGCTGATCGGTGCTGACCTGAGCGGCTCCCAGCTCAGCGGCGCCGACCTCAGCGACAGCCACCTCACCAACGCCATCCTGCGCGGTGCGGTGCTGCGCGGGGCCGCGCTCGAGGGCGCCGATCTCTCCAGCGCCGACCTGCGCAAGGCCCAGCTGGCCGGTGCCCATCTGGCCGGCGCCAACCTGGCTGGCAGCCGCCTCCAGAACGCCGACCTCAGCAACGCCGATCTCAGCAATGCCGACCTGCGGCACGCCGACCTGCGGCAGGCCGTGCTCGACGGGGCCAGGCTCTGCGGCGCCGACCTCCAGGAGGCCCTGATGCCCGACGGCCGGCGGGCCGATGGGCTCACGCCGGCCTGCTGACTCCCCCATCCCCGATCCCTCCTCCTCCAAGGCCATGCGCTCTCCCCGACCCCTCCCCAGACCCCGGCCCTGGCTGCTCCGCCAGGCTTGCTGCGCCCTGGTGATCGCCCTGCTCTGGCTTGGCCTGCCCGGGGCGGCGGCCGCCGCTGCGCCCCTGTTTCCGAACGGCCAGGTGCGGATCGGCATCACCCCCACCGGCTGGAGCAACAGCGACGACCCTTCGATCGACCTGGTGCCGCCGATCGGCTACCGCCAGATCCTCAGCGAGATGGCCTTGGCTGGGTATCAGGGCACCCAGATGTCGGGCAAGTTTCCCGCCGACATCGACACGCTCAAGCAGGAGCTCGCCCTGCGGGATCTGACCATTTCCGAGCCCTGGGTGGGCACCTACTTCTCGATCGGCGACGTGGATGACAGCGTCGCCGCCTTCGAGCGCCAGGTGGCCTTCATGCGGGCGCTCGGGGAGACCACGATCGTGGTGGCCGAGCTGGGCGGTGCGGTGCACCAGCAACCTGTGGCCCCCCTGCCCAACCGGCCGATCTTCACGGACGCCCAGTGGGAGCAGGTGCTCAAGGGGCTCAACGATCTCGGCCGCCGCGCCAAGGCCGCCGGCATGACCCTGGCCTATCACCCCCATGTGGGCACTGGCATCGAAACCCTGCCGGACATCCGCCGGCTGATGGAGGGCACCGATCCGCAGGGGGTGCGCCTGCTGCTCGATACCGGCCACCTGCTCTATGCCGGCGTCGATCCGCTCGAGGTGGCCACCACCTACGCCGATCGGATCGGCCATGTGCACCTCAAGAACATCCGGCCACGGGCCCTGCAGCAGGCCGTGAAACAGGGCGACAGCTTCCTCGATTCCATCCGCCAGGGGGTGTTCACCGTGCCGGGTGACCCCGATGGCACGATCGCCTTCGAGCCGATCTTCAAGGCCCTGGCCGCCGCGGATTACCACGGCTGGCTGGTGGTGGAGGCCGAGCAGGATCCCAACAGCGCCAACCCGCTCCAGTACGCCCGCATGGCCCGCAGCTACCTGCGCGAGACCACCGGCCTGTGATCCAGTTGTCCCATCCCCTGATCCGATGAGCGAGCCCAACCGGGCCATCCGCGAGCTGTTCGAGCACCGCTACCCGGCAGCGGTGGCCGGACGGGATCGGCTGGCCTACCTGGCCCTTTACACCGACGATGCCCTCTGGATCCATCCCGGTGACGTTCCCCGACGTGGGCCGGACGCCATCGCAGCGGGCTTCGAGGCCATGCTGGCCGGTTACGCGATCCAACCACGCTTCGTGGCGGAGGAGATCGAACGGCATGGCCCCAGCGCCACCGTGCTCGGCCAGGCCGATGCCCTGGTCACCAACCTGGGCGATGGCAGCCAGCAGAAGCAGACGTTCCACGCCCTCTGGATCGTGCGGGCCGAGTCGGATCAGCACCATCACCTGCACTGGCGGATCCACCGTCAGATCTGGACCCCCACCCGCAGCGCGCCATGACCAGCCGCCCTGAGCCCAGCTTCTATCTGAGCTTCTTTCTGTTCACCACCGATCCCCGGCCCGGCGATCCGGCAGCCCGTGAGCTGCTGCTGGGCCAGGTGCGGGAGCTGGTGGCGATGGGCTACGGCGGTTTCGAACTGCCGATCCCCCCCAGCGGCATGGCAAACCCCGAGGCCGAAGTGGAGGCCTACCGGCAGCTGCGTCAGGCCCTCGACGCCGAGGGCTTCGCGGCGGTGGCCCTCACCACCAATGTGGCGGCCACGCCGGATTTCGATCCCACCTCGGCCGATGCCGCGGTGCGCGAGCGGGCCCTGGCCTATCTGCGCTCCCGGGTGGAGATCACCGCCGCCCTGCGCGGCACGGTGATGATGGGGCCGATCATTTACCCCTATGCCCTGCGCCCCCGCGGCAGCGATGGCGCCGAGCTGTGGAGCGATGCCCTGCAGGAGGCGCTGCCGGCGGGCTACGCAAGGGCGGCCACGGTGCTGGCCGAGCTGGCCGACCATGCCGCCGGCCTGGGGGTGCGGCTGGCGATCGAGCCGATCAGCCACTGGGAGACGGCCGCCCCCAACACCCTGGCGGAGCTGCAGGCGTTCCTGGAGCTGGTGCCCAATCCCCAGCTGGGGGTGGTGATCGACAGCGCCCACGAGACCCTCGACGGTGCTGGCCCCGAGTGCTTCGCAGCCCAGGTGGCGGCCCTGGCCGCGGCGGGGCGGCTTCACTATGTGCAGCTCTCGCCGCCGGATCGGGGTCGGCTCGACCGCAGCTGGTTGCCCTGGACTCCTTTCCTCGAGCGGGTGCTGCCCCACTACCAGGGCCCCCTGGCGATCGAGATGTTCAACGCGCTGCCGGCGTTCCAGCCCCTGTTGCGCCTCAGCCGCCGCAAGTACTGGATCGCCGGCGTGGATGCTCCCAGCGACGCCCCCAGCGCCATGGATGTGGCCGCGGCTTCGCTGGCCGCTTCCCGGCAGGCGGTGGCTGCCGTGCTCGCCAGCCTCTGACTTTCCCCGCCCCCGCCCCTCGCGCCATGGCCCAAGCGCTTCCCCGGCACCGGTTTCTCCGCCCCCAGCCTTGGCTGGGACTGCTGTTGAGCCTGCTGCTGCTGCTCACCCCGGCCCGGGCCGCCCAGGCCGCCCTCGGCCGCTGGCAACTGGCCCCGCTGCCGCCGCCGAACACCCGCATGCAGGCGGTGCACAGCGCGCTGCTGCCCAACGGCAAGGTGCTGGTGGTGAACGGCAGCAGCTTCCGCACCCAGTACCTCAGTCCCGACCCGGCCACGGGGGAGGCGGGGCGGTTCGTGGAGTCGATCGATCTGGGCCATCCCGGCTGGACCGACAACAGCGGCCTCTGGGATCCCGCCACCGGCAAGTTGCAACGGATCAGCTCACCGCCGCCGCTGCTGTTCGACCCCACCGTGGGCGAAGCGGGGGCGATGACCGCCAACGACCTGTTCTGCTCCGGCCATCTTCAGCTCAGCGACGGCAACGTGCTCTTCGCCGGCGGCACCGGCAGCTACTACGCCGGCGGCGCCTTCACCGGCTCGAAATGGCTCAACCTCTACGACTGGAAGCGCAACCGGTGGCGCAGCGTCGGCCGCATGGCCGGTGGGCGCTGGTATCCAACCCTGCTGGAGCTGGCCAGTGGCCGGGTGGCGATCGTGGGAGGGCTCGACTTCAATGAGCCCAACCAGATCAACAAGACCCTCGAGATCTTTGATCCCGGCAGTGGCACGATCCAGGCGATCGATCTCAGCACGATTGACGGCAGTCCGTTCAACAGCAAGCTCAGGGGTGACGACGTGTACGACACGATCGATCTCTATCCCCGCATCTTTCCCCTCGCCGATGGCCGCTTCCTGCTCACCGGCGATGAGGCGGGCATCGACGGTGTGCTGGTGCCCCACCGCAGCACCAACACCTATCTGATGACCATCGAGGAAGCCGCCGATGGCCTGCTCTCGGTGAGCTTCAGCCCCGGCCCCCAACGCCAGGAGACCAACCGCGCCTATGGCACGGCGGTGCAGCTGCCCGGCCGCGAGGATGTACTGCTGCTTGGCGGCATCGTGGGCTCCAACAGCATCTCCTTCGGCCGCGAGGGGGTGATCGATCCGAAGCGTTTCCCGGGGGTGAGTGTGTCGCGCACCCTGCAGCACTGGCATCCAGGGCCGGACGGTGGCCGCTGGGAGTCGACCGCCGATTTCCTGCCCACCCCGCGTGCCAATCTGCAGGCGGTGATCCTGCCCACCAGCCAGCTGCTGGTGCTCAACGGCGGTGTGTTCCCGGAATATGAGCCCCGTCGCGATCCGCTGCTGCTCACCCCTGACGCCTCCGCCCCGGGCGGTTACCAACTTGAGCCCCAGCCAGAGGCCACGCTGCCACGGCTTTATCACAACGGCGCCCTGCTGCTGCCCGACGCCCGGGTGCTCTCCATCGGCGGCAATGCCAACCGGGCCAGCCACACCAGTAGCGGTGTGCGGGTGGACGTGCTCGGTGATCCGGAAACCTTCTTCCGCTTCCCCGCCATGGGCACGGCCGATGGGCAGGAGGAGCCCTTCTCGGTGGAGCGGTACTACGACGATCCCCGGCGCTACTTCGCCGATGGCAACAAGGAGCCGTTTGTTCCGGCGGAGATCTGGCGTAGTGAGATCTTCAGCCCGCCCTACCTGCAGGTCGCTGAGCAACGGCCACAGATCACCCAGGCTCCAGCGCAGCTCAGCTACGGCCAGGCCTTCGAGCTGGCGGTGAGCACGCCGTCAGGCAGTGCGGTCAGCGGCGCGGTGCTGGTGAAGCTGGGTTCGGTGACCCATTCCTTCGATGTCGGCCAGCGGCTGGCGCCGCTGTCGCTGGAGGGTTCAGCGGCAGAGGGCCGGCTGAGCCTGCGGGCGCCCGACAATGCCCATCTCTATCCGCCGGGCTACTACATGCTGTTCTGTCTGGATGCGACTGGTGTTCCCTCCGTGGCCCGGATGGTGCAGCTCGGCGTGCCGGCATGAACACCCTGCACCCGAGCGCTCTCCCCAGCCAGTGCTGGCACCGGCGTGAGGAGATGGCTGGCGGTGGCGGGTCGTTCAGAACGCTTTAACCAGTGTGCCGACGGCGACGTGGGGATAGCTCATGCCTCGGAAGTTGATCAGAGCTGTCTGGGAGTACTGGAGTTGAAGGTATTCGTCGCCGCAGGCGTCGGTGACACTCTCAATCGCCCATACTGATTCAAAATCAAGTGTGTTGGCGTTGGCCGTGATGAAGGGAATGTTGCCGATGGATTTGTCGTCGGCCGTGCGCGTGATTAGCCGGGTGATCCAGTTTAGTGTTTTGCCTTCCTGTTCCACCTGCGTCTGCAGGGTATCGCGCAGCATCTGATTGGGATCATTCACCAGCACCTGGGTGATCTCCGCAGGCAGCGATCCTGTGCGCACCGCCGACGGAATGGAGAGGTTGTATTCCTCAAACGAATTGGCACTGCCGGGTTCGGGGGGTGTGCCTCCGATCGGAAAGGGGATTGTATTGGCAGGCGGGATGCCGGGGATGCGGTCGTACTCCGCTTCCTGGGCAAAGCCGACGGTGCAGAAGGCATTGCCGTGGGGGATGGTGCCGAGCCTGGCGATGCTGGCATCGGCGCTTGGTGCGGTGGTGGCAGGAATGTTCAGAAACATTCCAGGCTCGATATGGAGGGCCCCACCGGATCCGGCATCGGTGACCCGGTGCATGTAGGTGACACCGTAGATTGCCATGTCCTCCTGCAGGCTGCCGCGGTTGAACACTGGCGAGCCGATGGTGGTGAATTCAACCGTTTCATGCAGCATGTTGAGCTGCAGAAAAAAGCCGTTCTTGGCTTCGGGCCCGAAGTGGGGTCTGGCGATCAGGCTGAACCCGGTGCCTTCCCAGTAGCCGGGCAGGTCTTGGAGGGCTCCAAGTTTTTCGCACAGCGAAGCCTGGGACATGACGGCACGTTTGCGTGCCATCAAGGGGGTGGGATCGGAGGACGTCATCAGAGCGGATGGGGTGTGAATAACAGGGCTGAAAGCGGACTGAAATGATGAAGCTTTGTAAGGGCGTCAGAACTGATCTGACTTGATGCAAGTGCGGCTTTCAGCATGGCTTGTGCCAACGTACCCAGGCTAATTTTGGCGACTGGGACTGGCAACAGTGTGATCGCCTGAAGACCTGGACAGCAATAGATCGAGGCAGGGCTCAGGCGAAAAAAGTATGACTGAGGCCTGTTGATTGGTTATTGTTGTTCGGTCTGCCAGTGGATCTGAAGATTCTATTGTGTATTAGGTGATCGGGGATAGCCAGGATTGCTGTTCTGTGGGCGTGGTCTGGGGCCGGGCTGATCGTAATCATTCGGGCGTGAGGGCCGCGGCCTGCTGCCAGGCCAGGGCGCAAAGTCGATGAGCAGAGGCAGTAGCAGCATTGGATTGACTGATGGATTGACTGATGAATTGCTGCTGCGCTCTGGCTCAGGTTCGGGCAATGTGACGCCGGGTACATGGGCTTGAAGATAATCCTCAAGTGCCCCCTGGCTGGGAAGTCGCTCCCGAAATCCGCTGAAATGTGGCCCATCGATGATGCGCTGATAATCCTCTGGAGTGAGATCCACCACGGTGGTGAATCCAGGCCCTTGATAGAAGCGCCAGCGCTGGCCGCTGTTGACCACCGTGGCGGGTTTTGAAGCCGAGAGATCAGGATCCAGGGGCTGCACTTCGAGGGTGCCCTCCAGGGATGTCACTGCCGCGTCGCCATCCTCCATCGCTTCAAGAATATAGTTTGTATTCTTTGAGCAAACTTTAACGGAGCGGGAGCAGGCGCACATCGGCCCTGAAACCAGCACGCTTCCCTGGCTGATGAAGAGGCACTCGCCTAGGCGAATCGTGGACCCTTTGATCATCCGACCACCGGCGCCGTTGGCGAATGCCAGCTGCGCTCTGCATTGCAGTGTTTTCAGGGATTCGGGTTGTTGGGCCACGTCCTTCACCTTGGCTTTGCGGCGGTCGATGAATAATTCGGGACGATCCAGAATCTCACGAACAGTGGCTTGGCTTGGCTTGGCCGTCTGGGCAACCCCTGCAGACAGGCCAGCGCCGAGATCCACCAGGAGCAGCAGGAGTGCTGCCACACCAGCGGCGGGGCGCTGGCTACGGGTTTGGGGATGCAGCGCGTTGGGCATCACGAAGCAGGGGATATCAAGGCAAAGTTGGATCCAGCTGCGCAACGTCGAATACAGCTGCGGCTCTTCTCATGTTATGACGGGACTGCCGCCATCATTGCCACACTTCCTACAAAAAATCGAATGATCAGCGGGTGATTCCATTCAGGCGATTCAGCGCTGCTGACAGCGCTTCTCACTGCCGTTGCGGCTGCCGCCCGCTCCGCCATTCCCCTTTTACGCCTCGGCCCAGCCAGCGATGAGCGCGATTTTCATCAGCCACAGCAGCAGGGATACCGCCTGGGCGAAGCGCCTGGCCGCCTGGCTGCGGGAGCAGGGCCATCAGTCGCTGTTTCTGGATTTCGATCCCCAGGGCGGCATTCCGGCGGGGCGCGACTGGGACAGGGAGCTGCACCACCAGCTCCGCCGCTGCCGGGCGGTGATCGCCCTCGTCAGTGAGCACTTCGTGGCCTCCGAATGGTGCAAGGGGGAGGTGTGGATCGCCAGCAACCTGGGCAAGAGCCTGTTCCCCGTGAAGGTGGGCGCCTGTGACCTTCCCCAGATGCTGGGGCGCTTCCAGTCGATAGACCTCACCAGCGATCCCGACAGCGGATTGCGCGCATTGGCGCGCGGTCTGCTGGCCGCCGGTCTCGACCCGGGCACCAGTTTCAGCTGGGATGGCAGCCGCCCTCCCTATCCAGGCCTGATGGCCTTCGAGGAGGCGGATGCGGCCGTGTATTTCGGGCGCGACCGCCAGATCCAGGAGGCCCTCGACCGGTTGCACAACCTGCGCCGCTTCGGCGGCAAGGCGTTGCTGGTGCTGCTGGGGGCGTCGGGCTGCGGCAAGTCGTCGCTGGTTCGGGCCGGAATCGTGCCGCGGCTGCGGCGCGACCGGCAGACCTGGCTGGTGCTGGATCCCTTCCGCCCCGGCGCCGATCCCATGGCTGAGCTCGCGGGGACCCTGGCATCCGCGTTCCAGGCAGCGGGCGAGACCGCCCCGGCTCCACCCCCCACGCTGGCCAGCCTCAAGAGCCAGCTGGACGGTCTGCGGCGCAGCAGTGGCCAGCGGCAGGCCACTGTGGTGATGGTGATCGACCAGTTCGAGGAGCTGCTCGCCAGCATCGCCTCCCCGGCTGGGTCATGGGCAAGTGCGACTGCCTTGGAGGGGGATCCAACCCCGGCGGAGCGCTTCCTGGCCGAGCTCCGCGAGGTGGTGGGCGATGGCGAGGGCGACGGCCGGCTGCTGGTGATCGCCACGCTGCGCTCGGATGCTCTGGCCACCTTCCAGGTCCACCGCGCCATGGCTGGGATCGCGTTCGAAGACATCACACTCGGACCGATGCCAGCTTCGGCCTATGCCCAGGTGATCGCCGGCCCGGCGGAGCTTGCCGGATTGCGCCTGGAACCAGCCTTGCTGGAGCGGATGGTGGCCGACACCAGCACCGGTGATGCCCTGCCCCTGCTTGCCTTCACCCTGCGGGAACTGTGGCAGCGCCACGGCGGCGACGGCGATCTCAGCCTGCTCGACTACGAGCATCTCGGCGGCTTGGCCGGGTCGGTGCAGCGGGCCGCCGATGGTCTGCTCGCCGCCTGGCCCCTGCAGCCCGCTGAACAGGAGGCCCTGCGCCAGGCCTTCCTGCAGATGTGCCGCATCAACGAGGAGGGGCAGCACGCGCGCGTTGTGGCGCGCTGGGAGGCGATGCCGCTGGCCAGCCGGGCAACGCTGCGGCGCTTTGTGGAGGCCCGCCTGCTGATCTCCGGCAAGCACAGCGGCACGATCGAGGTGGCCCATGAAGCGCTGCTGCGCACCTGGCCATTGCTGAACGGGTGGCTGCAGGCCAGCCGCGATTTTCTGCTCTGGCGCGGGCGCCTGCAGGGTGCCCTGGTGGAATACGAGCGCAGCGGCACGGTGCTGGCTGACAGACCCCTGCAGGAGGCCGAGCGCTGGCGGCTGGAGACCGCCGCCGATTCGCCGGAACGGCGGCTGATCGAGGCCAGCCTTGGGGCCCGCAGCCGGAGGCGGCGCCGCGCAGGCTTGTTGCTGGGCAGCGCTGGCCTGGCCCTAGTGGCCTTCACGGCGGTGATCTGGAGACAGCTGCAGGACATTCGCCAGTGGCAGACCGAGGTGTTTGCCGAAACCCATCTGCGCACCCTTGTTGCCAACCCGCTGGAGAGCGTGGTGAACGGCCTGGCGGCCCTGGCCCGGGGAGTGAACCGCGACCCTGGCCAGCGCCTGATGCTCAGCGCCAGCCTGCCCCGGGCGATCGCCAACAACCACGCCGTGGGCCGCACACCGATCAGCACAGGTCAGGGGCGGGTGTGGAGTTTGGTGGAGCTGCGCAATGGCGAGTGGCTGAGCGGCGGCGACGACGGCAGCCTGCGGCGCTGGCGCAACGATGCGCCGGTGGGTGATCCGCTGCAGACCGGCCAGGGGAGGGTGCTGAGCCTGGTCGAGCTGGCCACGGGCGAGTGGATCAGCGGAGGCAGCGATGGCACGCTGCGGCGCTGGCGCAACGGAGAGCCGGTGGGCCCGCCGATCCAGAGCGGCCAGGGGATGGTGTGGAGCCTGGCGGAGCTGAACAACGGTGAGCTGATCAGTGGCGGTGCGGACGGCAGCCTGCGGCGCTGGCGCAACGGCGTGCCGCTGGGGGCGCCGATTGCCACCAGCCAGGGCGGGGTGTACAGCCTGGTGGTGCTGGGCAGCGGCGAACTGATCAGCGGTGGCAAGGATGGCAGCCTGCGGCGCTGGCGCAACGGCGCGCCGCTGGGGGCGCCGATCGCCACCAACCAGGGCGGGGTCTACAGCCTGGCGGTGCTCCGCAGCGGCGAGCTGATCAGTGGCGGCGAGGATGGATTGCGCCGTTGGCGCGCTGGCCAGCCGGTGGGTCCGCCGATCCAGACCGGTCAGGGGAGGGTGCTCGGCCTGGCAGAGCTCGCCAACGGCGAGCTTGTCAGCGCTGGGGACAGCGGCAGCCTGCGCCGCTGGCGCGGCGGTGCGCCTGTGGGAGACGCGATCAACACCGGCCAGGAGCAGGTGTCGCGGCTGCTGCAGCTGCGCAACGGCGAGCTGGTGAGCGCCGGCCACAACGGCAGCCTGCGGCGCTGGCGCGCGGGCCGCCAGCCGGGCGAGCGGATCGCCACCGTCCAGGGGGGCGTGCAGAGCCTGCTGCAGCTGCGCAACGGGGATGTGATCAGCGGTGGCGACGACGGCAGCCTGCGGCGCTGGCGCGCGGGCCAGCCGCTGGGGGCGGCGATCCAGACCGGCCAGGGGATGGTGCGCGCACTGGTGCAGCTGGGCGATGGGGAGCTGATCAGCGGCGGCGACAACGGCACGCTGCGGCGCTGGCGCGATGACGCAGCCCTGGGGGCGGCGATCCAGACCGGCCAGGGAGCCGTGCACAGCCTGGTGGTCCTGGGCGATGGGGAACTGATCAGCGGCGGCCGAACCGGCAGCCTGCGCCGCTGGCGCGGGGGCAGGCCGGTGGGCGCGCCGATGCAGACGGGCCAGGGGATCGTGTGGAGCCTGATCGCGCTGCGCAATGGCGAGCTGATCAGCGGTGGAGCCGACGGCACGCTGCGCCGCTGGCGTGCTGGCCAGCCGCTGGGGGAGGCGATCCAGACGGGGCAGGGGAGCGTGTTGAGCCTGATCGCGCTGGGCAATGGCGAGCTGGTGAGTGGCGGCCAGGACGGCAGCCTGCGGCACTGGCGCAACGGCCAGCCGCTGGGGGATCGGCTGGAGACCGGCCAGGGGGGAGTGGTGAGCCTGTTTGCGCTGGGCAACGGGGAGCTGGTGAGCGGCGGCGAAGATGGCAGCCTGCGGCGCTGGCGCAACGGCAGGCCCCTGGGCGATCGGATCGAGACCGGCCTGGCGTTGGTGTGGGCCGTGATCGGCCTGGACAACGGCGAGCTGGTCAGCGGTGACCACGCCGGAACCCTGGTGTGGCTGTCAGCCGACCGGGTGATCGCCCATGCCTGCCGGCACGAGCTGCCGGAACTGATGCGGGCTCCAGAGAGGCTGAGCGACATGAAGGCCAGCTCCCTTTGCCGCAGGACGGGTGCGCTGCGCTGATGGCCCGACTGGCCAATGTCGGTCGCCGAGGCCTGCCACCAGTTGCGGGAGCTGCCGGAGCTGCGGGCCCCGCAGACGGAGGAGCAGCGGACGGCAGGCCAGCTCTGCGGCCGGGGGCTTCAGAGGCGAAGCATCCACAACAGCAACAGCACCAGGGTGCCGCCTGCCAGCCCTTGAAACAGGCTGTCCAGCCGTTGGATCTGCTCGGTGACCTTGGCTTGCTGTTCGCTGCCTGCCACTTGGGAGAAGCGATGGGTGCTCCAACAGAACAGCCCGAACAGAACGGCAGCCACCAGGTAGGCATACATGTACAGCCAATCGAGGTAGCTGAGGTAAGCCTGTGGGGGCAGCTCCTGGCGGTAGCCAAGCTGCAGGAAGATCAGTGTCAAGAGGATGGTGGTGGGGATTGCCAGGCGAACATCGCCCAGCTGGGCCGGTAGAAATGGTGACATCAGGGCGACGCCCACCAAAACAAGCAAGGGAAAAATATAATAAATAAAGGCAGTAAAAGGTTCAGTATTGTATGCGACTTGGAGGCGGATGGCGGGCACGGCGACTAGTGCTCTGCGTCCAAAGCCTGTGGGGTATTGGTGCAGGAACTCCTGCGTCCAGATCCCTTGTGTGGTGTAGCCATTAATGGTGACAAATTCGCCAAGCATGCCCTGGTTGGACCCTGGGTCGACCAGCAGGCCAACGCAGGCGGATTGATTGTCTGCAGAGCACAACAGCTCGTCTGGCTTGAATTCAACAATTATAGGCAGGGTTAGGTCAATAAATGGAAAGCTGTGTAGGTTGATGTCACTGATGTAGAGCTTGACTGAAAATCTGAATTCCTGCAAAAAGTCGCCATTGTCGAGGCGGCGCGGGGCGGGTTGAACGGGTTCGAGCAGCATGTCGCTGCTTTCAATCTGATTGGTGAATTCAATGATGCTGGATGGTGGGATCTGCTGTTCTTCGAGAAGGGTATTGATCGCCGCGGGCCATCGCACCCAGTACCAGCCCTCAATGCGAAAGGATCGATCGCGCAGCGACACGGCATAGACATTCTCGAGATGGGTGCCGAAGGTCACCGTGCGGCTGGCATCGGCTGTTGCGGGAGGCAGCAGTTCCAGGCGGTTCAGGTAGGGCGCAAACTGGCGCTGGTCGAGGGGTCTCGGGGTATTGCCGCCAGCCCTGCTCAGCCCAGGTTGCCAGGGACGCTGGCTGCAGAGTGCCAGGCTGATCAGGGCAGCCAGCAGTACCAGCAGCAGGCCAGGTCGTGCCTGGCGACTGATTCGGCAGCGCCAAAGGTTAGGCATGTTGTATAGATTAGCGTGTTGAAGTTGTTATCGGGTGCTTCAATGCAGCCCTGGTTGAGGCAAGCAAGGTTGCTGCCGGCCAGGTCCTCAGGTCTACCGCTTGGCGCAGAGGGTCGTCGCCTCTTTCAGGGCGGCGTCGTTGGCTGGAAGTGCCGGCATGGTCTCGCCCAGCTGCTGGCAGGCCCTGGCAATCGCCGTGGCGGGTGTTGGATACTCCGTGATCGTGCCGTCGCCATTGGCGCTGACAATATCGCCGTTGCCGCGCTGGATCAGGCTCCAGACACTGCCGGAGGCAACCATGAAGTAGTCGCCCAGGGGGCGCCCCTCGCGCCAGAGTTGGACATCGCCGCCGCTGCCACCGGTGATCCAGATGCCATTCTTGAGTACCACCAGGCTGACCACTGAGGTGTGGGGCGTCTTCAAGGGCGAGCCCACCGGGGCGCCATGGCGCCAGCGCCGCAGGAAGCCATCGTCACCACCGCTGAGCAGATCGCCATTCGGCAACAGGGCCAACACCCAGACGGCCCCATGGCGCGACTGGATCATCGGGGAGCGGCGTGGGCCGGGCGCGCTGGGGTTGAGATAGCGGATGCTGCCGTCGCGGCCGCCGCTCCAGAGCGATCCATTGGCAAGGGTGACCAGGCTCGTGACTCCGCCCTGTCCAGTGGCCAGCGAGGCCACCGCCCGCCCTTGGCGCCACACCAGCAGGGTGCCGTCGTCGCCGCCGCTCACGAGATCGCCGGAGGGCAACAGCCCCAGGGCGTACACCCTGCGGTGGGGGGTGGGGAGTGGTTGGCCGAGCCGGCGGCCTTGGCGCCAATGGTGAAGTTGGCCATCGCTGGCACCGCTGATCAGGTCGCCCTGGCAGAGCTCCACCAGGCTCAGGCTCTCGATCTGGCCGGAGTGGGCCGCGAGCCTGCTGCCCATCGCCCCGGGATTCCAGCCACGCACCATGTTCACGGTTCCGCGGCTGAGGCGCTCGCTGCCACCGCTGAGCACGGCGCCCTGGTGCTCCAGCAGGGCCATGATGCTGCTGTGGCCGCTGTGCACAGTCGCCAGCGGATTGCCTTGCCGATCCCAGTGACGCAGGCGGCCGTCATCCCCGCCGGTGACGAAGCCACCGTCGGGCATCGCCAGCACGGCGCTCACCGCCCCCTGGCCACTGGCCAGCGTTCTGCCGCTGGGCTTGCCCTGATGCCACCAGCGCAGGCTGCCCTCACGCCCGCCGCTGATCCAGCCGCCGTTGGGCAGCACCGCCAGGCTCCACACCTCGTTGTGTCCCGAGGGCTGCGGCGGCCCCAGGGAGCGACCGCTGCCCCGATCCCAGCGGCGCAGCATGCCATCGCTGCCACCGCTGAGCAGCTGGCCATCGACCGACTGGGCCAGGGTGTGCAGCTGGCCGTGGCCGGTTTTCACGGCCTCGCCCTCGGGCTTGCCATCGAGCCAGCGCTGCAGCAGCCCTTCGTCACCAGCGGTCCACCACTCCCGGTCGCTGAGGACCACCAGGCCACGGACCCCCATCGCGTGGCCGGATTGGAGGGGTTGCCCCTGCCGCACCCCACTGGCGCTCCAGATCTGCAGCAGCCCATCGCGCCCCCCACTGATCAAGCGGCCATCCGGTGTTTTGGCCAGGCTCCACACTTCATCGTGGCCACTGGCCCAGGCTGTTTGCAGGCCGTTGCGCTGCACGGCGCCGTTGAGGCTGATGGCCAGTGGCACTGCCGCATCCAGCTGGCTGCGCAGCCGCGCCATGGCCGCCAGGCCGTACATCAGGCTCTGGATCGGATCGCTCTCCAGCAGGCTGTAGTGGGCACTCAGGTATTGGCGGGTCTGGGCCTCGAAGGCCCGCCTTGCCTCCAGTCCTCCGCGCAGCCAGGCGCCCGTGGCCACCAGCGCCAGCAGGCTGAGGCCGGTGATCACCAGCTGCTGGCTCCGGCGTCGGAGCTGCTTCTGGCGGAGGTGGTGGGCTTGGCTGGCCTCGATGAAGGTTGCTGACTCCGGCGAGAGCTGGGCGCGCCGGGTGTTCAGCCAGCTGTGGGCCCTGAGCAGCTTGTGGCCGCTGAGCAGGTGGGCGGTTTTCTGGTCTGGTGGTGCCTGCTGCCACTGCTCCAGGTCGGCTTCCAGCTGCTGGCCGCCCAGCAGCATTTCCCTGTCCTCGTCCAGCCATTGGCGCAGCAGCGGCCACTTGCGCAGCAGAGCCTCGTGGGTCACCTCCAGCCAGCGCTCCCCATCCCGATCCGACACCGTGAGCAGGCGGGCGCTGACCAGGCGCTCGAGCAGGGGCAGCGCCCGCGGCGGCAGGTTGCTCCAGCGAGCCGGGCGGCGGGTGTAGTTGTTCTGGTCGTTGATGCGCACCAGGGCGGGCACAAAGGCATCGCGGAGGGCCTCCCGTTCGCCGGGCGTCGGCTGGCTGAGGGCGATCACGCCATCGGCGGCGCGGCGCACGGCGTTCTCCAGGGGCGAGAGCTGGGCCAGCGGATCACCGAGGGCCCGGTAATCGGCAAGGGTGAGCAGCCGATCATCCCCCCCCTGCTCATGGATCTGGCGCAGGGCAAAGGCGAGCAGGGGCAGGGCATCGGCAACCGTGGCGTCGTGGATGGCCGCCTGCACGAACGCGTCCTCCACCGTCAGTCCAGCCACCCGGGCGGGGCCACGAATGATCTCGGCGATCCGTTCCACTGGCAGGGGGGGCAACGACACCTCCTGAAGCGGTGCGTACAGGCCGGCGGCGGCCTGCATCCGCCCGAGGAAATCGGAGCGCAGCGTGAGCAGCACCTGCATGCTCTCGCTGGCCTGCACGCTGGCACTGATCAACCGGAAGAACAGCTCGGCCTCTTCGGGCTCCACCAGGGTGAAGAGTTCCTCCGCCTGATCCACGCTGATCAACACCGTGGCCTCGGGCGCCCGGGCGTGGCGGCGCAGGGTGGCGGCCAGGTCGCTGAACAGCCCATCCAGGCGGCCGTCAGCGGCGGCGGCACGCAGTTCGCGCTCCAGGCGCTGCGGATCGCCCCCCTCGCTGAGGCCGCTGGCCAGGGTTAGGGCCAGGGCCGCGCAGGGGGCCCGCCCGGGCCGGAAGGGACGTAGTGGCAACCACTGGCGGCCGCTGCGGGCCAGCCGGGGCAGCAGGCCGGCACGCAGCAGTGAGGATTTGCCCGTACCTGAAGCACCGAGCACCAGCAGCAGGCGGCCGCCTCCCTGGATGCGCAGGGCCTGCAGCCGTTCGATCAGCTGGCTGATCTCCTGATCGCGGCCGAAATAGATCGCGGCATCCTCCTGGTCGAAACAGAGCAGACCCGGATAGGGAGGGCGTTGGGGATCCCAGGGGAAGCCGCCGCGATCATGCAGGGCGAGGCTGGCCAAGGCCTCGGAGAGGGCGGCCAGGGCGGAATTGAGATCGGCGCTGAGGTCGAGTTGCTGGAGATCAGGGCAGATGGGGGGCTGGGGTTCGGCGGCCGCGCCGGAGGCCAGCTGGGGAGCGCCCACCAGCTGCAGGATCGGTTTGCCCAGGGAGCGGGCCTGGGTGAACTCGGCAAAGCACCAGCGGGACGCGTTCCAATCGGGGCTCTGCACGATCAGCAGGGCCTGGCAGCTGGCGATTTCCCTGTAGAGCGTGCGCTCCCACTCGGCCCCTGGGGGGATGCCGCTGTGTTTGTCGAAGTCGAGGAAGGGGGCCTCGAAACCCTGGGCGATCAACCAGTCGGCCAGCCAGCGGGCCGCGGGGCCATCGCGGCTGGAGTGGGAGATGAACACGCGGGCCATGGTTGATCGCCACTGCGGAGGGGTGAGTCCCTGGCCTAACCGGGGCTGAGCAGCCCCCGCAGCTCCGCGAGGGTGGATGCCAGCCGCTGGCGGCTGGCGGAATCGGCGGGCAGCAACGCGAGGGCATCCTCCGCATCCGCCAGCGTGCTCTCCAGCTGCCAGGCGGCCGGACCCTCCCGCGCCACCGCCAGGGCCAGGGTCTGAACCTTCGCGGTATCGCCGCTGCGGATGGCGGACCCCAGCAGGGAGGAGCGGGCCCAGCCGTCGTGCTGGCCGCGCTCGATTGCGATCTCGCTGGCCAGCACGGTGAGGCGTTCAAAGAAGGCCGCTTCCTCCAGATCGCCGCCCGTGGCGCGGATGCTCAGCAGCAGCGGCAGGTTGCAGGCGCAGTAGTAGGCATTGAGGTTGAGCAGGGCACCGCGGCGGTAGTGCTCAATCGCATCGTCGAGGTAGCCCAGCTCCCGCAGCCCAGGGTTGGCTTCCCCCCGCTGGAGCCGCCCATCGCGTTGCCCGCGCCAGAGCTTCTTGTAGCGGCCGCCGATCAGCCCGAGCCGTTCCGGGGTTTCCCCCTCGATCCCCATCAGTTCCTGCAGGCCGGCGATGGCCAGCTCGTGCTCGCCGAGTTTCGCCTTGGCCAGCAGGGCCTGCTCGCGGCTGAAGGGGTCGTCCCGGAGGGCGGGCGGCAGGCGGTCGAGGAAGGCGAGAGTGTCCTCCCAGCTGAGGTTGTCGCGCACCAGGGTGAGCAGCTCGAAGGCGATCTCCCGGATCGCCAGGCTGGCCGGTGGCAAGGCGATCAGCTCACGCACCTTCTGCTGGCGCACGGCCTGGTCGCCCGTGATCCGCACCGCCCGCAGCCTGGCCTGAAAGGCGCTGAGCTCCTGGAGCTGCTGTTTGAAAACGTCGGAATCGGCCGGGGTGGTGACCAGGGCATGGAAGGGTGTTTTCGCCTCGCGCATCGCCGCCAGGCCGTTGATCAGCACCTGCTGGATGGCCGGAGCACTGGCCGCGGTGACGCTGGTCTCCTTGAGGGGATAGCGCAGGGAGCGCATCTGATCCACATCAAACAGCTGCCGCGACCAGTCGGCGGAGATCAGCACGCAGTTGGCCTGCTGGGCCACATGGCGGATGCCCACCTCGTAATACACGTTGCCGTTGGGGATGGTCATGTCCGCCAACACCAGATCGGCGAAGGCCAGCCGCTCCAGCATGTCCTTGATGATCACCGAGCCCGCTTCGCTGTCAGCCCGCACCGGGCTGTAGCCGAGCTGGTCGAGGGCCGGGGCGTAGGCCAGATCCCAGAGCGAATCGAAATCCACCTCGGCCGGCCCATCCGGGGGGGGATTGGGCACCGGCTTGCGGCGGAACGGCATCACCATGAAGGCCACCGGCCGGGGGGCGGATGGGGACATCGCTGCTCCTGGGGTGCAGCTGATCGAGGCTGCCGCCCTTCAAGCTAGGTGGGTTGCGGGGGGCGCACAAGCCGGCGGGTTGGCGGTGAGGGCGGCCAGCACGGCTTCCATGGTGGGGTGGCGGCGGCGGCGTTCCTCCACCCACTGCAAGGCCGGGGCCTCGCCCGCGGCCAGCGATGTGGTGCCCGCGGCGAAGGCCTCGGCGGCGGTGGCGCGATCGGTGCTGGCATCGGCCAGCAGCACCACCCGCTGCAGGTGGGCGCTGGCGCCGAGCCGGCCCAGCTCATGCAGGCAGCCGCCATGGGCCGGCCCGAAGCCGCGCAGGTCCATCAGCACCACCTGGCTGCGTTGCAGCAGCGCTTCGAGCACCGCCTGCCAGCTGCTGTCGTAGCAGCAGTACTCCTGCACGGGAAAGCGGCCGTCGTGGCCGGCGGCGGTGGCCGGTGGCGGCGGCAGTTGATCCGGCGAGGCGATGAATCGCTCGCCCAGGCGACCTTCGAGGAACTGCACCAGCTCATCGGCATCCAGGGTGCGGGCCGCCAGGTCGCTGGCGGTGATCAGCAGCACCGGCCCCACAAAGCGCCAGCGCTGCACCACCTGGTCGAACAACCAGCCCACCGGTCCGGGTCGGCGGAACAGGCGCAGCACCAGCAGCGGCGTGGCCGGCGCGGGCGGGGCTTGGCTGAACCGCGGCAGCAGCCAGCCGATGGCCAAGGGCACCCACAGCCAGGCCAGCAGGGGCAGCAGCCCCGCCAGGCCGCTGCCCGCCCAGCCGGGTGCCACCGCCAACAGCAGCACCAGCAGGGCGCTGGCCGCCAGGCTGAAGCTGTGGTCGCTGAGCCAGCCGCGGCGGTAGGCGGTGGCGATGGCGCGGCTGAGGGCGTGCAGGGGCAGGGCGCCGGCGAGCAGCGGCGGCAGCAGGGCCAGAACGGGCAACGCCAGCACCCCGGCGCCCAGGGGCACCGGCCAACGCTCCAGGCCAGCGGCGAAGGCGGCCAGGATCAGGGGCTGGCCGAGGGTGGCCAGCAGGGTGAGACCGGCCACCGGCCCGTAGAGCAGCGGCGCGCTGGCCCGCAGGCTGGGGATGCCGATCAGCAGGGTGAGCGCCGCCAGGGGCAGCAGGCCCGCCCCCAGGAGCCATCGGATCAGCTGCAGCAGCGACGCACCCGAGGTGTCGATCATCAGCGGCACGATTGCCACGAACAGGCCCGCGAAAACAGCCAGCACCAGGGCCAGGCCCCGCCGCCAGGGCAGGCGGGCCATCAGCGCCAGCTGCAGCCAGCCCGGTGCGGCCCACACCAGGCCGATCGCCAGCAGCTTGAACGGGCTGAATCCAATTCCATGGGCCGGCAGATAGAGCAGGGCCGCGCTGAGGCCGATCAGCAGCCACAACAGCGCCAGCGCCAGCCAGTGCCGCCGTTCGCGCTGGCGCAGCAGGGCCAGCGGCGGCGTGGGTGCGGCCGGGGTAGCCGCGGCCGGTCTGACCAGGGGCGGAGGCGGCGCACCTGGGGTGGGAGCACCTGGAGCGGCGAGCGCTGGCGGCGGGTTGCGCCCCATCCAGCGCAGCAGGGCCCGCTGGTAGAAGCCGAGCACACCCCAGCTCAACAGCAGGGTGAGCGGCAGCGCCAGGAGCAGGGCGAACCCCACCATGGCCGGCAGGTGTCGCTGGAGTTGCAGCAGGGCAGCGGCCATCAGCCCAGTGCCTCCGGCAGCAGGAAGCCATCGAGGCGGGTGCAGCAGCCCGTGCCCCGGCGGCGGTTGGGATCGGGGTTGTCGTAGGCCACCCAGGCGATCAGGTGGCCATCGATCCGTTCGAGCTGGAGGCCTTCGGGCTTGTTGTGGCCGGGGCCGGGGGCGCCATCGCGAATCCAGAGCAGCGGCTCGGGGGTGTGCACCGTGATCTCCGGGGGCGCTCCGGCCGCTGGGGCATCGCTGCGGAAGGGCTCGCGCCAGCGATAGAGCAGGCAGGGGCCTGCCAGGGTCATGGTGGGGCCGGCGAGGATCAGCACGTCGTTGCCGCCGGGCAGCAGGGCCAGGTCGCGCACGGCCAGGCCGCCGAGCTCGAGGAAGTGGAGCTGGTGGCTGGCCAGGCGCAGGGGGCTGCCGTGGGCCTTGGCGTCGCCGCTTTCGCCGCTGTCGTTGTCCTCGCCAAGGCCGGCGAGGTGCAGCTCGACCACCAGGGCGATGCCGCGCAGCACCGGCCCGCGCAGGCCCAGCAGCAGCCGGTCGCCGCGGGCGGTGATGCCCTCGATGTCGAGGCCGTTGTCCTTGCTGGGGATGGGCAGGAAGGGCCGCAGCAGCGGTTCGCTGGCCAGGGCGGCGGTGAGGGCATCCCCGCTGTTGGTGGTGTTGCTGCGGAGCCGCTGGCCGATGCGGGGGAAGCCGCGGCCATCGAGGTGAAGGCAGCCGAGCACCTGAGCGTTGGTGCTGCGCTGGGGGTCGAGGGCCAGCGGTTCGCCCTTGTCGCTGTCGTGCCGGCGGCGGCGCAGGCTGTGGGAGCCCACCAGCCAGAGCCGATCGCCGTCGAGGGCCAGGCCCTCCAGATCGGATTCACCCTCGGCTTTGCCGCCAGCCAGGCCGAAGTCGGCCAGCTTGATCCGGCTGGAGTGGCCGTAGCCGCCGCTGGCATCGGCCTGCAGGCGCTGGAGGCTGCGGCCCTCATCGCCCGCCAGCCACAGCCAGCCATCACCAGCCGCCAGGCCGGAGAGGTTGTCGCGCAGGTCGGCGGCAGCGTTGTCGTCGGCGTCGCCAAGGTGCAGCCGGCGCTGGAGGCTGGGGGCGGCGAGGGGGAGGGGCGCCATGGTGATTCACCGTTCCTGATCCATGTTGCAGGGGCTGCCGGGATCTGGCACGCCGGCGGGTGTTGTTCGCGGGCTGGATCTAATCTGCGGGGCGATCACCCCACGCCACGCCGTCGCGGTGCCCGCTGATCCACTGCCCGTACGGCCAGACACGCTGAAGCCGCTGTTGCTGCAGGTTCCGGAGGATGGCTATGGGAATCTGTATCGCCAACACCTGTTCGATCAATACAGGCTGGCGGTGGAGATGGCCGACCGGCTGAGCGCCCGGCGGATGCAGGCCAACACGTTTTTTCTGGCGGTGAACACCGGCCTGATCACGGTGCTGGCCAACCTGGTGAAGGACGGCATCATCAGCGGCATCGCCGGGGCCCTGCCCCTGATCGCGATGCTGGTCCTCTGTTATGGCTGGTGGCGCATCGTGGGCAGCTACCGCCAGCTCAGCAGCGGCAAGCATGCGGTGATTCTGGATCTGGAACGCCTGCTGCCCGCAGCGCCCTACGCGGCGGAGTGGGCGGTGCTGGGCGAAGGCAGGGACCCCAGGCGCTACCTGCCCCTCACCCGGGTGGAGACCTGGGTGCCGCGTCTGTTCGCTCTGCTCTACCTGCTGCTGTTGCTGGCCGTGCTGCTGGGCGGGCAGGGGCCGGTGGCTGGGGGGGACTGAAGGATGCCCCAGCTGTTGCGTTGGCAGAGCACCACCCAGGCGTTCATCGAGGCGCTTGGCGATGGGGAGTCGCTCACGATGGTGCGCATCCCGGCCGGTCGCTTCCAGATGGGCTCACCCAGGGAGGAGGCGGAGAGCGGCCGGGATGAGGATGAGGGCCCCGTGCATGAGGTGGAGCTGGAGGAGTTCCTGATCGCCAGCACGCCGATCACCCAGGCCCAATGGCGGGTGGTGGCCCGGTGGGAGCAGGGGCCGGCGGAAACCTGGCGGATTCCATTGGAGGAGAACCCTTCCCGATTTCAGAGCAACCATGCCAGGCTTGGCGATGGCCAAAGCGATAGCTCCCAGCGACCGGTGGATGCCATCAGCTGGGATGAGGCAAGTGAGTTCTGCCGGCGGCTCAGCCAGCGCACTGGGCGGCATTACACCCTGCCCAGCGAGGCACAGTGGGAATACGCCTGCCGGGCAGGCAGCAGCACGCCCTATGCCTTCGGCTTTGAGCTCACGGCCGAGCTGGCCAACGTGCGCCTTTCTTCGCCTGCTTGGGCCGTATCGGAGTCCACGAATAGTGAGCCTCTAGATGTGGAGCAGACCACTCCGGTGGGTCTCTATCCCGCCAATGCCTGGGGCCTCCACGACATGCACGGCAATGTGTGGGAATGGTGCCTGGATCACTGGCGCGAGAGCTATAGCGGCGTGCCTAGAGATGGCAGCCCCTGGATCGATGCCAATGCTCCTGCTGCCGCGGAACGGGTGCTGCGGGGCGGATCCTGGAGTGATTCGCCTGCCGATAACCGCTCGGCCTGCCGCAGACGCCTGCCGGCTACGGCAATGGATGCAGGTGTGCTTGGCTTTCGGGTGGTGTGTCTGCCGGGTTCCCCTCCGCCCGAGCTGGCGATCCCGTCGCTGGCGCCACCCGATCGTGATCGTTCAGCTCGCCAGCCCCAAGTGCTCTGGATCGATGACCATCCCGACAACAATCGTGGCGAAAGGGCCGCCTTGGAGGCCGAGGGTGTGACCGTGCTATTGGCCTCCAGCCCAGAGGAGGCGATCGAGCTGCTGGCGGCTTCCGCATCTGTGGATCTGCTGCTTTCCGACCTGCGCCAGGGCGATGATCCAGTGGCCGGCCTGCGGTTGTTCCCGTTGCTTCAGGCCAGGGGGATCGTCATCCCCGTGATGTTCTACGTGGGTGTGTTGAATGATGAACGCATGCGTAAAGCCCTGGAAGCGGGAGCGCTGGCCGTGATCAATCGGCGCGACCAGCTTCTCGAAGCCGTGCAAAGGCAGTTGGCGTCCCGGGCGGCGGAGAAGCCAGCCTGATGACAATGCCTGCCGCCTACATCTCCTATGCCTGGGGCGATGACGCTTCCCCAGAGGGCATGGAGCGAGAGGCGATCGTGAACGATCTCTGCCGTAGCTTTGCCGATGTGGGAATTGTGATCGGCAGGGATAAAAATGAGGTAAAAGCCGGAGATTCGATTGAGGCCTTTGGCAAGCGCATCGCCAAAGCTCAGCTGATCTTGGCTGTCATCAGTCATCGATCTTTGCGTTCAGAATGGTGCATGCTCTATGAGCTGTATGAGGCCTACATGCGTCGCGGTGCTGATGGCAAAGAGTTTGCGGAAGATGTAGTGGCTCTTGTGCTTGATGATGCATTACCTGACTTGAAGAAGCAAAAGCAGTTGATCGAGCACTGGCAGGCTTGGTGTAAAGAGTTGGAGGATTTGCTCAGCGCTGCGGATCCGAAGGCAGAGGAAAGCTTGGAATCGCGAAAGGTGTTGGTGAAGGGCAAGAAAATGATCAAGAGCCTCCCAGACATGCTGTTGGCCATCAAGCGCATCGCCATGCCCCGCGGCAGCGTCGAAATCCGCCGTGACGATTTCCAAATGATCCGGGAGTATGTGAAGAGCAAGCTGCCGGCAGGCCATGCTGATGAACCGGCCACATCCCTCAGCCGGGGCATGGGGTCTTTGCCCATCGATCAGTCGTCAGCCACTCGCCAAGCTGCTGGCATCCCCGCAGGCCAGGCATGCGATGCAGTGGCTCTATTCCTGACACAATCAGGAGGAGAGAACCATGCCCAGACATCCTATGAATGGAAGTCTTTCATTCGATATCATGGGCAAAAGATGTTTGCTGAAATTCCCAACTCCACCCTTCGCGCCAGCGCGAGCTATGCAAAAAAAGACTTGCCCAAGCTGCTCCAACGCCTCCGCTCTTGGATCGCCACTGAACTGACGGCCGAGCCGCTACTGGATATCTATGTGCCGATTGAGCTTCTTGATGAAGATTGGGGAAGCTTTTGCGTAGAGGGCGGCAAATCCAAAAAAACCATGCGTGCTTATCAGCCCTACATGCTTCGCTCGACGGATCGAGTACTCAAGCGCGAGCTAAACTTTCGCCAAGCTGCGCTCCGCCACATGCATGTTCACCTTCATGATGGAACGGGATCCTGGCTTCCAAGTGAGGATTCTGGCAGTAGAGACGTCATTGCGAATCTAAGTGGCGAAGCCGTAGCAGAAGAGGAGGTGGTCTCAGCCATTTGCTTTTTGCAATCTGATATCTCAAAGGCGGCCAAAAGTAGGGCCGCTTGGATCAAGACAATGCTCAATTCTGCTCTCGATTCGATGGCCCCCCTCGTGGTGTGGCCAACGAGGAAGTGCTCATTGGCTGATTCCCAAGTCCACCTCTGTCTGACTCGTTTGGCAATCAACAAGCCACAGATCTGTGAAGGGAACGAATTGCAGAGGCCTCATTGCCCCGACCAGGCACGACTGGCTGAGATCCGTCGCAGGTGGTCACACAAGGATATGGATATTCGCGGTCTCCAAATCCTTGTTGATCATCCAGACCGTGCCCTTGATCGCATCAAGCTCCAAGCCCTCTTTTCTCCACCCCGCCAGGACACTCCTACCGCTGCTGAAGACCTTCAGACAGCCCTTCAGCCAGCCCCTCAGCTTTCGCTCATCATTTCCCCCTTGTCATGACCGAATCCATCCCCAAAACCTGGGAGCTGTTCACCAACAGCGGTATTCCGCGCCCCGAGAATGCTGGCTGGGACGTACCCGTTCAGGGGTCGGGACGTCTCACGGCGAACTTGAGCCCTGCTGAACCCTTGACGACAGCTTGATTCCCGGTTGCATCACAGGCAGAGACTGCCTGTGATGAGCATTCCCGCCGGGATTCCA
>Ga0209985_10000639_pt1 | contig 37014 bp, 29 predicted proteins | sample NOAtaG_FD_187305 | JGI IMG/M metagenome (GOLD analysis project Ga0209985, IMG submission 187305) | Freshwater lake microbial communities from Lake Erie, under a cyanobacterial bloom - NOAA_Erie_Diel6S_1000h metaG (SPAdes) (version 2) | ecosystem: Environmental > Aquatic > Freshwater > Lake ...
GCGGCTTGCGCCGCCAACAATAATTTTGAATGGACATCGTTTTACCTCATTTTGCTTCGCAAAATGAGGTAAAACGATGTCCATTCAAAACTTTCTTCCGCCGCCGTAGGCGGCGAAAGATTTTTCACACAACCGCCAAAAGACTTTTCGGACAGCCTCATACTTATGAGACCGGCCTCTAATCAGAACTGTTGCTTTACGATATCCAGGATGTGCGTACATCGTACGCTACAGGCATTGGCCAATGCTTCCCCGCGCTTGCGGGTCTCTTCTGCAAAACCCTCGTCTTTCAGGCCGGGCAGGTTGATCTGTACGTTAAGCCAGGCACCTAACACGGCGGCCTGTGCGCAAAGGGCACCGACCCCGGCATCGCTGGCCGAATTCGGGTTACCCTTTTCTGCCATTGCTTCGAGCAGGTCAAAGCAGTCGAAGGCATATTGCATGGTGCGGAAAGGAACTTCTATTGCATACCGCGTAGCCGCCTGGATTGCCCGTTGGCGGTTTTCTTTCTCCTCGGGACTTTCTTTTGGCAACCTGAATGCCTCCAGGACCTGATGAAATGCTTTGGTATCTTCATCTACCAGTGCAAGAAGTGCATCTTTAAGCCCCTGCCCCTTTTCGGCCCATTCAGAGAAAAACACCCATTGTGCTTCCCAACCGCGCTTGTGGCTGGATAGATTGGCTACCATCGCACCCAGGCTGGCGGCGAGGGCACCAGCATAAGCGGCCACTGAACCACCCCCGGGGGCTACGCTTTCGGAAGCAGTTTCCACTGCAAAATCGTACAGGGAGAGATTGCGAAGTTGTTTTTCTTTCCGGAGGTCTTCAAGCCGGTATTCCAGGATTTTCTGGCGGGGATCGAAAGGTGCGAGTTCGTTCAATCCAAGCGAACGCACTGCTATGCGGATAATCTCCGCTTCTGCAATACCACACGACCGCTGTTGCTTCTTCAGAAAATATTTACCGGCATCCAGGAGTACTTTTTTAGGCACCATGCCCACCAGTTCGGAGCCTGTCACCCGCATACCGCGCTTTTCTGCGCTTTGACAGCAGGCTTCGAACGCCTCATGCAGGGACGTCTGGGAAAGGTCGGTCAGGTTCATCGAGACCTGGGCAATTCCGTATTCTTCGATATACCAGCCAATTGCTTTTACGGCGCGGCAGGTGCCGGGAATACGGACGGGATTACCAGATACATCCTGCACTACAGGCCCGGTGACCGGGTCGCCTTCACGCAGAATGCGCCCCTGTTCCCGGATATCAAAAGCTACCGCATTGGCCCAGCGGGTAGAGGTTGTATTAAGATTGGCATTATAGGCCACCAGAAAATCGCGCGCGCCGATGACGGTTGCACCGGCTTTTGCATTAAAGCGATCCGGGCCGAAATCTGGTTTCCACTCCGGGTTAGCGAGTTTTGCTTCCAGGCCCTCATATTCCCCTGAACGAATCGTGGCGAGGTTGACACGCGCTTGTCGGGAGGCAGCTTTTTCATAGAGAAAAACGGGAATATCCAATTCCGTGCCGACGCGTTCACCGAGGATACGGGCCCAGGCGACGGTTTCTTCCATAGTAATCCCTTCGACTGGAATCAGCGGACAGACATCGGTAGCGCCCATGCGGGGGTGCTCGCCGTGGTGCAAGCGCATATCAATCAGTGCAGCAGCCGTTTTGATGGCTTGAAAGGCAGCTTCCACCACTGCCTCCGGCGGGCCGGCGAACGTCATTACCGTCCGGTGGGTTGCCTTTCCGGGATCGACATCCAGCAGGACAACCCCTGGTATTTGTTCGATTGCCTGCGCAATCTGTGCGATGATCTCCGGACTCCTTCCTTCACTGAAATTAGGAACGCATTCGATTAAGGCCATAAGTTCATCCGTTTTCGCCTTCCCGTTTTTCTTCTGCAGGGATTAAGCTTGCTTCGATCAGTTCCGGACTATTCTGAAGCATTTTCAATACTTTGACTTTAAACGGCAGAATGATAATCTCCTGATCTTTGTCCGGGATGGTTTCGGCGTATTCGAGGATTAAACCGGCCAGGGTGACATAGTTCTGGCTTTCCGGAAAATGTGCCGGCAGGTTGGTATTGATTTCGTCAATAGGATTTTGGGCGTAGATATGGTAGGTATTATCTGATACTTTTTCGACGATGGGCATTTCGCTATCCGTTTCGTCCTGGATTTCCCCGACCAGTTCTTCAATGATATCTTCCAGGGTAATCAAGCCCACCGTTCCCCCAAACTCATTTACGACGATGCCGATCTGGGTGCTGTTTTTCTGGAAAAGGCGCAGCACCTGGCTGATTTTTTTACTTGAAGGCACAAAAGTGATATCCCGGAGCATATCCCGGAGCTGTTTGTCGGCTTCGGGTTTGCGGTACTGGGCCAGGAGATCTTTTACCAGTATAAAGCCCCTGATATTATCGAGGTCATTTTCGAACACTGGGAAACGCGAGTAGCCCTCGGTAATAGCGAAATCAATCGCTTCGTTGAGTGGGGTATCAATTTCGAGGGCGGAAATTTGGGAACGGGGTTTCAGGATTTGGCGGACGGTACGGTCGTCAAAATCGAATACATTTTGAATGAGCTCCCGCTCCGAAGCCATAATTGCGCCACCCTCTGCGCTTTCTGCGATAATAAGCTTTAATTCTTCTTCTGAATGGATTTCGGAATGCGGTACAGGTTCGATTCCGATCAGCCGTAGCGTGAAGTTGGCAAATCCGTTGAGTACAATGATGAAGGGGCGAAAGACAAAATAAAATATCTTCATCGGTATTGAAACGGCTATGGTCGTTTTCGTGGGAAAGCGTATGGCGAGCGACTTGGGGGCCAGCTCACCGAAAACGATATGCAATACCGTGATAGCCACGAAAGCCACCGGGACTGCAAGCTGGCCGGCAGTTTCTTCCGACAGCGACATACCTAAGCCATAGATGGCAGCCAAAATCAGGTCGGTAACGACTTCCTCCCCGATCCAGCCAAGCCCAAGGCTTGCAAGCGTAATACCCAGTTGTGTGGCTGCAAGATAACCATCCAGGTTGCTAACTACGCTGTGGGCGATGCGGGCACTAAAACTGTTGTCCGTACGCACCTGAATCTGAGAGATCCGGACTTTTACGATTGCAAATTCTGCTGCAACAAAAAAACCGTTCAGAAAAACCAAAAAGATTGTAAAAAGTAAGTCAGGGCCCATTATCAATCAATAGTATCCATTTGGCGGGCAGAAGGCTGTTTTCCGATGCCCCTGAGATTGAAGGATGCTGGCATCGAAAGCGGCACACCGGGAAGCCGCCAGTAAAAAATCAGCCGTACGCCGGGAAACCCGGCCAAACAAATACGATTTAAAAATTTATAGGGCAAATTTATGCAGAATCTTGAAGATAAAAAGTATTCTTTTTCAAAGCAAAAAAGAGTACCTCGGCAGGATGCATCGCTTGCTTTCCAGTACCGTCCAGGATTTGGTGCCGGCAACTCGTCCCTGGTGCCGCGACAATAGCGGATTCCGGCAATTTACGTACCTGTGGAAACAGGGAAAGCTCCCCTACCTGCATACTAAGGGCGTAGTGTTCCCGTTCATATCCGAAAGAACCGGCCATACCACAGCAGCCTGTCTCCAGGAGGCTCACCTGATAATTGGCAGGAAGGCTAAGTGCTTGTGCCGTATAGCCGGCGCTGGACAATGCTTTTTGGTGGCAATGTCCATGGATGAATACCGTCCGATGTTCATCCGTAAATGCCGAAGGCAGTATGCGTCCAGCTTGTGCTTCGCGTACAAGAAATGCTTCCAGCAGCATGGCGTTACGGCCAAGTTTTACTGCTGCCTCGCGTAAATGTGTCGGCACCAGCTTTGGGTACTCATCGCAAAAGCCCAGGATAGCCGAAGGTTCCAGGCCGATCAGCGGGCTTTCCTCATCCACCAGCGGCAGGAAAACCTCTACATTCCGAAGGGCAAGTGCACGGGCTTCGGCGAGCAGCCCTTTGGACAGATACGCCCTTCCACTGTCCGGGTGAGCGGGCATTTCGACCGCATATCCAAGCGCCCACAATAGTTCGATGGCCTTTCTGCCGATATGGGCGTCGTTATAATTTGTAAACTCATCACAAAAGAAAAATACCTTTCCTTTGGGGGATCCGGGCGTTTTTTCCTTGACAACGCGTTGAAACCATTTCCTGAAAGACGAGGCGACAGGCGGAAGGGAGCGTTCAGGGGCAATACCCAGGATTTTTTTTATGAGCAAGCTACTTGCGGGCTGACGCAGGAAAAAATTACTGACTGCGGGCATCCTTGCTGCCAGTGCATTGATTTTTCCGATATTCCCGAAAACACGGCTTCGGAAAGGGATTCCGTTAGCCTGATGGTACTGATGGAGGAACTCTGCTTTTAAAGTAGCCATGTCCACATTTGAGGGGCATTCTGAGGTACAGCCTTTGCAGGAAAGGCAAAGGTCCATGGCTTCTGCAACCTCGGGATGATCGAAGGGGTTGGACTTGACATTCATGGTCAGGAATTCCCGCAGGGCATTTGCGCGGCCGCGGGTAGAATCCTTTTCGTTGCGGGTCACCATATAGCTTGGGCACATTGTCCCGCCTGAAAATGCGAGTTTTCGGCAATCGCCGGAGCCCGAGCATTTTTCTACCATCTTGAGGATGCCCCCTGTTTCAGAAAAGTCAAAAACTGTCGGGATTGCCTGGGCGGGTTGATCCTGGGCATAGCGAAGGTCTTTATCCATGGGCAGCGCATCCACGATTTTTCCGGGGTTAAGAATTCCGCGAGGGTCCCAGGTTTGTTTTATCCTGCGCAGGAGCTGATAATTCTCTTCCCCCAGCACGATGGGGATAAATTCTCCCCGCACCCTGCCATCGCCGTGTTCGCCACTCAGCGACCCCCTGTACTTTTTGACCAGGCGGGCGGAGACTTCTGCGATTGTCCTCAGTTGGCGTACCCCTTCCGAAGTTTTCAGGTTTATACTTGGGCGGAGGTGTAATTCGCCCGCGCCGGCATGCGCGTAGTAAATGACCTGTTGTTGGTAAGTATCCATAATCCGGCCGAACTCGTCAATATAATCCGGCAGATCGGGCAGGTCAACTGCCGTATCTTCGACAAACTCCAGCGGCTTAGCTTCAGTCTTGATATTTGACAAAACACCAAACCCTGCGGCACGCAAAGCCCAGACACTTTTACTTTTCGGGGCCGGGATTTTTGGGAAAGCGTAGCCCATACCCGCTTTTTTCAAATCTTCGATCAGCGCATCGGCTTTTTTTTCTGCTTCTTCCTGTGATTTACCCCTAAACTCGATCATCAGTACCGCCTGGGGGTCCCCATCCAGAAAAAAGCGGTTTTTTTGCTGCTCGATATTGTCCCGCGTACAGTCGAGGATAATTTTATCCATGAGTTCGCAAGCATCCGGACGGTGTTGCATGGCCACCAGTACGGCGCGCATGCTTTCGTTTACGCTGTTGAAATGTGGACAAACCACCACATCTTCCGGGTCGGGTAGCGGGCTAAGGTCGAGTTTGATTGCCGAAGTGACCGCCAGGGTACCTTCGGATCCACAGAGCATGGTAGCGAGGTTGAACGGAGGGCCACCTGGAGTAAAAGGGTGTTGCCGCAGCAACATATCCACTGCATAGCCGGTATTGCGGCGATGGATGCCCGGCTTTGGGTATTCGCGTTCGATCGTTTCCCGCTGAGCGGGCTGGCCGAGTTCTTCAAACAAATGCCGGTATATCTGATGCTCCAATCGTTCGCCCTTGAGTTTTTCTGCAATCCCTGCTTCATCGAGAGGGCCGAATACCGCTGAAGAGCCATCGCTCAGCAGGCAGCGCAATTCGAGTAAATGATCGCGGGTATTGCCGTAAACGATGGATGTCGTGCCACAGGAATTGTTGCCCACCATTCCCCCGATCATGGCGCGATTGGCAGTAGAGGTATTTGGCCCGAAGAAAAGGCCATAGGGCTTCAAAAAAGCATTAAGCTCATCCCGGATGACCCCGGGCTCGACCCATACATACCGTTCCTGTGGATTAAGCTCCAGGATATTGTGCATATAACGGGAGGTATCCACTACAATACCCTCTCCTACACACTGACCGGCCAGGGAAGTCCCTGCTGTACGCATAATCAGCGGGATTTGACGTGTATTGGCAAAGAGGATGATTTCCTTAAGGTCATCTTCATTTTTAGGGAAAGCCACGGCCATCGGCCATTGTTTGTAGATGGAGCCGTCCGTTGCGTAAAGTGCACGGGTAAGGCGGTCGTGGCGAAGGTCGCCGTGTAATCTACGGGCGAGGCCGTCGAGGATTTTTTCCATAATATCCAGTACTTTTTATCTGCCAAAAGACGAGGTATCGGCGGTAGTTTCACCCCCCGGGGCCGTTAGGCCCATTTTCAGGATCAGAAGCTCTACCCGTCTGTTCTGGGCTTTTGCCTCATCGGAAATATTATCCGTCAGTGGAAAATCAAAGCCATAGGCCCTTGTCTCCAACTGATCTGCCGGCACCCCCTTCTGTAGCAGATAGCGCTTGATTACTTCTACTTCGCGGCGGGACAACGTATAGCCCAGCAGGAGATCCCTACTCTGGTCGCTATGTGCGCCGATTTCCACCCGAATATCGGGAAATGCAACCAATACCCTGGCAAGGTCGTCCAACTCTTTTCGCTGGGACAGGCTAAGCCCGATAAGGGTATCCGCTGAAAAATCAATATTTTTGAACACCAGGGCCGTTCGGGAGTAATCCGGGGCGCCATTTTCGATAAATTTGAGCAGGTGCTCCCCCACGCTACCGGGTTCAAAATCCCAGCCCCGCAATTGCAGGATGGTTGACCGGAGGCTTTTGGAACGGCTATCATCCATCCGTGAGGGGGGAGTGGGCATCCCCTCAGCGGGTTCCCCCGGATGCTGGCGCAGGATATGCGTAAGAAGCAGAACGATGACCATGATAATCACCGCAAGGCGCAGCAGCCTGGGCCCAGTCTCCCGGCCGCCCCCTGAGGGGACTTCCGGCCGTGGGGTTTCCGGTTCCTGCGAATATTGTCCGGACGGGTTATTCATTTTTAGGATAGGTATGGGAAAAATTAAAGTTGACATCGTCCAGTACTACATCGAGGATAGGGTCTTTTCCCCGAATATATCCTTCCCGGATTTTATATCCATAAAAACTGCTCATCGTATTCCAGTAGGACGCATTCCAGCCACCGCGCAGATTCCGGATAAGGTCATATAATGGTGTGTTTAGCTCCCGTTCGATCATCTCTACCAGGATCATACCCTGGGTGCGGGTAAGATTGCGCAGGGGGTCTTCGAATTTTTCCTTCAATTCCTTTTGCAGTCTCCTGATATGTCTTTTGCGCTCCCCTTCGCGCATCGTTGCCGTAGTGTGCTCCAACTCTCGAAAAATACGGATTGCTTCTGCTGCATAGGGGAAAACCATATAGGCATACCGGCGATAACGGCGATATTTATTATACTCCTCCGGACTTTTGAAATGACGTACCGAAGAGATTGCGATATCGTTGAGGGTAGCCAGAATAATGGTATCCCCGCAATCATCCAGCATATATTCGTACAAGTCTCCGTTGATAAGGAGCGTGCCCCTGGCCTGTGCCAGCAAAAACCCGGGCGAAAAAAAATAAAAGAAGGCTAGTGCGATATAAATCTTTGAGGAGAAGTTCATGGGTGACATATTTTATGCAAAAGTGCGAATTTTTGTGACGATTTAGGAAACCTTAACTTAGCGTTTTCGCCGATAACAGGAAGGGCGTCCGGCAGACTTACAGCGAAAGGAATCACCCTGGCTAAAAATGGCACTTTATTCCGTTTTTAGATTGTATTTTTGCGTACTTTTAATCACTAAAACATAAAATTCAGATGTATCGTTCGCATACCTGTGGGGAGTTGCGTATGGCCAACGTAGGGGAAACCGTGCGTTTGAGCGGTTGGGTCCAGGCCGTACGCGATTTGGGGAGTATGACTTTCATTGATTTGCGGGATCGTTACGGGATCACCCAGCTCGTTTTCAGTATGGAATCCGATGCTGGCTTGTGCGAGCAGGCACGTCGGCTCGGCCGCGAATTTGTCATTAACATCGAAGGGGCCGTCCGTGAACGAAGCGCTAAAAACCCTAACCGACCCACGGGTGATGTAGAGGTAGTCGCAACCGCTTTCAGGCTACTCAATGCATCAAAAGTACCGCCGTTCACGATTGACGACGAATCGGATGGTGGCGACGAACTCCGCATGAAGTACAGATACCTGGACCTGCGCCGTAGCCCTGTGCAGCGCAATATCATCTTCCGCTCCCAACTGGCATTGGAAGTGCGCAAACATCTGAGCGGGCAGCATTTCGTAGAAGTCGAAACGCCTTTTCTCATCAAGAGTACGCCCGAGGGGGCGAGGGATTTCGTCGTGCCCAGCCGGATGAACCCTGGCCAGTTTTATGCCCTGCCGCAATCCCCGCAAACCTTCAAGCAGATCCTCATGGTCGCGGGCCTGGACCGCTATTTCCAGATTGTCAAATGCTTCCGGGACGAAGACCTGCGCGCTGACCGACAGCCGGAATTTACGCAGATTGACTGTGAAATGGCCTTTGTTACCCGGGCAGATATCCTGCATACTTTCGAAGGGTTGACCAAACATCTCTTCCATGCTACCATTGGTGTCGAATTGCCCGACTTTCCGCTCATGTCCTATGATGATGCTATCCGGCAATATGGCTCCGACAAACCCGACCTGCGTTTCGGAATGGCTTTCAGGGAATTGACCGGACTTGCGAAAGGCCGGGGTTTTGTAGTTTTTGATACTGCGGAGATTGTTGTCGGAATTACCGCCACAGGCCAGGCAGGGTACACCCGCAAACAGCTCGACGAGCTCACGGAGTGGGTGAAACGCCCACAGATCGGTGCAAAAGGGTTGGTTTATGTACGCTACAACCCGGACGGGACCCTCAAATCGTCGGTAGATAAATTCTTTTCCGAAGCAGACCTCCGCCAATGGGCGGAAGCTATGGGCGCCCAACCCGGCGACCTCATGCTCGTTCTTGCCGGCGAGACCGAAAAAACCCGCAAACAGCTCGGCGACCTGCGCCTGGAAATGGGCCGGCAGCTCGGACTCATGACCCCGGGCGTATTCAAACCCCTCTGGGTCGTAGATTTCCCATTGCTGGAATGGGACGATGAGACCCAGCGTTTCTATGCTATGCACCACCCCTTCACCTCCCCCAAGCCTGATGATATAGCGCGTATGGCCAGCGACGACCGCCAGGTGCTCAAAGACCTTCGCGCCGACGCCTATGACCTCGTAATCAATGGTGTAGAAATCGGAGGAGGTTCCATCCGAATTCACAACCGCGAGCTGCAAGAGAAAAACTTCCGCCTCCTGGGCTTTACCCAGCAGGAAGCAGAACGCCAGTTTGGCTTCCTGCTCGGCGCCTTTGAATACGGCGCACCCCCGCATGGTGGAATTGCCTTTGGCTTCGACCGCCTCTGTGCGGTGATGAACGGACAAAATTCTATCCGCGATTTCATTGCCTTCCCGAAAAACAACACGGGCCGGGATATGATGATCGACGCCCCATCAGAGATTGCCCAGGAACAACTTCAGGAACTCAGTCTGGCTCTATCGCTTAAAAAACAACCATAATGGAAGGGAAAAAAAGCATTGCCACATTCGCCTATTCGCTGCTCCTGTCCAAAAAGGCAAAGGATCAGGCAGAAAAAGCAATCATTATTGGGGCAATTACCAGCTTTATCCTGCACCTTCTGCTCATTGGGCTCGCCCATTTCCGGATCATCAAGACGGGGGACTACTCGGAATTGCTTACCAACCCAATTTCCGCCATTTATACTCCCTTTTCCTTCATCCTTGTTTTTGAGGTGTACTTATTAGTGTATTATCTGCCAAGATCCATCACCATATATATTGGCAAGCAATACGAAATCATCACTTTAATTACCATCCGAAGGATTTTCAAAGACCTGGGCAATATGGAGCTTACGGCTGGCTGGTTTTCTTCAAAGGCCGACCTCCAGCTCACCTTTGATATCCTCTCCACCTTGATTTTATTTTTCCTGATTTATTTGTTCTACCGCTTTAACGAACGCAGGGCGCCCAATAGCCTGGTGCAAAAACAAATATCCCCCGAGACGGAAGGGTTTATTAATCAAAAGAAAGGTATTGCCATTATAATGGTCGTTATTTTAATCTCTTTGGCTGTTTATAGCTTTGGTAACTGGATATATGCGAGTTTTTTCTCTGTTGGGCAGATGCTGGGGAAATTTAACGACCTCAACAAGATCTTCTTCGATCAGTTTTTCATTATCCTCATCCTCACAGACGTATTCCTCCTACTGATTTCCCTTTACAACTCCGATAAATTTCATCGCGTCATCCGCAACTCCGGTTTTATTATCTCTACCATCCTGATCCGGTTTTCGTTTGGTGTGGAAGGGCTGTTGAATACTGCACTCGTTGTCGTTGCCGTATTGGTAGGCGTACTCATTTTGGGTATCCACAATCTCTACGAAAAAAACCTGAGCAGCACGGAACACTAAATGGTTGTAAAGGCCCCTGGCATTTCATTTGGCGGCTTGCGCCGCCAAATAACATTTTTCAGAGCCGCGTTTCCAACGATTTTGCTTCGCAAAATCGTTGGAAACGCGGCTCTGAAAAATTTAATGCGGTTGTGTAAAAAGTATTCCGCCGCCTATGGCGGCGAAAGAAAGTTTTGAGGGAACACTGTTTTCACTGATTTTGCTTCAATAAGTGGCAGAATACTCATGAGACACCCCCACTTGTGAGACAGCCTTGTAAGAAGCTTTTTTTTACACCCCCTGCCGGGGATTGTTAAATATCCAGCAGCAAGGTTACCGGATCTTCCAATAGGTTTTTGACCTTCACCAGGAAGGTAACAGAGGTACTCCCATCTATCACGCGATGGTCATAAGAAAGTGCCAGGTACATCATCGGTCGGATTTCGACTTTGCCCTCTACGGCGACGGGGCGTTCTTTGATAGCGTGCATACCCAGGATTGCGGACTGGGGTTCGTTGATAATCGGCGTACTCAGGAGGGAGCCAAAAACCCCGCCATTTGTTATCGTGAACGTGCCCCCGCTCATTTCCTCCAGGCTCAGGGAGCCATTCCTTGCCTTGGAAGAAAGATCTTTAAGCCCCAGTTCGATTTCTGCGAAACCAAGCGATTCGATATTGCGGATAGGTGGAACGACAAGGCCGTTAGGCGTTGAAATTGCGAAAGCAATATCCACATAATTGTGGTACACGAGATCATCGCCGCTGACATGGGCGTTGACATCGGGCATTTCCAGCAGGACCTTTGCGCAAGCCTTTGCAAAGATGGACATGAAGCCCAGTTTGATCCCGTACTTTGCCTGAAATTTTTCCTGATACTTTTCCCGAAGAGCCATGATTGCGCTCATATCTACCTCATTGAAGGTAGTGAGCATTGCGGTTTCATTTTTGGCGCTCACCAGGCGTTTGGCGATGGTGCGCCGCATCCTGGACATTTTTCTGCGTTCTTCCTCCCTGCTGAACGCTTTGTGAGGGGCTGACGGAGGGGGTGCTGTCGGCGGAGGAGGCGCAACGGGTGCTGCAGGCACTATCGTTGCTTCGGCTGCCTTCAGCGCATCTTCTTTAGTAATGCGGCCTTCGCGACCGGTGCCCTGCACCTGGGCAGGAGGGATATCGTTTTCTTTCAGGATTTTTGCTGCTGCCGGAGAAGGGTGCCCTGCGGCGTAAGGTACATTGGCCGACGGGGCGGGGGGTGCGGGGATTTCTGCCTTTGTCGCCGACGGGGCGTTTGTAGTCGCGGGCTCACCTGCAGTAGCTGAGGTATCTATCCTCGCCACCAAAGCCCCGATTTCGAGATCATCGCCTTCTTTCGCAACATAGATGAGCTTTCCTGTGGCCTCGGCAGGAAACTCCAGCGTAGCCTTATCCGATTCAAATTCACAGATTGGCTCATCCAGTTTGACAATCGCCCCTTCTTCCTTTAACCAGCGGGAAAGGGTGACTTCGTTGATAGATTCTCCAACGGGGGGCACGCGCATCTCGATTACGCTCATCTTTTCGTAAGTTTTTTGTTTTAAAAGGCGATGCAATATTCCGGCAAAAGCTTAAATTATACAAGGTTTCAGGGAAGTTTGTTCCCGCTGCCTGAACATTTATCGCCGACCAGAGCGGCAACCGACCTTAGCTCTGTTATATGTTTAGCAGTACACTCCCCTTTTTTACCCTGCGGATACCGGATTTTTCCTGAACACATAATACAATCCGACCATAATAAACGGAATACTCAGCAATTGACCGGTGCTGAGGACATTGTTGAACGCCGATTCAAACCCGCCCTGGCTTTCCTTGAAATATTCCATAAAAAAACGGATTCCCCAGATCAGCAACATGAATAAACCAAAATGGAAACCGGGTTTGTGACGCATATCCGTTTTCCAGTAAACGCGGTACAGGATAAAAAAGCTCAGCAAGTACAGGATAGATTCATAAAGCTGAACAGGATGTTTAGGCAGTGCATCCGGGCCATCAGATGCTACAAACCGAAACGCCCAGGCCACATCGGTAGGTTTGCCCAGAATTTCAGAATTCATCAGGTTGCCCAGGCGGATAAAACAGGCCGCAAGCGCAGTTGGCACTACAACTTTGTCCAGTATCCAGAGGATGGATTTTTTTGAAATACGCACAGAGAAAATCCAAAGCGCCAGGATAATGCCGATTGCACCCCCATGGCTCGCCAGTCCGCCATGCCAGATTTTAGGAATTTCCGAAAGGTGCTCCCGGTAATATGCCCAGTCATAAAAAAAGACATGGCCCAGCCGGGCGCCCAGTACTGCCCCGGAAACGATATAAACAAAGGCAGAATCCAGCCATTCTTCAGGTGCTCTTTCCGCCAGGAACATCTTTCGAACGATAAACAAGCCAATCAGGAATCCTGAAGCAAATAAAAGTCCATACCAGCGAAGCGTAATCGGTCCGAGGGAGAGGATTTCCGGGGAAGCCGTCCAGGTAATATACTGCAAAACCATAGCTGTTTATATTTTTGTACCTCAATGAGAAAGTCCTGCCTGCCTTGCCCTGCGCTCATTGATCCGCTTTCTGATCCAGTTTGGAACAATCAGGGCACCCAGGAAAAGGTAGATATAATAGGAAATTAAGCGCCAGATTGTAGCAATCATGGTCGCTTGCGTAGGATTACTCACATAATCGGTCAAGAACCCCCCAAATAGCAAGTCAATCAACCCGGCACCGCCAGGAGTTGGGCTAAAGGCAATAACGAAAAACATAGTTTCGAGCCGGGCATAGAGCTCAAACTGAGTCTTAAAATCCAGCGGCAAATCCGGCAGAAAAGCAATCATCAGTGCGCTGATAATCAGGAAGCGCAGCGTCCACACGACAATAGTACTCACTATTGCCCGCGCGTGAAACGGCCACCGTTCATTTTTCAATTCCCGGGATGCGATGGCCATATCCCTGCCAAAAACCAGTGCTCTTTCATGATAACGCCTCAGTAAGCGGTTATTGGTGACCGCGCCCAGGAACTGCTCCAGCTTCCGGGGGTTTACAAAAAGCCCGTAATAGAACGGCACGGTATAGGTAAGCATGATAGAAAAAGCAATCAGGAAATAATACCCCCAAAATTCCGTATCTGCGAAAGTTTCCGCACCGGGACGCAAAACGCTTGCACCAAAAATGGAATAGAGCACAGGCACCGTTGTCAGCAGGAACATACTATCCAGAACGATCGTGTACAATACGATCGTAGCCGTACGTGCTGCCGATAATTTCTCTTGTGCCAATATGAAAAATGCCACGGCAGAGCCCCCCAGGCTGGTAGGCGAAACCGCCGAGCTAAACTCCCAGATAACGATGAGTTCGATACTTTTCCACCAGGAAAATGCTTTTTTGGTAAGTGCGCGCAGACGGTAAGAATAGGTGAGGTGCCAGATTATACTCAGGATGACGGCAGTAAAAAGCCAAAAGTAGGTATGACTCGTCCAGTTGATCCGGGAAAACTCCTCCAGGTCAAAATGCCGCCAGAATAAATACGCTACAGCGGCCAAACCCAGTAAAATAGGCAGAATAATCCTGGAAGTACGGATAGCGTGCAGCGCATCATGATGCTCGCTGGAAAATTCCCGGAAAGGTTGCTGGTCCAAATGAATTAAGGCTTTATTGTAAAAATGAATCAAAGTCAAAAGTCGCAAAATTTCTCTATATTCCACGCATACAAATAATCTAAATGGACCAATATACCCGTTGGCGGCTAATTCTTGGTGCCGGAGATCCTATTGCTGGTTCAGGGGAAGATGCTGCTGCCATGGACGAAGTGCTCGGTGCGCTATACGAAAGCGACCGACAGGGGGGGCTTGGCGACAGCGCGCCACAAGTACACCGCTGGCTGGGGGATATTCGCACCTATTTTCCTGTCCCGGTCGTACAGCTCATGCAACGGGATGCCCTGGAGCGACTTGGGCTACGCAGTATGCTGCTCGAACCCGAATTACTTTCCATGATCGAGCCAGATGCACGGCTCATCGGCATCCTGCTTTCCCTGAGCAAAATTTTACCCGATCAGACCCGCGAAACAGCCCGTATGCTGGTACGCCGTTATGCAGAAGCCCTGCAGGAGCGATTACAGATGCCCCTGTTATCGGCTATCCGGGGCAGTCTTTACAAACTCCGCCACACGCGCAGGCCACGACAAAACGAAGTGGAATGGCAACGCACCATCCTTGCGAACCTCAAACATTACCAGCCGGAATGGGGTACAGTAATCCCTGAAAGGTTTTTTGGCCGGCAACGCTCGCAGCGCAATCTGAAGCGGCTTATTTTGCTGCTCGATCAAAGTGGCTCTATGGCAAGTTCTATCGTCCATGCCGGTATCCTGGGGTGTATTACTGCCTCCATCCCTGCCCTTCAAACGCGCCTCGTGGTTTTTGATACGAAAATTGCCGATCTCAGCCATCTCCTCTCCGATCCGGTTGACCTCCTCTTTGCTACCCAACTCGGCGGCGGCACCCATATTGCTCAGGCACTGGCGTACGGCCGGCAATTAATGGAAAGCCCGGAAGAAACGATTTTTATCCTGCTGTCCGACCTGATGGAGGGCCCTGCCCCGGATGCATTGATCAGCCAGGCAGCGGCCATCCGCGACGCCGGAGCCCGTATGATTGTACTCCTTTCCCTGGACGATGGTGGCGCACCAGCTTTTGACCGTAACATTGCCTTCAGACTCGCCGATCTTGGGATTCCTGCCTTTGCCTGCACACCCGATCAATTCCCCGGGCTCATGGCTGCTGCCATCGAAGGGCGGCCTTTGATCGGTACAGTGTGATTGGAATACAGCAAATCAAAGTACACCCTATGGCAGGAAAAGAGTCATTTTTAGCCCAGGATAATCCTGTCGCAACAAGTCTATTATTTTCCCAAGATGCCGGTCGCTCCCAATAAGTCTATTTTTTCACAAAAATCATAGCAGTTTGTGTACTTCCGTGCCGAAGGATATATGTGCCCGCAGGGAGGTGCCCGACATCTACGCGGTTCGTGCTGCGGGCGGTCAGCATTAGCTGGCCAGAAGCGTTAAAGACCTGGTAGTCGCCTGAAATAGTAGAAAACAAGACATCCGCCGTCGGATTAGGTGAAATACGCCACTGCGGAGTATTGGCAACCGGCCCGCGCAGGGAGGTCACTGCATCCCCTATGCCAAAAACCGTTATTGTCCCGCTTACTGCATTCACCAGTACAACGAGGGGCTTCAAATTCGGGCTTTGATCAGCAGGGATAAAAAGGACATCCTCAGGCCCAAGGTCACCGGCTGCACGGGTATTTGCAGCGCCTGCAAAGTTGCGGTTGTTAAAGTATCCCACAAACGTTGGTTGCTTCGGATCGCTCAGCTTGTACACCATCACGCCACCGATCCGCTCCAGTGTGACAAATATGTAATGACTGGTATCCACTTTCCCGAACGCGATCGCGCTTGGCTCAGGTCCTTTATCGTCACTACGGCTATCGCGGGTACTTGCGGCGTTGGAATCGTTGTTCGCATTGAAAAACGGGGAAAAAGCTGTACTTTTTGCGATATTCGATTCAAAATCGTTTGCACTTTCGAAAACGAGGTTGCCAAATACGTCTAATATAGCGAACGAGCGCCCTCCAAATATATAAATCTGGTCGTGGTCCCCATCGCCATCAAGATCGCCGGAGGCATTAGTGGCGCGAAGACGGCCTAGCCTCGCATTCTGCTTCAGGGAATCCGCTGTCGGAAATGCCATTGGATCCAGTTTGAATGTGCTCGCGCCGATACGCGTCTCCTCGCTGAAACCCGAGTAATCCCGCGCATCGCCTTCATTGGCAATGGCGAGATAGTTATTCCCCCCATGCTCGAAAGCCGCAATGCCATCCGGCTGATACATGCCAAAAACGGGATAATTCACAATTTTAGTACCGCCGTCGCTATCGCTTACGTCCAAGGCGTTATTGGTGCCAAAAGTGATAACTCCAAGACTTGAGGCATCATCTGTACCTGTACCGGCCTTTCCGAAATCATTATCGTTGAGTACTGCAGCTGCACCTCCGGGCAAGAGGGCCAGCCCTTCCGGTTTTGCCCCACCCAGATATCCTGCATCCGGCAGGTTAAGAACCTTCCGCTTACTGACTGGCCGTATGCCGGCAGCGGCAAGTTCGTCACCACCCATCATTTCCAGGGTTTTATCAGCGGGCCCGGAAGAGGATTCTTTTGCAGCACGCTTCGCAAGTGCAGTATCTGCCAATAAATTCGTAGCCCCGAGCAGGTTGATCTCATAAATATACTTTTTGCTCCCCCTTTGTGCGGGAAGGCTGGCATCGTGTTCGATGACCCAAAAAGTCCCTTTACCCTTATATACGGCATCTCCGATATTATCCACCCTGCTGATTGCGGTTCCAGCGGAAAAATTCCTGTTATTTTCCAACAGGTAAACATACTCCCCTATGGGCACTCCATTCGCCGCATTGACCGCCAGGATACGGATAATATCGGTATTGTTGCGAACAGCAGTACCTGGGTTATCCAGCGGTGTCTGAAGAAAAGCGTATATAACGTGGGCAGCGGAGTCATACGCAATTGCAGAGAAACCGCGGTTGGCCCATCGCTTCCGGTAAACCCGTGGAAGGCTCTCAAAACCATAAGCACCGGCTCCAAGGTCAATCAATCCCAATGCAGAAGTGCCCTCGGGGATGTAGCGGTCCACCAATACCCCCTCTGCTGTGAACTTATACAAAGAAGGTCTGATCTCATCGCAAAGCCAGAAAAAACCATTGCGATCGCGAACAATACCTTCCATATCCCCCCCGAACGGGTCGAACGGGAGCTCTGTATAATCTGCTTTTGCCAGGGTATCCACCCAATCCACGATATTGTAATCAGTACCCTGACGGCTCGGTGTCACTGGTATTTCATCAAAGCCGATGAGGTTGGTACGGCCGGAAACCGGGGTTGAAACACCATTTTGCAGACGGCTCAGCGGCAGGATTTTATCCAGGCTGACGGTACCCTGGTTTTTATTATAGACCAAACGCACCATACGCAACTGGTATGCGGGCAATCTGTAGGGGCGGAGGTCGCTAAAAGCCGGCTCGGTACCCCCACCCAGGGCTTGCAACATAGGGACTGCTGCCTCGACCGGCCCCTGGTCGGTTACAGTGTAAAAAACCTGTGTCGAATCCGTAGATTCTTTTGGTTCGAAATACAGGCCGGAGAAGCCCCCAAGCCTTACCGGGGGAAGGCTATCCCTGAATACCGGAATACCAACGACTGGTAAGGAAGAAAGTGGCCCAAGCAGGAATTCCTTTACCTGGGGGGTCCCGCTCAGGTGGTCTTTAAATCCTAGCGCTTGTATGTCCAGTACCTTTGCCGTAGCAATATCCACCACTGCCATGGCATTATTTTCCTGAAGCGTCACATAAGCGCGGTTGCCCTCAGGGCTTAGCGCGATATATTCAGGCTCCATATCCTGGGCAACAGTTGGGTTTTTGGGGCCAAAAATCCTCACCCCGCGATTGCGCAGCTCTGTGGCCATGCCATTAAAACCCGCAAAACCTGCCGTTTGGACCGTTCCGGAAGCAACATCAATAATACTGACAGAGCCCTCGGGGTCTATGCTGAAATCCCCTGCGGGCTCCCCTTCATTTGCGGTAAGGATTTTCTTGCCATCCGGGGTAAACACCACCATATCCGGATATGCGCCGACGTTAAACTGGGCCCGCAGGCTTCCGTTTTTTTCAAAGAGCACAACTTTGCCATTGGCCGTTTTGACCGTACCTTCCAGTGCGACCGCCACCATACCATTGAATGTTGCCACATCCCGGACTTTTCCACCATAAGTAGCAAGGGGGATGGAATCTACCAGCACGGGGGCAGCAGGGTTGGAAAGGTTGAGGATACCGATTGTATTGGATTTGGCATTGGCGAAAAAAAGGCGTTTCCCGTCCTTATCGAAAGTAGCAGATTCGGCACCGCCCTGATTGAAAATATCGGTATAGAACGTTGCGACCGGCGTAAGTTTGAGCCCGGTATTTTGTGCGTTCAAAGCGGATAAGCTAAACCATACCAACACAGGTATTACAAACGGGGAACATTTTTTCATGGATGTGAAGTTTGACAAATGAAGGCACAAAATACGGAAGGATATGCTAAAAAAGGAAAATTATCCGTTTATCCTGCCCATCCTTCCCTATCGAGACTGCGGAAATGGATGGCTTCGGCCAGGTGTTCGATTTGTATAGCGTCATTACCGGAGAGATCGGCAATCGTCCGGGCAACTTTAAGTATCCGGTCATACGCCCGGGCGGAGAGTTGCAGTTTCTCCATCGCTTTTTTCACCAGGATTAAGCCGGCCTGGCTGATTTGGCAGACGTCCCGCACCATATTGCCCGGCATCTGGGCATTGGAGTAAATATCCGGATAGGCTTTAAAGCGTTCTGTCTGAATAGCCCGGGCAGCACTTACACGCTCTGCGATCTGCTGGCTGCTTTCCTTTGAGCGTTCGCGGGCGGCGAGCTCATCATAGCTGACTGGTGTAACCTCCACATGTAAGTCTATCCGGTCCAGTAAAGGGCCGGAAATACGCGTCAGGTAGCGCTTTACTGTGCCCGGGGCACAGACGCACTCTTTATCGGGGTGATTGTAAAATCCACAAGGGCAGGGGTTCATTGAGGCCACCAGCATAAAGCTCGCCGGGTAGTCAACGCTTACTTTTGCACGTGAGATCGTCACGCGGCGTTCTTCCATAGGCTGGCGCAGGACCTCCAGCACGCTGCGCTTGAACTCGGGCAGCTCATCGAGAAACAACACCCCATTATGGGCAAGGGAAATCTCCCCTGGCATAGGTAAAGATCCCCCTCCTACCATTGCCACATCGCTAATCGTGTGATGGGGCGAACGGAAAGGCCGGACGCTGATCAGCGCAGAATCGGAAGGCAGTACCCCTGCTACTGAGTGAATTTTGGTCGTTTCCAGGGCTTCCTGCAAGGAAAGGGGCGGCAGTATGGTCGGCAGCCGTCGGGCGAGCATAGTTTTGCCTGCACCGGGAGGGCCGATCAAAATCGCATTATGGCCACCTGCCGCAGCAATTTCCAGCGCCCGCTTTATGTTTTCCTGCCCGCGCACGTCAGAAAAATCTACACTGTAATTATTGACGTTGAAAAAAAATTCATCGCGTGTCTCCACAAAAGTTGGCTGCAGGGTGCTTTCCCCGTTGAGTAACTGTACCGCTTCAATGAGATTACCAATCCCAAAAACCGGTAGTTGATCTACGATTGCTGCTTCGCGGGCATTTTGACGGGGTACGAGCAGCCCCTTATACTTTTCCTTTCTGGCCTGAATAGCAATTGGCAAAGCACCTTTAATCGGAAGCAGGGTGCCGTCGAGCGAAAGCTCCCCCATGAGCATATATTCGTGCAGCAGGTCTTCCCGCATTTGTTTACTGGCTGCCAGGATGCCCACAGCAATCGGCAAATCATAAGCCGAACCCTCTTTTCGCAGATCGGCAGGTGCAAGATTGACCACAGTTTTGGCCCGGGGCATCCTGAAACCAGAATTGGAGATCGCCGATTCGATGCGCTGGAACCCCTCGCGCACAACGCTGTCGGGAAGCCCCACCATATAATAGTAGTTGGTACCGGCAACGGGGGTTCCGCCCGAATCCACTTCGACGGTAATTGTCCTGGCATCCACGCCATGTACCGCACTGGCATAAGTTTTTACTAACATAGTTGTCCATTTAATCATGTTCCGGCCAGCATTTCCAGCCAAAAAAATTTAAACGCCGGAATCACCCGGTATGCCACAAAGAAAATAAAGAAAAAGAACTCCACACAATGGGCATATTTCTGAAACATCAAAAAAATGGGTGGATTTTTGTTTTTTAATACTTTGAAAATGAATTTTTTAAAACAAAATACCCCCTGCAGATGCATAGATCTGCGGGGGGTACATCACCCGTAAAAACGGCATTGGCAGCGATCAGTTCCGGGGATCCAAAAGCAAGAATCGATGGGGTTCAATGAGCCGCATCGCCGGGGGTACGGGCCTCCCCGGCTGCATCCCCCTACCTGGCCGCTGGTCTGGAGCAGCGGATTTTTCATGCAAGTCGCCGAGTGCTTTATTCCAGCGGTCCACCTGAGGCTCCAGCCCGGCAAAAACCCTGTTGAGGGCACTGCTATACTTATCGGCAAGTTTATCGAGCGGACCGTTGGCCACGCCTCTGGCCACCGGCCTCCGGACACCAGCGGCACGTAGTCTGGGGCCTTGCAATACCGGCCCACCAAGCGCCTTGGCCTGGGTACGCAAACTTGCCAGTAGCTCGCGGTCTTTTGGGCTAATCAGTTTCTCCAGCTCTGCACGTTCTTTTTTCAGCACCGGCAGGATTTCTTTTTGGGAATAATCCTCAACGGCTTTCATAAGCTCAGGGTCCGGCAGGCCCATTGGCCGGGCTGCAGGGCCTCGTCTCCCTATACCCTGCCGTCGGCTCATTGGATTGGCTTTACGCATCCGGTCCAGGCGGATCTCCCACAACTTTTCCATTTGTTCCTTGCTCAGGACTGCAGCGACTTCCTTTCGATGCGTTTCGGCGATCTTTCTGGCTGCTGCCCTCCGCTCCCCGGTATCTGTTACCTGGCTTTCCCGTAAAGCTTTCAGCGCTCTTGCCGTTCTATCCATCGTCTCAAAAAAACGCGCTTCCTGCTCAGGCTTGAGCTGCAATGCCTCCCGTAATTTTTCGCGCTCCACCGCTCTTCCGGGTTGCGCGCCAAGTGTAAAAAATGCAAGGAGCACAATCACTGTCGGAATCCATCTTTTCACTTTTTTCATTTTCCTTGTTTTTTTAGTTTATTGTTATGAGCCAGCGCAGTGGGAAAATGCACCGGCTTTTACCGCTGCAGACAATCCCGATACGCTATATCAGAATAGATTAGTTAAAAGCAAAAAGGTTAAACCGTGCGGAACAGTTTAACCTTTTTTAACGTGATGTTCAGTTTAATGCGTATCAATAGGCTTTGGCGAAAAGGACACGCTGCTTTGAAGGCTTTCCGGTAAGGATACAAGTACCTGCCTCTTCGGGAGCATCGATTGGGATACACCGGATAGTAGCCTTGGTACGCTCCTTGATCTGCAGTTCTGTTTCGGTAGTACCGTCCCAATGAGCGGCGATAAAACCCGGCACATCGGTCTCCAGAAGTTCCTCAAAATCTTTGAAATTATCTACGCGGGTCGTCCGGGCATCGCGGAATGCTTTGGCGCGGTCGAAGAGATTTTGTTGAATCTCGTTGAGGAGGCGGGCCACATAATCGGCGATACCATCCACAGGAACGCTGGTTTTCTCGCCCGTATCACGGCGGGCCACTTCGATTTGACGGTTATCGAGGTCGCGTTGTCCGATACCGAGGCGGACGGGGATACCATGCATTTCGTGTTCGGCGAATTTGAAGCCCGGACGATTTTTCATATCCTTATCGTACTTGCAGGAAATACCTTTGTCGCGCAGGGCCAGCATAATTTTGGCAGCAGCTTCATCAAGTGCCTCAGCTGGTTTGGGAATTGGCACGATAACGACCTGGGTGGGTGCGATTTTAGGGGGCAGGACCAGGCCATTATCATCGGAATGGGTCATGATCAGGCCGCCGATCAGGCGGGTGGACACCCCCCAGGAAGTAGCCCAGACGTGTTCCTGCTGATTGTTTTCGTTGAGGAAGGTCACGTCGAAAGCCTTGGCGAAGTTTTGTCCCAGGAAGTGTGAAGTACCTGCCTGCAGGGCTTTTCCGTCCTGCATGAGGGCCTCGATGCAAAAGGTTTCGTCAGCTCCTGCAAAGCGCTCATTGGCCGTTTTGATTCCTTTTACAACTGGCATGGCCATATAATCCTCAGCAAAAGTGGCATAGATATCGAGGATACGCAGCGTTTCCTCGAGCGCCTCTTCGCGGGTAGCATGGGCGGTATGGCCTTCCTGCCAGAGAAATTCGGCCGTGCGCAGGAACAGGCGGGTACGGAGTTCCCATCGCACCACATTGGCCCATTGGTTGATAAGGAGGGGCAGGTCGCGGTAGGAATTGATCCAGTTGCGGTAAGTGTCCCAGATGATCGTCTCGGAAGTTGGACGGACGATGAGTTCTTCTTCCAGTTTTGCATCGGGGTCCACCACCAGGCCCTTGCCATCTGGGGCGGCCATGAGGCGGTGGTGGGTGATGACCGCACACTCTTTGGCAAAACCTTCGACATGTTCTGCTTCCCGGCTGAGGAAACTTTTCGGGATAAAGAGGGGGAAATAGGCGTTCACATGGCCTGTTGCCTTGAACATACGATCCAGCTGGTCGCGCATGTTTTCCCAAAGGGCGAAACCGTAGGGTTTGATCACCATACAGCCCCGGACGGCAGAGTTCTCCGCCAGGTTAGCCTTTTTTACGATATCGAGATACCACTGTGCATAATCTTCGTTACGCGGCGTAATTTCTTTTGCCATAATTGCAAGCTTGTTTTTTATTCCTTAACAAGTGTTAAATCTAGGAAAATTGTGATTTAACAACTGTTTTTCACGATTTTAGGATTGTTTTAACTACAAAAGCGGCACAAAAGTAATAAATTCGTTGTTGAGATATGAAAAGCAGTAAATGATTTCGTCTTGCGACGTATATCCCTACTCCCTGGCGCGTGTGCGAAAGGCCAGGTATCCCAACTTTGAACTTGTTAAAACAATCCAAAGATGAAAAAAGGAATTATCCTGTGTACGTTGTTCTTCCTGCTTGCAGCCACACTTTCTTCTGCACAGGTCTCGGACGATGTTTATTTCGATCCTGCCAAAGACCGCGTGCAGCCGAAAAATCAAGTCTCTGCACGTGAAAGATATCCATCTGAAGGACAACAGGGCAATTATAGCGACGAGCAAAACGCCTATACCTTCGAAGATGAATACGATTACTACAACGACTACGATTATTACTATACCTCGCGTATCCGGCGCTTCCATCGTCCATATTACGGGTTTGGTTTTTTCGACCCCGTTTATGTGGATACATGGCATTATGACCCTTTTCTCACGCCCGGCGTAACCGTACTCATTTACGACGACTTATTCAGCAACCGTGCCTTCTCGCGCTGGAATCGCTGGAACCGCATGAACAATTGGGGGCCTGGCGTAAACGCCAATATCTCTCTTGGCTGGAACCCCTGGAACCGCTGGAATACCTGGGATCCATGGGGCTGGAACTCCTGGGGTTCGTGGAATAATTCCTGGAATAACTGGGGCTGGAATTCCTGGAATAGCTTCAATCGTTTTGGCTGGAACAACTGGGGGTTTGGTGGCCCTTACTGGTTCGGCGGCGGTTCGTTTGCCTGCCCGCCTACCTGGGGCAACGGCTTCGTATATAACACGATCATCAACATCCAAAACGACCAGGATATACACTTCGGGCCCCGTGGCGGAGGCAGCGCGACCGGGCCGGCACCGGGTACCGGCCCTGGACGTGGCCCGGGCGTCATTGATAATGCCCCGGGGAGTACCCCGCGCATAATCAATACCGCTGGTGGTCGTTTGCCGGAAACCGCACGGGTCCGCACCCCTGCTTCCGCCGGCAACAACGGTGACATCAACAACCCTGGTGAAAGGACTGCACCGGTCGAGACAAGGGAAAATGGCCGCTACCTCGACCGCTACCCCAGAAATACCGAAGTCGCCAATCCGGATACCCGGATCCCTGCCAATACCCGCACCCCTGCCGCCGAACGCTCCACACCAGCCAATCCGAATACACCAGCTACGAGGAGTTTTCCGTCTTATGATCCCGGCAGGAATAATACTTACGACCGCCCAAGGAATATGGATCCCGGCGTACGTACGGCACCCAGCACCCCGGCACCGCGTACCACACAAACTCCACCCCGGACTTATACACCGCCAACCCGTTCTTATGAGCGCAGCGGCGAAAGCTACGACCGCCCAAGAACCCCTGCATACAACCCAGGCAATAGTGGCCTCAACCAGCCACGCAATACAGACGGCGGCTTTAGTGCACCACGCAACAGCAGCCCCTCGGGCGGGTCTATCAATAACGCGCCTGCCCGGAGCAGCGGCAGTCCCTCGGGAAATACCCCGTCTTCCTCTTCAGGCGGACGTACCAGGAACTAACACAGGGCAGGTACACGCATTTTTGAGGTTGTGTAAAAAGACGCTTTTGCACCCAAAGGCAGCCTGCACCACCAAATGGCTTGAAAATATCCTCAACTTGAGGTTGTGTGGAAAGTATGAGCCGTGTTTTCAACGATTTTGCTTCGCAAAATCGTTGAAAACACGGCTCTGAAAAATATTATTTGGCGGCGTAAGCCGCCAAAGGACGCGCCGGAGGCTTTTTACACAACCCCAAGTCCTTCGGCGGCGAACACCGAGGGTAAGCTGTCATTTCATTCGCAAAAAGACTCATAAGATAAATGCGGTCGGGTACACCCCGCTTCGAAGCGGCCATTCCCTGCCAAATGTATTATTTATGCCAATCCAACTTTCTACGCTCTACGTCCAATTTTCAACTATGCGCAACCGCATCACCACAGCAATCCCATTCCTCGCTATCGCCGCCACAGCGGGCGCATTGCTGATCCTTCCTGTCCATACAACGGCACAGAACGTTGCCGATGCCCTGCGCTATGCGCAGTGGTCGTATGGCGGCACAGCCAGGTTTGTCGGTGCCGGGGGGACGATGAGCGCAATAGGGGCAGATCTTTCCCTGAGCAGCACCAACCCCGCCGGGATCGGATGGTACCAAAAATCAGAGTTCACCTTTACACCGGGCCTACTGAATACCACCGTAAATGCCAGGATGCTCGATGCGACCAATAGCCCGGACCTGGAAAGCCTTCGGGGCGCTCTCAATATACAAAACATGGGTATGGTATTCGTCTCCCAGCCCCAAAATGCAGGAAAATGGCGGGGCTCCAACTTTGCTGTTACCTTCAACCACCTCGCTAATTTCAATGGGGAATTTGCTTTTGAAGGTATTACCCGCGGCTCGGTTACCCAGCGTTATCAAGAGCTGGCCAATAGCGGGCTGGGACTCGACGACTATGAGACCGACCTCGCCAGTCAGGCCAGTGCACTCTATGATTTTGACGAGGATGGCCGCTATGATATTGATTATGAAATACCCCGACAAGCCCCTTTGCTATTCAAATCCCAGACAGGAAGCCTACGGGGGTCTATGTCGGAAATCAGTTTTGCCCTTGCCGCCAATTATGACGATGTGGTCATTATCGGTGCGAGCATCGGGCTACCCGTTGTGTATTATTCCCAGGATAAAACCTATATCGAGCAGGACGACCCCAAAATCGCCAATGGGGGAGCCGTCCCTTATTTCAAAGACCTCGAGCTCCGCGAACAATTGACTACTTTCGGCGGCGGGGTAAACGCCAAATTGGGCTTAATCGTCCGCCCTTCACAGTTTCTGCGTATTGCGGCATCCGTACACACCCCGTCTGTACTCTCCCTCAGCGATGACTATGAGTCCTCCCTGACCTACAACTATTATGAGGATGCCAGCGAAAAAGGCCGGTTCCTGGGAAAAACCGCCAGTTCGCCCGGCAGGTTCGAATACCTTCTCAATACTCCCTGGCGCGCTACCGGGGGTATCGGCATACTCTTTGGCAAAAACGGCTTCCTCAGCGCAGACATGGAATTTGTGGATTATGGGAAGTCACGATTCCGCTACAACGGTTTCTCCAGCGCCGAACAAAGTGTCAACAATAGCATCCAGAACCAACTTGCCGACGTGCTCAATCTCCGCATCGGGGGGGAATATGCTTATGATATCTTCCGGTTCCGTGCAGGGATTAACCGCCTGCCCTCCCCTTACCAAGGTGGAAACAACACCCGTTATATCCTGAGTGCAGGTGCCGGTATCCGCCTGAAAGGGTTTTTCATGGATTTTGCCTTCCGAAGCAGCAGGATGGAAGAACGCTATTATCCCTACCTCACCGATAGCGCCCCGGTCCAGGAAGTTTTGAACAAATCGTCACATGGTGCATTATTATGTACCCTGGGGGTCAAGTTTTAAGCTATCCGCCAGGGAAGGTAGAGGATATTCCGTAGGGCCTGATTTCTGCCCCAAACAAAATATAAAATGGATTCCCTGACACAAATCACTTTGGGCGCAGCGGTTGGCGAAATGGTATTGGGAAGGAAGGCCGGTAACAGGGCGATGCTCTGGGGTGCTATCGGCGGTACCCTGCCAGATATTGATGTGCTTGCCGGCCTTGGATCGGATGAAATCAGTTCACTGGCCTTTCACCGGGGAATAACGCATTCCCTGACCTTCGCCGTCCTTGTACCTCCCGCCCTTGGCTGGCTGATACACCGTCTTTACGCCCCCGAAAATCGCCTCTGGGCACCGGGGATATGGAAAGAATTTGCCCGTATCGGCGTATTTATGTTCGTCCTGCTGATGGTAGGGGCGAAAGTACTCCCTATTCCCTGGGTAGAATCCGTGTCCATTGCCTTCTATGTTGGATTTGGGATGCTCTTTTTTCCCGCATTCATTTTTGTACGCGAAAAACTTCGGCGGCGGCAAAACTCCTATCCGGAAATTTCCTGGAAGGAATGGTCCTGGTTGTTGTTTTGGGCCATCATCACCCACCCTTTGCTGGATGGATGTACCACCTTTGGCACCCAATTGTTTCAACCCTTCAGCGATTATCGTGTCGCCTGGAACAATATCTCCGTCGTTGACCCCGCCTATACCCTTCCCTTTCTAATATGTGTAATTGCCGCTGCCCGGTTTACACGGGATGCCGCATGGCGCCACAGAATCAATTATCTGGGGATTGGACTAAGCCTGGCCTATATGTTATTTACCTTTTTTAATCTCTATAAGGTAGAAAAAATTTATGCTGCATCGCTGCAAAAGCAGGGGATCAGCTACGAGCGGCTGATGGTCAGCCCTACTATTTTCAATAATATCCTCTGGCATGGAGTAGCAGAAACTGATAGCGCCTTATACATTGGTTCGTATTCTCTGTACGACCAGCAACGGGAAGTCCGGGACTTCAGGGCAATCCCCAAACAACATGGGCTCCTGCGAGGCCATTCCGACGACCGGGACATCGCTGTGCTCCGGTGGTTTTCAAAAGGATATTTCAGTGTCGGGGAAGGCAAAGAAGGCCATTTGATCTGGAGTGACTGGCGCTACGGCAGCTTTTCCGGATATGACAAACCCCCTGCCTCTGTCTTTACATATTCGCTCATCCCTCAAAACGGGGAATTAAAAGCCCGGCAATCCGAGCCTGAAATCGAAGATGCGAAAGCGGCATTGCAACAATTCTGGCAACGGCTCAAGGGAGAAACGCAGAGATAAATTCCTAAGGAACCCCGTGAGAAAACAAGGTTTATAACTCCAGGATAGGCCTATCCGATGGGTAATTTACCCATTTCAGAGATCAACTTTTCGTAGGAAGATGCTGTCAACGGCATCAGGGGGATACGCACCTCCCGCGTACAAAGCCCCTGTATCTCCAGGGCGGCCTTGATACCGACAGGGTTTCCTTCGGTATAGAGCCAGGGATGGATATCCAGCATGAGATTGTTAAGGCGGGCCGCTTCGGCAAAATTCCCCTGGCGGGCATGGCGTACCATTGCGGAAAAATGGTGGGGATATGCGTTTGCAATAACGGAAATCGCACCATCGGCACCACACGCAATCATGGGGACGGTGAGTACATCATCGCCTGAGAGTACAAGGAAATGATCGGGACGGTTTTTGAGGATCTGCATGGCCTGGACGAGGTCCCCGGAGGCTTCTTTCACCCCTATGAATTTTTCGCTTGCCCCGGCCAGCCGAAGGATAGTTTCCGGTTTGACATTGCTACCCGTACGCCCGGGTACATTATAAATGATAATCGGCACCGGGGATGCGTCTGCAAGCTGCAAATAATGGCGGTAAATGCCCTCCTGTGGCGGCTTGCTGTAGGCCGGGCTGCTGGACATGATTGCGGCGAAACCATCCAGATGGTAATGCCGGATTTTTTCCGCCAGCATATCCGTGAAATTACCGCCAAACATCCCTGCCACCACGGGCTTGCGCCCATTCACCGAGCGCAGGGTGAAATCGAATACTTCGCGACATTCTTTGCTGTTGAGGGTAATCGCCTCACCGGTGGTGCCAAGGGAGACGATATAATCCACCCCTCCATGGATCACGTACTCGATAATGCGTTCCAAAGCAGCATAATCCACTGCTCTTTGGCGGAATGGGGTGACCAGCGCGACGCCGGTACCCGACAGGCTATGCATGCGCATAATGGGTATTGGTCTTTTTCAGTAGTGACTCCATGTCGCGGATGAATTCCGGGACAGAGGCATTTTCGTGATCAATCATCAGGTCATAGATGTTGAGATCTTCCAGGAAGGGACCGACTTTGAGGTGGGCGGTTGCCTGAGCGGCAATAAAATCGAGGGAATTTTTGGCCCGGGCATTCAGGTGGATAAGCAAATCGAAAGGCTCCTGAAGAAACTGATCTACTGCGCGGCCTTGAGGGCGCAGCGCCCAGTCCAGCATTTTCAGGCTGAAAGATGGAAAGGGAAGGCTGCCATCTTCCTGATGGCTGTCAATAGCTCCCAGCAAGGCCACTTTTTTTCCTTTCCTGCGCAGTTGGTCGGCATATTCGAGTACCTGCTCCTGTACTGCCGGATCTGTAGCGTTGAACAGGACGCCTATGCTCCTGGCCTTATCCAGGTTCATGGGCATTTTAGCCCCGGGCTTTTGCTTTCCGAGCAGCTCTACAAGAGATTGGTGGTTGAAATATAGTTTGATATTTTGTAGTAATCCCATAGCATTATTTTTCAGGCCTCACCCTTTTTTTTCGAAATCTCGTATTCCCCCATACGGGCATATTTTTCAATGCGGGCCGCTATGCGATCGTCCGGATCCATAGGCATCAGTTCAGTCAAAGACGCTTTAATCTGGTTTTTCATCGTTTGGGCCATTTCTGCCGGTGCCGCATGCGCCCCACCAATAGGTTCCTTGACAATCCCGTCAATAAGGCCGTTGGCAAACATATCATCGGCAGTCAGCTTGAGGGCTTCGGCGGCCTGTTCTTTGAAATCCCAGCTTCGCCAGAGGATCGAAGAGCAGGATTCTGGAGAAATAACCGAATACCAGGTATTTTCGAGCATAAAGACGCGGTCGCCCAGTCCAATGCCCAGGGCGCCACCAGATGCGCCTTCACCGATGATGAAACAGATAATGGGCACGCGCAGTTGTGCCATTTCGAAGAGGTTGCGTGCGATTGCTTCTGCCTGGCCGCGTTCCTCGGCTTCGAGCCCGGGATAGGCTCCCGGTGTATCAATCATGGTGATTACCGGGACACCGAAGCGCTCGGCAAGTTTCATCAATCGCAGCGCTTTGCGGTAACCTTCGGGGTTGGCCATACCGAAATTGCGGTATTGACGCATTTTCGTATTGATCCCCTTTTGATGCCCGATCACCATAACTGTCTGCTCATCGAGGGAAGCCAGGCCACCGACAATCGCCTTGTCGTCGCGGACGGAACGGTCGCCATGCAGTTCTATGAACTTACTGCACATCTGGCTGATATAAAACAGCGTATAAGGCCTTTCCGGATGCCGCGACACCTGGACCTTTTGCCAACCCGTCAGGTCTGAGTAGATTTCCTTACTCTTCACGTAAATTTTCTGCTCGAGGGTCTGAATCATTTCGGTAACATCAATTTCCCCGTCAGTACCGATTTCCCTGAGCTTTTCCAGTTGTTCGTAGAGGGTCTCCAGCGGTTTTTCAAAATCCAGGAACACCATAAGCACTTAATTTTTAGGATGTATTTCAACCGGGGGCGTAAATTTACGAATAAAGTGCTGCTTACACTTCCTGATGCACTTTTTTTCATTTTTTTCAAAAAAGACTTGCAAAAAATCCTTATTGACCTTATATTTGCACACGCTAAAGGAGAAACACCTAAAAGCAAAGCTGGTTCGGTAGTTCAGTTGGTTAGAATACCTGCCTGTCACGCAGGGGGTCGCGGGTTCGAGTCCCGTCCGGACCGCAAAACTTAAAAAAGCCTGTAAGTCAAAAACTTACAGGCTTTTTGTTTTTAGCTGCGGTTAGACTGGGCTTGTGTAAAAAGGCCGGAGGCCGTCATTTGGCGGCTGACGCCGCCAAATGATATTTTAAACGAACACTGTTTTCATTGATTTTGCTTCGCAAAATCAATGAAAACAGTGTTCGTTTAAAACTTTCTTTCGCCGCCGAAGGCGGCGGAATAGCGGAATACTTTCTGCACAATCCCTGGGGTTAAAAGCCTCCGGTACGTCATTTGGCATTTGGCGGCTGAAGCCGCCAAATAATATTTTTTAAGCGCCGCGTTGTCAACAATTTTGCTTCGCAAAATTGTTGACAACGCGGCGCTTAAAAACTCAATTTTGCCGCCTACGGCGGCAAAATACTTTTTATACAACCTCGTATAAAATATTCCTGCTATCCTCAATAAATCCCTTATTTTACCTGCCACATACCGCCTACACATGAACAAGAACACCAACAACCAACTTGACCGCACACTCGGTCCGCTCATGCTCTGGGGACTGGGCGTCGGCTACGTCATCTCGGGCATGTATTTTGGCTGGAACCTCGGTCTGGAGAAAGGGGGTACGCTCGGCCTGGCAGTGGCCACCGCTTTCATCATTATCATGTACCTGGCGTTTACCTTCAGCTATACCGAACTTGCCTGCGCCATCCCGCGCGCCGGGGGTGCTTTCGATTACGCCATGCGCGCCCTGGGCAAAGACTGGGGTTTTTTTGGCGGTATGGCCCAGAATATAGAATTTATTTTTGCCCCACCTGCCATCGCTTTTGCTATTGGTGCCTATCTTAATATCTTCCTCCCCGGCGTACCTGTCCCGGCGATCGCTGTGATCGGCTACCTGATTTTCACCGGGCTCAACATATACGGCGTCAAGGCAGCGGCCTCCTTTGAGTTGGTTATAACGGTCATTGCCGTGCTGGAACTGCTCATTTTTGCCGGGGCTGCACTCCCCGCCTTTCAGTGGTCCAACTTCACGCAAAATGCCCTGCCCAACGGCTGGTCGGGGGCTTTCGCCGCTATCCCCTTTGCCATCTGGTTCTTCCTGGCTATTGAAGGGGTGGCCAATGTAGCAGAAGAGACCGTCAACCCGCAGCGCAATGTGCTGATCGGCTTTGGCTCCGCCATCCTGACGCTGGTGGCCCTGTGTATCCTCACCTTCCTGTCCTCCGTAGGCGTTGCCGGCTGGGAAGCGGTTGTATATCCGGCTCCCGGTGCCCAGGCTACCGACTCGCCACTCCCGCTCGCCCTTTCCCACCTGTATGGGAAAAATCACGTCCTGTACACCCTGGTCACCTCCATTGGCCTCTTTGGCCTAATCGCCTCTTTCCATGGCATTATCCTCGCCGCCGGACGCGCCACTTTTGAATTTGGCAGGGTGGGGTTTGCACCCGCCGCACTGGGCAGGGTACACCCGCGGTTCAAGACCCCCGCCAACGCACTGCTCCTCAACCTGGCCATCGGTATCATAGCCCTGCTGACCGGCAAAACTGCTCAGATTATCATTATTGCCTGTTTTGGTGCCCTTTCCCTATATATAATCTCTATGATTTCCCTACTCGTCCTACGCAGGAAAGAACCTGCGCTGGAGCGGCCGTTCAAGGTGCCGTTTTATCCCGTTACCCCCATCATCGCTTTGCTCATCGCTGGCGTTGCCCTGGTGGCCATGACCATCTACAATTTCCATTTAGCCCTGGCATACTTTGGGATTCTCCTGATAACTTTTGTATGGTTTAAATTATCCCCCGGAGGAAAGCGTTGACGGTATTTTATCCGCCGCTTCCTGTCCCGGTACCATTCCGATCCCCGTTTCCCAGGTCTTTTTTTTAACTTGCATGGCAATTCGAAACGATATGGCAATAAAAGGAAAGCTCAACCTGGAAGCACTCCGGAAAAAAATCGAAGCCGGCAAAATCGAAACGGTAATCCTGGCTTTCACCGACCATTATGGCCGGCTTGCCGGCAAGCGCTTCGATGCCGAATTCTTCCTGGAATCAGCGTGGAAAGACGGCACCCACGCCTGTAACTACCTGCTGACTACCGATATGGAAATGGCCCCCGTGCCCGGTTATGCTTTTGCCAACTGGGAGTTGGGCTACGGCGATTTTCACCTTTCCCCAGACATGGAAAGCCTGCGAAAACTGAGCTGGCAGCGACGCACCGCCCTCGTGCTCTGCGACGTTTCAGACGACAAAACCCATCGCCTGGTACCGGAAACGCCACGTACCATCCTCAAAAACCAGCTTCAAGCGCTCCACGCAATGGGATATAGCTGCAAAGCGGCCTCCGAACTGGAGTACTACCTCTTCGACCAATCCTATAAACAAGCCCACGCGCAGCATTACCACGATTTAAAACCTTCCGGCTGGTACCTCGAAGATTATCATATCCTACAGGGGACCCGTACCGAGCCATTCACCGCTGCTGCGCGCAAGCACCTCAAAAAATCGGGGGTCCCCGTAGAAAATTCGAAGGGCGAATGGGGCCTCGGGCAGCACGAACTCAACGTGCGCTATACCGATGCACTGGAAATGGCCGACCGGCATGTAATCTATAAACAATGCCTCAAGGAGATTGCCGATACGATGGGCCTCTCGGTCACTTTTATGGCAAAATATCACGAAGACCGCGCCGGCTCGAGCTGCCATATCCACATGAGCCTGTGGAAAGATGGGCAAAATGCCTTCGAAGGGGATAAAGAACTGGGTCCTGTCCATTGTTCCGACCTCTTCCGCTGGTTCCTTGGCGGCTGGATCCGCTACGTCCCCGACGTGATGCCTTTCTATGCCCCTACCATAAATTCCTACAAGCGCTTTGTTGATGGTTCCTGGGCCCCCACCCGCCTGGCCTGGAGCTACGACAACCGGACCGCAGGGTTCCGCGTCGTGGGACACGGAAAAAGCCTCCGCATCGAATGCCGGATACCCGGTGCAGACTGCAACCCTTACCTCGCCTTTGCAGCAGCTTTGGCCTCCGGACTGGAAGGCATCCGGGAAAAAATCGAACCCCCTCCGCTTTTTGATGGCGATATCTATGCTGCCCACCACCTTCCACGGGTGCCCTACACCCTGGAAGAAGCTGTCAGTTGCTTCGAATCCAGCACCATGGCCAAAAAAACTTTCGGAGAAGCTGTAGTCGCCCATTACACCCATTTTTTCAAAAAAGAAAATGAAGCTTACCGGAATGCAGTGACAGACTGGGAGCGAAAGCGGTATTTTGAACGGATTTAGCGCGTGTACTTAAGGGGAATTTTTAAAAAACCAGACAATAACCATACCAATGAAATTGAAAGACAAAGTCGCCCTTATCACCGGGGGCAGCAGTGGAATAGGCAGGGAAACCGCCCTGCTCTTTGCCCGCGAGGGTGCAAAAGTGGTGGTTTGCGATATCAATGAAGAAGGCGCAGCGGATACCCTAAAGCTGATCGCAGAGGAAGGCGGGAAAGCCGCCTTTTGTCGTGCCGATGTATCCAAAGCAGAAGACTGTGCCGCAATGGTTGCCTTTGCAGAAACCACCTTTGGCCGCCTCGATATCCTCTTCAACAACGCCGGGATCATGCACAGCGATGACGACGATGCCGTGAACACCGGGGAGGATGTCTTTGACCTCACCATGGCCATCAACGTGAAAGGGGTCTTTATGGGTTGTAAATACGGCATACCGGCCTTGCGCAGGGCCGGCGGCGGTGCTGTCATCAATACTGCTTCCTTTGTAGCGCACCTTGGGGCAGCTACCCCTCAAATTGCCTATACCGCCAGCAAAGGTGCTGTCCTCTCCATGACCCGCGAGCTCGCCGTGCGGCATGCCCGGGAAAATATCCGGGTCAATGCCCTTTGCCCGGGCCCCCTGCGCACCGAACTGCTCATGAAGTTCCTGGATACCGAGGCAAAAAAACAGCGCCGGCTCGTCCACATCCCCATGGGCAGATTCGGAGAAGCTGCTGAAATGGCCAAAGCCGCCCTTTTCTTAGCTTCTGACGACTCCTCCTTCATGACCGGCACCGAATTCCTGGTGGATGGGGGGATAACATCCGCTTATGTGACGCCAGAGTAAGGCAAAAAATTGGGTGCAACCTTTTGCTCAATCAAATATACACCTCATGCTTCAGTGTATCAGTCCTGTAGATCAGTCCGTATTCGTCCGGCGAGACCCTGCAGAGGAACAAGCTATCGAACGTGCACTTGCCCTTTCGCAAACGGCAGCACACACCTGGAAGCAAACCGCTCTGGCCGAACGTATGGCGCTTTGCCAAAAAGCCGTGGACTATTTTTTGAAAAATGCCGGTGAAATTGGCCAGGAGATTACCTGGCAGATGGGAAGGCCGGTGCGCTACAGCCCCTTCGAGATTACCCGGGGCTTTCAGGAACGGGCGAAGTATATGATGGAAATTGCCCCTGCCGCACTGGCCGATATCGAAGTGCCGCCTGCAGAAGGCTTCCACCGCTTTATCCGCCGGGATCCGCTCGGTACTGTACTGGTCCTGGCCCCCTGGAATTATCCCTACCTGACATCTGTCAATGTCGTCATCCCCGCCCTGCTGGCCGGCAACAGCGTCATCCTCAAACACGCTGCGCAGACCCCCCTGTGTGCAGAGCGCTATGCAGAAGCTTTCCGGTATGCAGGGCTCCCACCAGGCGTTTTTCAATATCTGCACCTCTCCCACGAGCAGGTAGCAAAAGTAATCGGCGATGAGCGGATCAGCTATGTGGCTTTTACCGGATCGGTAGAAGGGGGGGCAGCCGTACAGCAGGCCGTAGGCCAGCGCTTTATCCATACCGGCCTGGAACTTGGCGGTAAGGACCCCGCATACGTCCGGCCCGATGCCAACCTGGATGCTGCCATCGAAAACCTGGTAGATGGCGCCTTTTTCAACTCCGGCCAGTCGTGCTGCGGCATTGAGCGCATCTATGTGCATGACACCCTTTTCGACCGCTTTGTAGAAGGATTTGTTGCGCTCACCCGCCAGTACGAACTCGGTGACCCGCTTTTGCCGGAGACCACCCTCGGCCCGATGGTCAGGACCTCCGCCGCACACTTCGTCCAGGCCCAGATTGATGAGGCCCTGGCCAAAGGGGCTAAGGCACTGATTGATCCGGGATCTTTTCCTGCGCACCGCCCCGGCACACCCTATATGGCCCCGCAGGTACTCGTTCAGGTTGATCATCGTATGGCCATTATGCGGGAGGAAACTTTCGGACCTGCGGTCGGTATTATGCCGGTAAAAAGCGACGAGGAAGCCATACATCTGATGAATGACAGCCGCTACGGCCTCACCGCTTCTATCTGGACTTCAGATGAAGCAGCGGCCATCCACATCGGCGATCAACTACATACCGGCACCTGTTTTATGAATCGCTGCGATTATCTGGACCCTGCCCTCGCCTGGACGGGCGTCAAAGACTCCGGTAAAGGTTGTACTCTTTCCCGACTGGGATTTGAGGCGCTAACGAGGCCGAAATCGTTTCATTTAAAAAAAGGGTGAGGATTTGAGGGCTGTGTTTTTTGATTTTGCTTCGCAAAATCAAAAAACACAGCCCTCAAAAAATATCCTTTAGCGGCTTGCGCCGCCAATAATTATTTTTTAATATGAAAACCGGTTTACTTCTTTGCGACCATGTCAAACCTCCATTCCTGGATATTCAGGGGGATTATCCGGATATGTTCCGGGCCTTTCTGCCGGAACTGGCCTTTACCGATTACGATATCTGCAGGGGGCATTACCCTTCAAGTGCAGCAGTGTGCGACGTCTGGATAACCACCGGGTCTGTGCGTTCTGTTTATGACGACCTGGGCTGGATCCACTGGTTAAAAGACTTTGTAGGGGAAATCCAGCATTCGGGAAAGAAGTTCGTGGGCACCTGCTTCGGGCATCAGATGCTTGCCGAGGCGCTGGGGGGAAAGGTACTGAAAGCGCAGAGTGGCTGGTCGGTGGGGGTCCATACTTTTGAAGTCCTGCACAAGGCCAGTTGGATGCAGCCGGAAATTCCCACCTTCAACCTGCTTATGATGTGCGCCGACCAGGTCGTACAATTGCCCCCGGACAGCGAGGTGATGGCTTCTGCCCCTGACTGTCCGGTGGGTATGTTTACGGTAGGCAAAAATATGCTCGGCATCCAGGCCCATCCGGAATTTTCCGTGAAATATGAAAAAGCCGTGATGGACAGCCGCGTCCAGCTTATTGGCGTGGAGAAATGGGAAAAAGCCAATGAAAGCCTTTCCAGCCCTGTTGACCAGTCGCTGATCAAGGAATGGGTGCTGCGATTTTTGGAAGTCCCTACAATTTCTGCATGAATACTTCGCCCAACGGAAAATGCAGATTGGTGAATACCGCGCTGCGCAGTTCCGCCCCTTCCGTAACGGGTGTCAGACCGGTAAATATTCCGGCTTCGTTGC
>Ga0209985_10000640_pt1 | contig 37007 bp, 36 predicted proteins | sample NOAtaG_FD_187305 | JGI IMG/M metagenome (GOLD analysis project Ga0209985, IMG submission 187305) | Freshwater lake microbial communities from Lake Erie, under a cyanobacterial bloom - NOAA_Erie_Diel6S_1000h metaG (SPAdes) (version 2) | ecosystem: Environmental > Aquatic > Freshwater > Lake ...
GCGGCTTGGATGTCCTCTTTGGTGATGGATTTCATGAGATCAGGATAGTTTAAAGCTGGCTCTAGCGAACCGACAATGCGATCGTAGTATCCATAAATACCTGCGCGTTCTTTCGGTGATTCATTGCCAAAGATGAAGCGATTGCTAACTTGAGTGCGGATCTTGGCTAATTCCTCATCAGTAACAGGAGTTTCATGCAGCTTGAGGATATGTTCGCGAATTGCCTCTTCAACGATCGCCACATCTTCCACATTCAACTTCGCAAATACTTGAAAAGTTCCTTGCCAACGCATCGCTGAATTGCTCACAGAAATGCGATCAACAATGCGTCGATTTTCGCGCAAGTCCTTTACCATCCGCGAAGTGCGTCCACTACCGAGAATATTTGCCAAAATACTTAAGGGATAGGTTTCCGCTAAATCCCTTAAACCAGCAACGCGCCATGACATGCTCAGTCTGGCTTGCTTCAGGCTTGAATCAGTGACTTCCCGCCGCACAACTTCTGTAAATGGCTTTTCGGATATAAAGTCCTTGTGCTTTGGTTGGACAGCGATCGCATCTCTTTCATTTTGTGTCTCAAAATAATCCGCAATCACACCAATCATCTCACTGACGGGTAAATTGCCAACAACAGCGATTGTGATATTTTGAGGTGCATACCATTGGCGATGAAACGATCGCATTTGCTCTGAGGTGACGTTTTCAATGACATCTACGGGGCCCAGAACAGCACGACGATATGGTAACTGCTCATACACTAATTCCGAAATATGACGATAAATACGGCGATCGGGATTATCTTCACTGCGGCGAATTTCTTCTAGTACCACATGACGTTCGCGCTGAAATTCTTCGTCAGGAATGCTAGATTTTAGTACTATATCCAGTTGTAGAGGCGCAAGTTTCGCAAAATCTTTAGGCGCAACATTGATATAAAAATGCGTGTAGTCCTGACTTGTAGCCGCATTAGTATTACCACCATGAGACTCGATCGCCTGTTCAAATTCCCCTAAGCCAAGGCGATCGCTCCCTTTGAACACCATATGTTCTAAGAAATGTGCCATGCCGTTGATGTCATCACTCTCAACCGCAGAGCCAACGTCAACCCAAATACTGAGATTGACCGCATCAACAGGAATCTGTTCGGCAATAATCTTCACCCCATTGGGCAGGATATGCTGAGTGGGAGAAGAAGAGACTGAAGCCTGATCAAGAGCAGCTTGATCAAGAGCAGATACATCTAACCGACGTGGAATGACGATCGCTGGCATGGCAAATTTAAGGTTTTTTACTAAATTTTTAAATAAAAATCGCTTTTATATTTGATTCTAGGTGGCGCATAGCGTCACCTAGCCAAAATCACATTCTTTCTAGAGCTTGCAATTTGTAATAAGCTTCTCGCAGTTGCAAGCCAGAAGTATCTTCTAGCATAGCAGCAAAATCATAGGACTCTTGGTAAGCAGCGCGTGATTTTGGCAGATTTCCAAAAGATAAGTACAAATCACCCAAATATCGCTGTGCGATCGCTGCCGTTTCGAGATCTCCCATTACCAAAGCCAAGCTCGATCGATTTTGCAATAATTCCTCGATCCGATAAAAATTAGGAACTTCAAGATAAGCCGCAATCAAGCGATCGCTTGCCACTGCCATCAATGGATAATTGCGATATTGGCGGGCGATCGTCAGAGCCATGCCATAGTCCTTGATCGCTGATTTGTAATTATCCAACGACATAAAACTATCGCCGCTATTGACATAGACATAGCCCTCACCGATCGCCTCACGGAGTGGATATTTTTTGATCGATGCATAATAGAGCTTGATCGCCGCCATGTGGTCGCCATAACGTCCTGCAATTAGGCCCTTATTATTTAGAGCAAGCGCGGTATTCAGTCCTTGATCATTTTGAATAGCCAGATCAAGAGTTTCGTTGTTGAGTTTCGCCGCAGATTCTAGCTTGTTTTGGGCAATCTCAAAACTGACCAGATTATTGGAGCTTTCCAACTTTGCGCCATTGTCTTGCAGAGTATTGGCATAACGGATTCTTTGACGAGTCGTATCTTGAGCGGCTTTCGCTGCTCCCATCATTTCATAGGCATCGCTCACTCTTGCTAGCGTGTAGGCGATCGCAGGTTGGTCATTAATGCGGCGGTAATAGCCGATCGCATAGAGCCAAGTCTTAATGGCTTCGCGTGGTTTACCATCTTTGAGTTGTACATAGCCAAGATCAATCAAGCGATCAGCTTCATTGCGAACAGCAGGATTTGCGGGGTTAACAATTGTGTGCTGCGCCTGTGTCGGCATCGGCACAATAATCGCCCCCACAAAGGCCGCTAAAATCGTTGCGCCGATATTAGCAACCGACATTTTCTGATGCTTTCTATACATATCCCTACATCCTCACCAATAAGGTGGACATATTGTAGCGACATAAAAGCAATTTTTTATAAAAGTTTTCTGGCATTTTCTGACAAATAATAAAAAGCCATGCTTTGCATGGCTTTTTATTAGATAACGCTCAAAACTAAGCCCTTCAGATACGCTCCTTCAGGATGAAAAATACTCGTGGGATGATCGGCAGGATGGGTTAAATGATGTAAAACCTTGATTGTACGACCTGATTCGATCGCAGCAGCAGTCACCGCACCCGAAAAATTCTCCACATTCACCACTTGAGAGCAGGAAAATGTGAATAGCAAACCACCACTTTTCAGCTTAGACATGGCTTGCAAATTCAACCGTCGATAAGCTTGCATTGCTGAATGTCGCGCCGATAAACTTTTAGCAAAAGCAGGTGGATCAAGCACGATCGCATCGTAATCGCGATCGCATTGCTTCAGAAAATCAAAGACATCGCCTGTGAAGGAAGTATGATTTGCCTGACGCTCCGCATCAAAATTTGCAGCAATATTCCGATTTGTCCATTCCATCGCCTTGACTGAGCTATCAATAGAATGTACTTCTCGCGCTCCTGCTGCCACTGCATAAACAGAGAATCCGCCCGAATAGCAGAAGGTATTTAAAACTTTTTTGCCTGTGGCATATTTACCAAACAAGCGGCGATTTTCGCGTTGATCTAGGAAAAAACCTGTCTTTTGCCCCCTTTCCCAATCAACAATAAAGCGATATCCATATTCTAAAACTTCAGCACTATCAGTAGATTTTTCACCAATTAATAGCCCATCCTGAGACTGAGTTTGTGATTTGCGCGAAAGAGTCGCCGAGCTTTTATCATAAACAGCTTGTAAGCGATCGCCATAAATTTCCTTTAATATTTCTGCAATTTCCTGCCGATATCCATATGTCCCCAGTGAATGGCACTGCAAAACCGCTGTCTCACCATAAACATCAATAATTAATCCTGCTAAACCATCACCTTCCGAATTAATCAAGCGATAGCAATTTGTCTCTGGATTATCAATTAATCCTAGTTGCTTTCTCAGAATAAAAGCTTGCTGTAGGCGATCGCGCAATAAACTTTGCATCGACTCCACAGGCTGAAACGATAGCACCTTAATCGCAATGCTACCCATACCCCACAAGCCGATCGCCAAGAACTTACCATCTTCGCTATAGGCTTCTACTAAGTCACCATCATTGACTTGTCCTTGCATTTTGGCGATCGCGCCCGAAAAAATCCAAGGGTGAAAACGCTGAACCGCATCGACTTTTTTACGATGAATAATCGCACGGGGCAACGATGACATAAGTAATAAATTTTTAGAGGACAGGCTGCTAAACATAACACAGAAATGAGAGTAGGCAATTCTCGTGATGAAAACAATTTTGGGATTTCTAGCACCGCAAGAGATGGAAATCCCAAAATTGTTTTTTGAAAGCCTGCCTGAGACTAGCTTTCAAAAAACAATTTTTAAAATGAGAATATTTGGTTTTGATGAGAATTGCTGCCTTGCTAATGACATTTATGTTATTCTCAAGAAGCTACCGTTATTGATAATGCTATGACTTCTGCGGAGCCTACCTATTCACCTGAAGCCCTCAAGGCTGAACTCAACTCAAAGGGTTGTCGCATGACACCTCAGCGCGAGGTGATTTTAAGTACATTTCAAACCCTCCCTGAAGGTGAACATCTCAGTGCTGAGGATCTTTACGAACGCTTAAAAGTGCAAGGTGAAAATATTAGTCTTTCGACAATTTATCGCACTGTGAAGATGATGGCGAGAATGGGGATATTACGTGAATTAGAACTCACAGAAGATCATAAACATTATGAAATTAATCAGCCTAAGCCTCATCACCACCACCACTTAGTCTGCGTCAAAACTAACCGTGTTATTGAATTCAAAAACGATCAGATTCTCACGATTAGTAAAAAAGTTGCTGATAAGTATGGTTTCTCAGTCCTAGATTGCCAACTCACCATAATTGGCGTAAGTCCAGAAGGACAGCGATCAATCTTTTGAAAACAGTTAAATAAAAAGGGCGCTTTGCGCGCCCTTTTTATTTAACTGTTTTTGGCAAAATCTTCTTGGGCATAAACTCTGAATCTGTCTAAATCAGCTTGCAAAGTGGACTCAACAACTTGGCCTAAAAATAAATTATCCATAAGTTGTCCAATCGCAGGAATCGCATAAGCAATGCTTAATTTCACAATTGTCATGTTGTTTGGGCGACCATAAAACCTCACAGCTCCACGATTTGGTAAACCACCAATCGATTCCCACTGAATAATTTGATTGGGAATTTGTTTGAGAATTCGTGATTTCCAAGTAAAAGTTAAACCGTTAGTTCCGAGTTTCCATGCTGATATCTCAGGATCGGTTGTGACTACTACAGAGTCAATCCACTTCATCCAACGGGGCATAGCCTGTAAATCTGACCATAACGACCATGCATATTCTACGGGAATAGCTACTTCAGTTTGGACGGTATGTTCGAGCCAATCACTCATTGAATAATCGTTAGTTTGTTACAAAGTTTTACTTATAAGTACCTCGGCAAAATTAAAAAAATAGCCAAAATCTACGCGGACGGTAAAGATTCTTGAGCTTTATTTTTAATCGTGCGTAGCTACTTACCCATCATAATAACAAAGCAGTCTTTATAAATAAAAGTGAAAAGCATTGCAAAGCAATGCTTTTCACTTTTATTTATAAAGACAAGACTTTCGGAATAGTTAAGAAGACTAGACTAAGTGACAACAATCGTAATAAAATATTAAGGTGATGTAGCTAGTTTGACCACTGGAAGAGTTTTACTGTGGGTTTATTCCGCCATTTTACTAAAGACATCGGCATTGACCTCGGTACTGCCAACACGCTTATTTATGTGTCTGGTGAAGGTATTGTTCTGCAAGAGCCATCAGTTGTCGCAATCGATCAACGAGATAAGACTGCCTATGCAGTCGGAAATGAAGCTAACAAAATGATCGGACGCACTCCTGGTGACATCATCGCAGTGCGCCCCCTTAAAGATGGAGTAATTGCTGACTTTGACTCGGCTGAGTTAATGCTGCGTTCGTTTATTCAGAAAGTTAAAAAAGGGGTTTTTAATCCACGTATTGCCATCGGTATTCCTAGTGGCGTAACAGGCGTAGAATGGCGAGCCGTCATGGATGCAGCTCGTCGTGCTGGGGCAAGTGAGGTCTATCCAATTGATGAGCCGATTGCCGCAGCGATTGGGGCAGGGCTGCCTGTAACTGAAGCCACTGGTAACATGATTATCGACATCGGTGGTGGTACTACCGAAGTTGCGGTTATGAGTTTACAAGGAATTGTTTTGAGTGAGTCGGTGCGGGTTGCGGGTGACGAGCTCAGCGAAGCAATCATGAAATACATGAAGACTGTACATAACCTCGTCGTTGGGGAACGTACATCTGAAGAAATCAAAATTAAAATTGGTTCAGCTTATCCGATCAAAGAAGAGACTTCTATGGAGGTGCGGGGATTGCACCTACTATCAGGTTTACCTCGTACTGTCACTGTAAAATCTTCAGAAATTCGTGAAAGTATGAGTGAGCCACTGTCAGTAATCATTGAAGCTGTAAAGCGTACTTTAGAAAGAACACCACCAGAACTAGCTGCCGATATTATTGATCGCGGTATTATGTTGGCTGGTGGTGGGGCAATGCTAAATGGTATTGATACCCTGATTAGTCATGAGACTGGAATTATTACTCACATTGCTCCAGCTCCTTTGGACTGTGTGGTAATCGGTGCTGGTCGCGTTTTAGAAGATTATAAAAATCTTGGTCGTGTCTTAACCAGTCGCTTGAAAAGTTTATAGGTAAATTTTTCATGGATTCAATCCGTAGTTGGTGGGAGCGATATCGCTTTCAGACTGTTGTTATTACTGCTGGTATCAGCTTGGCTTGGTTAATCCGTCAAACTCAAGGTATAGCAATTATGGAGATGTATCAGTTTCTTAGCCGCCCCTTCCAATCAAATGTATCTAAGCAAGAGATATTGCAAGATGCACAAGTCCGTGAACTCCGCTACCGCTTAACTGAGCTAGAGTCTCAAAACCAGCGAATTAAAGAGCTTTTGAAGTTGAAAGTATCTTCTAACAGTTCTGGTACTTGGGCGGCTGTAATTGGTCGTGGTGCTGACTCTTGGTGGAATCAAATTTTAATTTCTAAAGGTAGTAATGATGGCATTAATACTGGGGCATATGTCATTGCACCAGGAGGCTTAGTCGGTCGTGTTACTCATGCATCACCAAACAGTAGTCAAATTTTGCTAATTAGTGATCCTAATAGTCAAGTTGGTGTTGTGATTAGTCGAAGTCGCATTAGCGGAATGCTCAAGGGGCTAAGCCAAAATATTGCTACCTTAGAATTTTTTGAGCGTGATCCAGATGTAAAAGTGGGTGACATCGTTAGCACTTCGCAATTTAGTACCTTATTCCCCGAAAATCTTCCTGTTGGTAGGATTAAATCTATTAATCTTGATAAGCAACCTGCTCCTGAGGCAATTGTCGAGTTCTCTACTCCTCTGGGGTTACTCGATTATGTCGAGGTATATCCTTTTGAAGAGAGCCGATAACCCAATCAACAAGAAGAATGCTCGATCGCAAAGTCCCTTTATCAAAAAAGTTTTTAAACTGGGCAGTAACCATTGGTTCCCTGATAATTTGTATTTTATCAATGTATACCAGATTCCCCGGAATGACCTTGATGGGAATTGCTCCTAACTGGCTGCTAATTTGGCTAGTGGCTTGGAGTGTAAACCGTCCTGTAATTTTGTCTGTAATGGTGGGTATCGCGTTGGGATTTATACAAGACAGTATGACTTTTTCTGGTATGAGTATTGCGCCAACTCATGCTCTTGGTCTTGCGATCTCGGGGGGGCTTACCTCACTTTTGCAAAAACAGAGATATGTGCAAGAGGATTTTATTTCGATCGCTTTAATTGTGTTTGGCATGGCAGTAATTGTTGAGACTATGCATGCAGTGCAACTGACTGCTATGGGATCTGGTATGGATAATGTTTGGGTTCTACAGCAACGAATTGCTCTTAGCTCCGCAATTTTAAGTAGCTTGTGGTCACCTGTAATTTACTTTCCTCTCAGTCGTTGGTGGCGATCTCTAGAGAGAAAAGAGGATTAATCTTAAAATCTAATTCTTGCTCAGATTTTAAAACCATAAAAAATGGAATATCTTTTTTTAGGTTTGGCAATTTCGCTAGTAATTGGATTCGAGTTTGTTAATGGGTTTCATGACACCGCCAATGCAGTTGCAACTGTCATTTACACAAATACTCTCAAGCCAACTTACGCGGTGATATGGTCAGGGATTTGCAACTTTCTGGGTGTCTTGACATCTAGTGGTGCGGTTGCATTTTCGATTGTGTCTTTATTGCCTGTGGAATTAATTGTAAATGTAGCTTCGTGGCAAAGCTTTGTGATGGTGACCGCTTTACTAAGCTCAGCGATTGTCTGGAATTTGGGAACTTGGTATTTAGGCATACCCGTATCGAGTACTCATACTCTCATTGGAGCAATTATAGGAATTGGTATAGCAAATTCAGCATTCGCGACTGGAAGCAATTGGTGGGACGGGATAAATTGGCTTAAATTGCAGGAGGTGTTAATTTCACTTGTCGTTTCTCCATTAATAGGTTTTTGTGCAGTATTTATTCTATTTCTAATTGCAAAATCTCTAATTAAACAAGAGGAGCTTTATACCGCTCCCAAGGATAATATTCCCCCTTTTAGAGTTCGTGTAGCTTTAATCTTGACTTGTACTGGGGTTAGTTTTGCCCATGGCTCTAACGATGGACAGAAGGGAATGGGATTAATGATGTTGATTTTAGTGGGTATTTTGCCAAGTATTTTTTCTTTGAATATGCATACGAGCCATCAAGCGATCGCTCAATTAGTTGCTACATCTCAAGCAGTCGTGCCAGTATTTGCTTCACAGCTACGTCAATCTTCGACTCATAATCTCATTCTTGAAAATGTACAATTTGAAAATGGGCAAGCAGAGCTTACTAATTTCTTAAAACCTCAAGGTCAGATGGATGAAAATACTTGGCGATCGCTATTGTCTAAAAGTCAGTTGATAGCAAAGAATTTGTCAATGCATAATAACTTTATTGATATTAAAGATAGTGATCGCTATCAAATCAGAACAGCTATGTATCTTGTGGCTAATACTATTACTAAACTAGAAAAACAACAAAAACTAGCTAATCTGGATCGTCAATCTGTACTAATTGACTATCGAAATCAATTAGATAAAACTACCAAATTTATTCCCTATTGGGTGAAAATTACTATTGCGCTCGCTCTCAGTTCTGGCACAATGATTGGATGGAAACGGGTAGTCGTTACTGTCGGTGAAAAAATTGGTCAAGAACCTCTTAACTATGCCCAAGGTGCGATCGCTGAGCTAGTGACCATGACCACGATTGGTACAGCCGATTATTTCGGATTACCCGTTAGCACTACCCATATACTTTCATCAGGCATCGCTGGCTCGATGGTAGCAAATCGAGCTGGTGTGCAGAGCAATACTTTAAAAAACTTGCTACTAGCTTGGTTTTTAACTTTACCAGTTTGTATTCTGCTTGGATTTGGAACATATACTATTATTCTATTTGCAGTTCATCAACACTTTCTAGGTTTGAGTTAAAGGCTAAAAAATAGGAGGTTTACTAAGCACTTTTTCTATTTTCTATCCTTATAATTGATCAAAACTGCTAAATTTAATTAATAATTAATACAGGACTGTAGTTAAAACTACCTTTATCTGCTGTTTTTTAGATCTTTGTAAAGCTAAGCCCCCGTAAATCATATGCCTAAAAAGTCCACAGTTATTTCCCCTTCAATCTTGTCTGCTGACTTTAGCCGTTTAGGTGACGACATTCGTGCAGTTGATGCGGCGGGTGCAGATTGGATTCACGTTGATGTGATGGATGGACGCTTCGTGCCAAACATTACCATTGGACCATTGGTAGTTTCGGCTATTCGTCCTGTTACTACAAAGATTTTAGATGTGCATTTGATGATTGCTGAGCCAGAAAGATATGTGCCTGACTTTGCTAAGGCTGGCGCAGACATCATCACTGTTCACGCTGAGCATACTGCATGTCCTCACTTACATCGTAATCTCTGCCAAATCAAGGAACTTGGTAAACTTGCTGGTGTTTCGCTCAATCCTTCGACTCCTTTGAGCTTTATTGAGTACGTTCTCGACCTATGCGACTTGGTTTTGATCATGAGTGTGAACCCTGGATTTGGTGGTCAGAGCTTTATTCCTAACGTGATTCCTAAAATCGCTAAGTTGCGTCAAATGTGTGACGATCGCGGACTTGATCCTTGGATTGAAGTTGATGGCGGTCTCAAGGCTAACAACACTTGGCAAGTTTTAGAAGCTGGTGCTAATGCGATCGTTGCGGGTTCCGCAGTATTTAACGCTCCTGACTATGCTGAAGCGATCAAGGGTATTCGTAACAGCAAGCGTCCTGAGCTTGTCACAGCCTAATTAATCAAAAAAGAGAGTCGGCGCATTGAGCCGACTCTCTTTTTTGGTGGTAATTTAGATGCTCAAGGGAAAGATTTGCGATAAGAGAAATGACAGAAACTAAAGCATTGAAATACGCTTATTACTCAGGATGTGTTGCTAAGGGTGCTTGTAAAGAGCTACATGCATCGACAACTGCGATCGCACAAGCATTAGGAATTGAACTCGTGGAATTGCAGAAGGCAACCTGCTGCGGTTCTGGCACGTTCAAGGAAACCGACGAACTGATGGAGGATGTCATCAATGCCCGCAATATTTCTCTTGCCGAAGAATTAAATCTCACAGTAATGACGCAATGCAGTACCTGTCAGGGTGTACTTGGTCGTGTCAACGATAAACTTAAAAGCTCAGATTCCACGCGCAAAGACGAAGTAAATGCGTTGCTGAATACTCAAGGACATAATTTCCAAGGTTCTACGGAAGTTTTGCATTTACTCTGGATTCTGATCCGCGACTATGGCTTAGAAAATATCGCCGCTAAAGTAACTCGTTCCCTAGCTAATCTTAAATGCGCTTCCTTTTATGGTTGCTACTTATTGCGATCGCAAACTGTCACTCGTTTCGACGATCCCTTCAAACCCGAATCTCTAGAAAATATTTTTCGTACTGTCGGCGCAACTCCTGTGTATTACGAAGGACGTGTGCAATGTTGTGGATGGCCAATTTCCAGCTATGCCCCCAAAGAATCTTTCTCAATGGCAGGACGACATCTAACTGCGGCGATCGCCGCAGGCGCAGATTGTATTGTTACACCATGTCCGCTTTGTCATCTCAATCTCGATTCACGTCAACCTGAAGTTGAAAAGGTGATTGGTCACAAATTAGGGATTCCGATTTTGCATTTACCACAGTTGATTGGACTAGCGATCGGTATTGAGCCAAAAGTTCTCGGCTTAGATCGTCATATCGTTTCCACAAGTTCAGTCTTACAAAAACTTTCTCTATAAAAAAGACCTCCCAATTTGTGGGAGGTCTTTTTGTTTTTTATGGGCAAAGAGAGAATCGAACTCTCATGACCGAAGTCGTCAGATTTTGAGTCTGATGCGTCTACCAATTCCGCCATTCGCCCTTTTTTCAAGAATTATATTCTACAACAAGAATGTTGCATCTTGTCAAATATTTTTTGATGTTTTTGTGGCGATCTCCCGACCTCTATCCTTTTGGTAATTGCGATCGCGATCGCGATAATGCTTAGATTAAGACACTCTGTGAAGTACATCTCATTTAATTATCTCGATATATTTACCAATGGCAAAGTTAGAGCGTTTAATCATGTTGGCAGAAGATGAGTTGGTGCAGTACAGCACCAACGCCCGCAAAATCGAAAAATTACGCCAAAAAATTGGACTATCTCTCAACAGGGCGGAACAAAAACAAGTAAAAGCTGAGTTAATCGCAGCAATGTCAAACGACGACATTAGCAAAATAGTAGAAAAAAATCGCCAGACTGTTTCTTTACCTTTTTGGGGTATCGCAGGACTAGGGTTACTTCTAGGAATATCAATGGAGCAACCCCTAGATTTTATTGCTACTATTGTTGGCACAGGGGCAGCGATCGCCTTACAGAAATGGGGTTGGAAACTGCAAGCTAAGCGTCTAGTCCTACAAACTTTAGAAGATATTGAAGACCGAGCGAAAGGCTAATAAAAAGAATTGCGGCACTTCGTGCCGCAATTCTTTTATATTTAAAGACTGTGCTAACAACCCAGCCTTTAAATATCCTTTAAATATATTTATAGTCAATGCTACAAGTCGCTCTCATTTATCCTGAAATCCCACCTAATACTGGCAACATCGCTCGTACCTGTGCGGCAACGAACACACATTTGCATCTGGTAGAGCCTTTAGGCTTTGAAATTAGCGATCGGCAACTTAAACGCGCAGGTATAGACTATTGGGAATATGTGAACGTAACTGTACATCCCAATATTGAATCTTTGCGCGAAGCCTCAAAAGGAGGACGATGGATTTGCTTTAGTGCGCGTGGTTCACAAAGCTTCCGAGAATTTCAATACCAAGATGGTGACTGGCTCCTATTTGGCAGTGAATCAAGCGGATTACCCGAAGAGATCATTGCCAACAATCCATCTGTCCAGATTCCTATGGAACACCCTAAGGTTCGTAGTCTTAATCTATCGGTGAGTGCAGCTCTTGGCTTATTTGAAGCCAGAAGACAATTAGGACTTTAAAAATTTATGCAAATAGTCGTGTTAGCCAATTAGTAAACTTTATTGCTAGGTCGGTATTTGGTCTGAGTGCTTGTTTAGTAATATAGCAACGTAAGAGATAGATAGGACAATTCAAAACCCAAAAGATGGCAGAGCGAAGCTCTGCCATCTTTTGGGTTTTATGTCCTAAGCAAAGCTTACATTGCTATAGCTCTACCCAGAGGATTATCTGGTTCATCCTGCCAAGACAAATATGTATGAATTTCTGCCTTGCTACGATGGACTTCTTTAAATGTGGTCAGGTTTCTTGATTGAGCTTGTAAAACACAGTCTCTTGCAAACGCTAAGGAGTTTGGCTCAGCAAGCTCTGCACAAAAATCTTCCAGCATTCCAGAAACCTGATTATTGGGCATCAGCCAAAATCCTAATTTAGGCTCATTTTCATTACTTACGACAATTGTGCCGTTAGCATCAGGCTTTGCAGGTAACTCATAACTATAGTTTTGCAGTTTTTTAGCAATCGATTTCCAACGACCTTCTAGTGACGGATTGTCAGCATCAAGCATGACTCCAATAACTTGAGGTGGATTCGGACGAGTGATTAGCGCATTTAAACGTTTTAGGACTCCATCATCTGAGCCACATTGATATATTCCAAAAGTCTCTGGGATGTTATGTGCTTGGCATAAAGCCATAACAACATGACAATCTGTATCTCCTTCGACTAGTAAAACTTTATCTGTATCTTGTTTACATACGGAATTTTGCTTTAGATTTTCTGCAAGACTCATCTTACTTCTACGTCCATTTCCAGAGAGTCGGCAAGGGTTTCTAAGGTATATTCTGTGGCTTTAATTTTGCCATTTTTTTCATCTAGCCTAAAGAAAGCACCACTTTCTGGATATTTATTCCATATTTGCTCAAAGGATTGTACGCAATCACGACTATGTGTTGTTGCAAAAATCTGCACATTCAGTCTTTCGGCTAGTTGAAAAATAATATCCCAAACTTTAGGTTGTACAGTCCAATGCAACCCATTTTCAAATTCATCAATTAATAAAATGCCATTTTTTGCATTCACAAGGGCAACGACTATATGAAGTAGACGAGTCATACCATCTCCCATACTTTTGAGAGATAAGCGCTCACTAATTCCTTGTAACTTAATAAGAGGTATCCGCTCATTACGACTTCTAATATTTTGTACAAACGTAATTCCTAAAACTCGATTATCAATAAGTTCTAGTGAAGAAATTACTTCAGGTTCTAAATCAGTTAAATCAATTAGTTCCCACAAAGATGCTAATTTTTGATTAGGCATATTGTCAGTTGAAACAATCTGACATACATATTTAACTTCACTGTCCTGTCTTTCATAAAGACTTCTCACACTATTTCGCCGAATATCTCTTATATCTAGCTCTAATCTAAAAAGTCTTCTAATTTTTTCTCCCTCTTCTGCAATGAGAAAAGTTTCAATATTAGATAAATCCTCGTCTAGTTGAATATCAGAAACAAGAATTTTCCTGATAGTACCTTCATCATCAGTGATATTTTGATAAACAGCTATGTTTAATTTTAATGGTAAGTCAGGAGATACTTCTCCAAAAGAAATACTCTCTTCCCAAATCTTGGGTAATTTATGCCCAAAGAATAGATGACGTATAGGATTATCAAGATAATCGTGAGATTGCTGCTGAAATTCACTTAACCAAGTTTCTTGCCGAGATTCTATGATTTCCAGAAGAGTTTTAGAATTACCATTGCTTGCATAAATCTGTATTGCTTCTAGAAATGTACTTTTTCCAGAATTATTTTTGCCAACAATTAAGTTGACTCGTCCTAGCTTTTTTACTTCTAATTTTTCAAATAGCCTGAAATTAATTATTTGAAAGGACTTTAGCATAGAAAAATCTCCAAGAGCCTTTGTGCCAGATTAACAGATAACATACAAAAAATTCGGTCTAACTACTTAGTGACTAATGCATCGTAACTAGCTTTAAATCCTGCTTGCTGTAACGCTTTAACTGCCGTCTCCTCATCTTCGACCCAGAATTGATTGCCTAGGCGCACTAACTTTGGCATATATTCGATCGCAGCGATTACAGGAATTTTGCCAGAGTTATCAGGTTCATTTCTGCTATAGCTAGAATTACCATAGTTAGAATTGTTTTGATTGGAATTACTGTAATTGGGATTAGGATTTAAGGCGATTTTAAGTTGTTGTAAGACTTGACGATCACTTGCTTGCTCGCGAGTTAGTTCTACCCTTACCATCCGCACTGACTCAATCGACTGCATATTGTCAATAATTAGCTGTGTCTGCTCATCACGGCGATCAATTTTGCCCCACACCATCAAACGTTTATCTTTTTCAAGAAGATGCTTGACCTTATCAAAGGTTTTTGGGAAAACGACGGCTTCAGTGCTACCAGTTAGGTCTTCAAGCTGCAAAATAGCCATGCGATCGCCTTTTTTTGTGACGACCTCTTTAATTTCCAGAATTAAAGCGATCGCGGTTACTACCTTAGTCTCTAAAGAGTCGGGTATATCACAGAGATTGATCGGAGCCATTAATTTTGCTGAGCGACTGACCACGCTCAGAGGATGATCGGAAATATAGAAACCCAAAAGTTCTTTTTCAAGGCGAAGTTTTTCTTGAGAAGAGTAGTCCTGAACGCGGGATGTAGTTGGGGCAGTATCAAAGGTCTTCGTATTACTACTTTCACCAAAGAAGTCGAAGATATTACCTTGCCCTGATGCTTGCTCCTTAGCGCGTCGCGAAGCCCATTCCATCGTAATTTCAAGATCGTTCATTAATTGGTGGCGATTTGGCTCTAGTAAATCTAATGCTCCAGTTTGAATTAATGCTTCTAAAGCTTTTTTGTTTAGCGATCGCGAATCGAGACGGCTACATAAATCTGCCAAAGATGTGAAAGATCCCTTTTGACGGGCGTGTAAAATTGCTGAGATCGGTCCAGCTCCTAGATTTTTAATAGCAGCCAAGCCAAATACAATCTGATGCCTACGAGGAGTAAAGTCTTCACCAGAGCTATTTACATCAGGAGGAACAACAGGGATGCCCATACTGCGGCAATTAGCAATATATCGCTGAACCTTTTCTTGGTCACCACTAACCGAAGATAAAAGAGCCGCCATATATTCAACGGGATAATTTGCTTTAAGATATGCGGTTTGATACGTTACATATCCATAGGCGACGCTATGAGACTTATTAAAGCAATTTGAAGCTATATAGCCTTTATCTAATAAAAAATTATGATCCTGCTCTAAGCCGATATCGAAAACACATTGTATGCCTAACGATTTACGACTGATGATTTTCATTTTTATTGCCTATTAAAAATCAATTTAAAAACAAACAAAATAGAGGCGGCGCAAAGCACCACCTCTATTTTATTTTCATTGAATAAAACTTATGGTTCAAATCCTTCGAGTTCAGGTACTTCAGCCACTAAATGTACACCTTGGATATAAAGAGAGCGACCATATTTGCCAACATTCTCTAGGCGCAACTTACCACCTTGCTTCTTGGCTTGTACTGCCATATCAATTGCAGCACCTACGCCTCTACTGACGATTTTGGTCACTCCTTCAAAATCCAAAACTATCGCTGATAATTTGCGGTCGATAAATGGTTGCACGGCTTGCCTAAAATATGGAACTGTGGTTACACTCAACGCCCCATTCAGTTTGAGAATAACTTGATTGCCATCAATCTGTTCGACGATCTTGAGTTCATCTTGTAAAAATGAGGAATGAGTCATGATTGGAGAATGGGTTTGGGGATAGACAGGAACTTACTCATACGGACTGTTGTACCTTGATTGGTAGATTCTATCTCGACCTTATCAACCAGTGCTTTGATCATATGTATACCAAATCCACCATTTTTGACACCAATCTCGGATATCAAATCAAAATCAGGTGGCGGTACACTATCAATATCAAAACCTGATCCACGATCACGGACTTCTACAATTAGGCTGGTATTTGCAGCGAAAACTACAACTTCTACGTCAAGATCAGATGTACTGTAAAGAACCGCATTAACTAAAGCTTCCGTAAGAGCTTGTACGATATCTTGCACAGCATAAGGATCAAACCCCATTTTTGTAGCGAGTACTTCGACTGCTGCGATGGGAATGTCCTCGATTCCGTCAATGGGTGGAATTGAGATTCGCAGCTTTAAAGGCTTCTCACTCATGGGGAGTCATTCTGTAGCTTTGATTAGCTTTGCCAGATGTAGTATACCACACGTTTTTAACCTATGTTTGCCAAACCAATTAATTTTTGATAAAGACGTTCAAAAAATATCACAATTTCCCAATTTATTATGTCAATTTCAACAGACAAATCTAGATGCTATTTAAGCCTGATTAAGATTAATTATTTGTCCATTTATCATTGCTATCCAAGCTATCCAGTCCTAATCATGGTTACCCCAACTTCTGATTGCTTCTGCAATTGCTGCCATTGAGGCTGACCCAATAATTAGCAACACACTGAGAGCATTTAACTCTGGGGTTACACCACCACTCCGCAGCGACGAGAAAATGGCGATCGGTAGAGTGGTTGAGCCAACACCTGCGGTAAAGTAGGCAATTACAAAGTCGTCCATGCTGAGAATAAAGGATAACAAACATCCAGACAAAATTCCTGGTAAAAGCTGTGGCAGCAATACGCGCAAAAAAGCCTGTACGGGTGTAGCGCCTAAATCAAGAGCTGCTTCTTCTAGTTGGGGATCGATTGTGGCAAGACGGCTAGAAACGACTACGGCAACATAAGCTAAGCAAAAAACAATATGGGCAATCACGATTGTGACAAGGCTGAGAGGCAATTGTATTGCTGCGAAAAATACGAGAGTTGCTACTGCGATCGCAATGTCAGGGATGATCAAAGGTAAATAGGTCGCGCCACGATATAGGCTTTTGCCGGGGAAATAATATCGAGCTAATCCGACTGCGGTGAGCGTGCCTAATATTGCGGAGACTGATACCGCAGTTAGAGCAACACTCAGACTGTTTTTTAGAGCTGCTAGCAGGATTGGGTTTTGCAGAAACTTGGCATACCATTCCCACGTAAACCCAGTCCATTTTGATGGGGATGGGGATTTATTAAAGCTAAAAAGTGTCAGAACAGCGATCGGCAAGTACATGTAAAAGAATGCAAGTATCGTATACCAGGTTTGCCAGCGTTTAACAGTTGGTACATTGATTTGATTAGCCATCACTTACCACCCTGCGATCGCCATATTTAATTAGCAAGGCAATCACAATTGTTACGACAAGAATGAGCACCATACTCAGCGCCGAGCCAAAACCTCGGTTGCTACTTGCGCCCAAAAATTGCAACTCAATAATTGAGGCGATCGTGCGGCTACCAGGACCACCTAATAGTTGAGGGTTGATGTAATCGCTAAAACTAGTGATCGATACTAGTGAAACTCCCGCGATAATTCCTGAGGAAACTTGTGGAACTGTAATCTGCCAAAAAGTTTGTTTGGAATTGGCTCCGAGATCAGATGCTGCTTCAAGTAGACGGAGATCAAGTCGCTCGAGCGACGTATATAGAACTAAAACCATATAAGGAATATAAGTGTAAATCATGCCAATAATTACACCCTCAGCTTTATTTAATACATTGATCCCTGACAGTCCAATGAAGTTAAGAAAAGTGTTTAGAACTCCTGTCGGTCGCAAAATTGTAATCCATGCATAGGATCTCAATAACGATGATGTCCATAGAGGTAGGACAAATAGAAGTAACAAAATACTGCGCCATCGCTTGGGAGCGATCACGGCTAGCCAGTAAGCTATAGGGAACCCTAGGATCAAACAAAATCCTGTAGTGATAACTGCATAAAGCAGCGATCGCCACACGACAACTAGATAGATAAAGTTACCACCAACGTACTCAAATACTTTCTGGTAGTTGTCTAGCCCAAACTCAGTTTTACCAAGGGGTACGAGACTCTGAATTAAAATAAAAACTGTTGGGATAATCAAAAATGAGATCAGCCAAAAGCCACTTGGTAATAGTAAAGCTAAAGGCTCTAGCCACTTGAGTTGCCGAACTGATTTTTGGCTTGGGTTAGGGGGAATATCTGAAGAGCTATTCACAGGCATATTTAGAAGTAAAGAACTCGGGAGTCAACACCTTGCGATCTCAAATAGCGAGATACCGCCTCAGCCGAATCGCGACTTTGATAAGCACCTGCATGAATGTAAGTACCACGCCCAGAATTTGTCAAAAAGGCGTTAGGAACATATTGACGCACTCGTGATAGTAAAAACTGATTGCTTGCAGATGCTGGTACGGCAGCAACATAGCGAAAATTTGAATTTTGAGTGGCTTGTGGTAACAGTTGCTCGATAGTTGCAGTATTGGTATATGAACCATTGCTATAAGCAGTATTGGTTGATTGGGGGGGCAAAGCGAAGCTATTAGTTGTCGAGATCGAATTGTCGAAGGTCGTCGGGGCTAATGTTGATGTTGCAGGTATAAACCCTGTCTGAGGTTGCACATAACCAGTTGTTTGTGTGTAGCCTGTGGCTTGAACAGTTGGTTGCACATAACCCGTAGCCTGTTGGTTATAGCCTGTTTGGACAATTTGAGTTTGAGGAATAACTGTCTGGGTGACAACTTGCCGTGTTTCTGGTACTAGTACTTGTTGCCAACGTGGTACTAGTACCTGTTGAGTTTGCACATGTGGGACAACAGTATTTGTTGTGATTTGCTGATATTGGTTCTGGTTATAGGCGATCGCTTGTTGAGGTGCAGAGCTAAAAACCTGAGGTTGAGAATCCACCTGAAAACTAACTGGTTGAGGCGTTGGGCTTGATTGAATGACAACCTGTTGCGGGTTGGGTAAAGAGGGTAAAGAGATAGATGAAGAATTTACAAAAGCGGTGGATGTCTCTAAGAAAGGAACTTGGACATTAGTTTCTTTGCCACCTGAAGCTCGAAAATATTTTTGGGCTGATAATCCAGTCTGTTGCAGGGCGATCGCGAGGCTATCAGCGCTAGCCTCAGAGTTAAATGTCCCTGCTTGTACTACAGGTTGATCGTTAATCTTGGTAGCAAAAGCTGTCGGAGAAACAGTGCGAACCCTCTGTAATGTTGCAGCATCATTACCTGCAACAAAAATCACAAAGCGTGCCGAGGCGGATTGAGCGATCATCAAAGATGCGATCGCTATAGATCCGAGAATACTAAACCTTTTGACCCAATTCACAGCAGTACATCCTCACACTTGAATGTAATAACGGTTAAGTTTAACTCAACTAGATAAAGTGCTGATTTTTCTAGTCAAAATTATTTGGTTTATTTAAGCACCTATTTCATCAAAATATGACACTCTTAAATAGATTCGTATGGGCGGCACTAAGTGCCGCCCATACGAATCTATTTAAAAGCCTAATATCCAACTTAAAACATGGAAAAAATTAAAACTGGTTTAAATATTGCAATTTTTATCTTTTTAGCAGGTTTTATAAGCTTAGAAGTCTGGACTTTAATATCCCATCTCATAAAGACATAAAGTAAATGCGGCTCATTGAGCCGCATTTACTTTATGTCTTTGGGGTAACACTACGAATTTCCGAATAAAACTTGGACGATTGGACATGGCGATCACTAACTACATCTCCTTGTAACAAAGTTGCTACTCGAAATCTTAAGTTAGGATTTCCATACCAAATCCTTTCCTCAATTATGTTGTTGGTCGTAATCGTCTGAATTGTCAGAGCTTCGTCTGCACCAAGTTCATAATCACTTTTACCTTGTTTAGTCAATATAAAACCTTTATGTGGTGAGTTCAGATCATTAGGCACAGGTACAATTAAGGCGTTGCCCTTTGGCTTATTACTGCTTAGAGTTTCTTCTTCCCATGACATTTTCATCGGATGGATCGCAGTATTAGGATGAATGTCATGCTTTTGGCAAATTGCAACCAAATCTGGATCGTCTAGATTTAAAGCGGTAATCTCAATCACAGAGCGAATATCATTACCATTTCCCTTACTAAATTGATGATCGCTGCGTTGCGATCGCCAGCGACCGACAAAGAGTTCGAGAAATTGATGAATATCCATTAGTGAAAAATAAACAACTTAAATAAGGGCAAGACTTACAGCAGTGTTCGCTCAAATCATTTACTAAGAAGGGTTGCAGGGCAAAGCCCCGCAATGGGTTTATATTCTTAATTTGTGTAGGGTTTGAAAGAAAATTGCTATAAGAAGAACAAACGTTAGTTTAGCTATGACATAAATTTTATAGTAATTTGCAGTCAAAGCAAAGGGAGCGCATTGCGCCCCCTTTGCTTTATAGGTTTTAAAGATTAACGGACTTAGTCATTTACCTTTTAAGTTGAGATTTAGCGACGTGGGACTAGACGTTCGTAATCGAGGTTTTGAGCAGACACAGGGGTTGAGTTTGCTGGAGCAGTATTAATGCTGCGAGCCATATTCAAGAACAAAGCTGGATCGCCTGTTTTTGGGGCTCTGTCGGTAACCACATAGCTGCGGACAGTATTTTGCCAGATAAGTTGAGGGAAGCCCAACTGTGCGCGATGGTAAGCATCGTAGCGAGGAGACTTGAGGTTGAAAGGCACTTCTCCAATTCTTTGGCTAGGTAGAACCCGACGACGTTGGTAAGGCAAGATATCATCGCCAAAAGCTTCAAGATATTCATCGCTGTTGAGCAATGCATCAATGAAACCTTCAATACCTTTGGTCGCAACTACGATTGACCAAGCAATTTTTTCTTTTTCGCTGTATACATCACGACCAAGGACGCGCTGTACAGTTTGTTCTACGAAGCGATAGTTACTGTTTTTGTCATAAAAACTGCTTCTATAGGTTTTGGACAGTACTAGTCCACGCACAAATTGTCTGACCGATATATTGCCAGAACGCAATTGCGATTCTAGAGTAACTTCGCGATCAGAGGTAAAAGCATGGAAGAAAATTTGGCGATAGGCAGCTTCAATCAGTTCGCCTAGATCACCACTAGAGAGTAAGTTTGCAGTGTTATAAATGCGAGGTGTGTTGTCACTACCGACTGTAAAGCCAGCAACGCGAGAATTTTGCGATGCTGGGGCATAATTTAATAAAGGAAGAGCCACGTTTAAATCTCCAAAATATTATCGAAAAGTTATAAAAATACCTATTCCCAAACATACAATGAGTTCGGGGCTAAATAAGCTAAATATAATTACGAGAGGCTACCCTCTTGTCAATGATAGGATAGGCGAAATTAGCTAGTTCTACTTGCTTAATATAAGTTTACCTTTGCAAGAGATATTTGACTCTTCGTACGATCTATCTCTGAGTCCTAAAATTAATTTATCTCAATGTTTTTTGAATATCGTAAGTTTGCCGATCGCTTCTGGACATGGCGCGATTATGAGATTGGTTATTGTGCTGAGGGATTAGATGAAAATCTTGATAAGCCTGCAATTGTTCTGATCCATGGCTTTGGGGCTTCGGTGGGGCATTGGCGCAAAAACATCCCTGTTCTTGCGCAAAAATTTAGGGTTTATGCGATCGATCTAATTGGTTTCGGTTCCTCTGCTCAGCCTAAACCGAGTGAGCTTGCTTATACATTCGAGACTTGGGGACAACAGGTTGCCGATTTTGTGAACGAAGTGGTGGGCGATCGCGCCATATTAGTTGGCAATTCGATCGGAGCGGTGGTGGCTATGCAATCGGCGATCTATGCACCTGAGCTAATCTTCAAGACTGTGCTGATTAATTGTTCATTACGATTATTACAAGAACAAAATCAATTAGATATGCCTTGGTTTAAGCGTGTTGGCGTAAAGGCTGTCCAAAATATTTTGGGTAATCGGGTGATCGCCAAATTATTTTTTGATCAAGTTCGTAATCGGCGATCGGTAAAGCAAATACTTTCGCAAGCTTATTTTCATAAAGAAGCTGTGACCGAAGAATTAGTTGACATATTAATTCAGCCTGCACAAAACCCGAATGCAGTGGATGTATTTATGGCTTTTGTTCGCTATTCTCAGGGGCCAAGACCTGAAGATCTCTTAGCGATTTTGCCCTGTGATGCGATCGTGTTATGGGGCGATCGCGATCCTTGGGAGCCAATTGAATTGGGTCGTAAGTCTTTCACAAAATTTGCCTGTGTAAAAGAATTTATTGATATTCCCTACGCTGGGCATTGCCCACAGGATGAAGTTCCAGAAATAGTTAATAATATTTTACTGAAATTGCTATAAATTTAAAAGCAGAAATGCCGCACGAAGTGCGGCATTTCTGCTTTTATGCTGCTTGATGCCGATACCAAGCGATCGTCTTATTTAAACCATCGCGAAAATCTACCTGTGCTGTGAAACCAAATGCTTGTTTAGCTCGTTCTACATCAAGACAACGGCGAGGCTGACCATTAGGCTTATCAGTTTCCCAAATAATTTCGCCATCGTATCCCATTAATTCACAAATTAAATGGATCAAATCCTTGATTGAAATTTCTAAGCCAGTACCAATATTGATTGGCTCAGACTCGTTATAAGCCTCGGATGCCATCACTATTCCTCTCGCAGCATCTTCTGAATATACAAACTCTCTTGTCGAGGTTCCATCTCCCCATACAGAAATAAAGCGATCGCCTCTTTGCTGAGCTTCATAAACTTTACGGATTAGAGCAGGAATTACATGAGAGCTACGAGGATCAAAGTTATCTTCTGGTCCATAGAGATTAACTGGCAGTAGATAGATGCCATTAAAACCATATTGTTGTCGATAGGACTGTAGCTGCACTAGTAAAGCTTTTTTAGCAACTCCATAGGGAGCATTAGTAATTTCAGGATAACCATTCCAGAGATCGGTTTCTTTAAACGGTACAGGTGTAAAGTTGGGATAGGCGCAAATTGTGCCAACACATACAAATTTTTGAACATTTGCTTGATAACTGGCATGAATTAATTGGACACCCATCATCAGATTGTCATAAAACAGTTCGGCTGGTTTTTCGCGATTGAGTCCAATACCACCAACATGAGCGGCAAGATGGATAATTAAATCCTGCCCCTGTACAACTTTTTCGCAGATATCCAGCGATCGCAAATCAAACTCCTTTGATCTAGGGACGGTAATTAAATCTGGGCTGGCTCCTCTGGCGATTAGTTGGGCAATTACTTGCTTACCTAAAAAGCCCGCCCCCCCCGTCACAAGAATCTTTTGATCTTTGAATTGTAGTTTTGCTCGATTTTCTAACATAAAAACTTCTCTATTAAAGTCTAAGTAATTTAAAACCCAAACTGAACTTAAAAGCCATGCTTTGCATGGCTTTTAAACTACCAAGTCGAAGCCTGGCCAGTATTTCGCAATGTTGCAATATCATGAGAATGTGTGCCCTTAGGATTAGGTAAGCCCAAGGCTTCTAGATCTGCGTCCACCATTAGCTCAACTAAAGCTTTGAAGGTAACCTTAGGCTCCCAACCCAGCTTTTGTTTTGCCTTAGTTGAGTCGCCCAATAACAAATCGACTTCAGCAGGGCGAAAATAACGCGGGTCGATCTCTACATAGTTGTCCCATTTAAGGTTGACGTAAGCAAAAGCTTCTTCTAAAAATTCTCTTACTGAATGGGTCTCACCTGTGGAAATCACGTAGTCATCAGGTTTTTCCTGTTGCAACATTAACCACATCGCCTCAACATAGTCTTTGGCATAGCCCCAATCGCGTTTGGAATCAAGATTTCCTAAATAGAGTTTTTTCTGCTGATTAGCGACAATGCGGGCGATTGCTCTGGTGATCTTTCTGGTGACAAAGGTCTCACCTCGGCGCGGTGACTCATGATTAAACAAAATGCCATTGCAAGCAAATAGTCCGTAAGACTCTCGGTAATTAATTGTTTGCCAATGGGCATACACCTTGGCACAAGCATAGGGACTACGTGGATAAAATGGCGTATCCTCATTTTGGGGGACAGCTTGCACTAAGCCGTACATCTCGGATGACCCGGCCTGATAAAAACGGATTTCGCGATCGTTGCGTTGTTGATAGTCGCGCAAAGCTTCTAATAACCGTAATGTTCCCATCCCTACTGCGTCAACTGTATATTCAGGAGAGTCAAAGCTAACGCGCACATGGGACTGAGCACCGAGGTTAAAGACTTCATGAGGTCGAACAGCTTCTAAAATGCGTCCCAAAGTAGTACCATCGGTCAGATCACCATAATGCAGAAATAATTTGGTTTCTGGTAAATGCGGATCTTGATACATATGATCAAGGCGATCGGTATTGATTGTGGAAGTGCGTCGGATGATTCCATGCACTTCATACCCTTTTGCTAGCAATAGTTCTGATAGATAAGATCCATCTTGACCTGTGATACCCGTAATTAAGGCGCGTTTAGATTTACTCATGAAGTATGGCTTGGAAGGAATCAATAAATTTTATACCAATGATTAAAGCAATCTAGAAAAGATGTGGAAAACGAGCAGTTTCCTTTTCTCATTTACAAGCATTTACCATCAATCAATAATTTTTCAAACTCAGTTGCAGGTAATGGTGGGCTAAAGAAGTAGCCTTGTATCTGATCACAGCCATTTTCTTTTAAAAACTGAACTTGCTCCGCTGTCTCGACACCTTCAGCGATAACTTGCAAGGACAAACTATGGGCAAGATCGATGATGGCGATGGAAATCGTCGCATCGTGGCGATCTGTTGTAATGTCTTGGATAAAACAGCGATCTATCTTAAGTATATTTACTGGAAAATGCTTAAGGTAGCTCAAAGACGAATAGCCTGTACCAAAATCATCAATCGCTACTTTTACGCCTATTGACTGCAACTGCGATAGTACTTGGATTGTAAACTCTGCATTTTGCATAATGATGCTTTCAGTAAGCTCGATTTCCAGATTATCTGGTTCAGTACCAGTTTCTTGTAAAATCTTACTAATTAATTCTGTGAGATTATTATCTGGACGAAAATGCTGACCAGATAAATTGACAGCAATAGATCCATAATTTATGCCAGATTCTCTCCAAGAGCGCATTTGTTCACAGACTGAGTATAGGATTACCTCACTCAAACGCAGAATTAGCCCTGTTTCTTCGGCTACAGGAATAAATTTACTCGGCATAATCAACCCTAAGTCGGGATGCTGCCATCTTACTAGTGCTTCAGCCCCAGCGATTTTTCCAGATTTGAGGTTGACCAAAGGCTGATAAAAAACCCGAATTTCATTGCGATCAATGGCGCGGTGGAGGCTATTTGCTAACGCCATATATTCTGAAGATTGGACATTCAGATCTGGACTATAGAGCTTATAGCTATTTCGGCTATGGGTTTTAGCGTAATACATAGCTAATTCAGCATTTTTGATTAATCCTTCCACCTCTTGATGATCGTTAGGAAAAATGGATATGCCAATACTACTAGTAATGAAAACTTCATGCCCATATAAATGATAAGGGCGGCTTAATAGATCGAGAATTTTCTGTGTTTCAAGTTTGATGCTGAGCGTATCTGTGACACCAGAAATGATCAGTGCAAATTCATCGCCTTGGATACGCGCCACCATATCGCATGGTGCGGTGTAGCGCTTCAGGCGCTCGGCGATCGCTATAAACAATTGATCGCCAATATTATTACCAAGAGTGTTGTTAATAATATTGAAATTGTCCATATCCAGAAATAGTAAAGCGAGCGATTTGTTATTAATTTTGGCGTGCAAAATAGCTTGGCTTAGCGACTCATGAAAAAGGATGCGATTTGGCAGTTGTGTTAAGCCATCATGGTGAGACAGGTATTCAAACCTTGCGCCTACTGCTTTGATTTCATCATAGTAATGATCTCTAGCTGAGTTGTATTTTTGCAATCGTGAGGCGATCGCACCCAATAGCTCTGCTGAGGTAAATGGCTTTGTCAAATAGTCATCTGCACCTAGTTGCATAGCATGACGCATATCTGCTTTTTCCGTCATCGCCGTTAAAAATATAAACGGAATCATTGAGGTTTTCTGTTCTTGTCGCAGTGCAACCAATGTCCCGAAGCCATCTAGTTCAGGCATGGCTATATCACAGATAATCAAATTTGGTAAATAGGTTTTAGCTATTTGTACACCAACAAGTCCATTTTCTGCACCCAGTACATCAAAACCTTCGTAGGAAAGAGTCTCCATAATCTCTTCGCGCAAAGCTTCCACGTCTTCGATGACTAGTATTGTTGTCATAATTTAGTTTGTTCCGTTATAAATTCAATAATTAGTGTTGCGCAATGTAGCCTCACAAAACTAATTATTCATTAAGGCGTAAGGAAGTTTTACCTTTACAGTTGTGCCTTTATTCTCAACACTAGTAAGTTGAATTGTGCCACCAAGAATATCTACTGAATTCTTGATAATTGCCATCCCCAATCCAGTTCCTACGATCATACCAACATTTTGAGCGCGATAAAAATGATCAAAAATCTTTTCTTGATCATTTAAAGGAATGCCAATCCCCTGATCTTTAAACTCTAATAAAAGCTGCGGAATACGATCGCTAGTTAGCGAAATTGTAAAATCAACTTCACTAGTGTTTGGAGAATATTTAATAGCATTTGATAGTAAGTTAGAAACAATTTGCCTAAAGAATTTAGTGTCAATTGATATCTTTGCAGGAGCATTGATATTTTTGAAAACAACTTGATGCTTGCCGTTGCCAATTAATTTGGTTTGCTCGATAATTTCTAGACAGAAATCTTCAAGATTAATTCTTTCTGACTGTAAATCAAATCTACCAGATTCAGTTTTTCCAATAATTAATACTTCCTCTAATAGGTTAGTCATTCCTTTAACTTCGCGTTGGATTTTATCAATTCTTTCCAGTTTTTTCTCGTCCGACATTTTGTGCCCATAGTTTCGCAGCAGATCACTTGCTGTTTGGATGGTTGCTAATGGAGTGCGAAACTCATGGGAAGCTCTGGAAATAAATTGTGATTTGAGTTCGTTAAGTTCTTTCTCTCTGAGCAAAGCCCTCTGTAATTGGCTCAGACTCTGCTCAAGCTGCTGAGTGCGATCAGCAACTTGACGTTCTAGATTTTTGTTAAGATCCTGAACTCGTTCAAATAATTTTACTTGTTGAATCGCGATCGCTACATGATTAGCCAACTGTTTGAGCAAATCAATTTCAAATTCTTCCCACTGACGAGGCGCAAAACATTGGTGAGCTATTAACAATCCCCATAACGTATCTCCAAAAGAAATAGCGACTACGATATTAGCCTTAACTTGAAAACATTGTAGAAGATCTTTATGGCAAGTGCTTAAATCCGCAAGCTCAACATCATTGATACTAGATATAGCTCTATTTTGATATTTTTGCACATAATCCTGATTAAAACATGCATCATTAATTGTTTTGCCAAGAATGGATAACACAGGATTATTAACAGCTTCTACAACAAATGTACCACTCCAATCTTGCTGAAACTGATAAATAACTACTCGATCAATACGTAATAATTCTTGAGTCTCTTTAACCGTAATTGATAGGATTTGATCGAGATTTAATTCGCATTGAATTTTAAGTAAAATTGCATTTAGCAATCTTTCTCTTTCACTTTGATAGCGCAGTTGAGTCTCGACTTTTTTCCGCTCGGTAATGTCGTAATAACTGCTTAAATACATCCGTTTACCTTTGTATGCCATTAGTCTTGAGGAAACTAAGACATCTTTAAATGTGCCATCACGATGACAAATGCGAGTCTCGACAGTCATCGGTTGTCCCTTTTCCTGAAGTTGCTGTAATCGTTGCAAAGCTTTATCATGTTCGGCACGATCGGGATATAGGAAGGTTGTAAAATCATGGCTAGCATTTGCTTCCTCTGACGTATACCCCGTGAGATTTTCCATCCCATTATTGAAAATCGAAAAATAGCCTGAATCATCACTAAATGTAATACCTTCTTTGATCGATGTTAGTACAGTGCGCAAGCGCTCTTCACTTCCCAGCAATTTTTGGTTTGATTTTACTTGGTCGGTAATGTCGGTTTGAATGCCGATGTAGTTAGTGAGTTCGCCATGATCATTAAAGACTGGTGCAATATATAAATCATTCCAAAATGGGGTACCATCTTTGCGATAGTTGAGAAGCACAGAGTGACATTCTCGCTTTTCCTCAATAGCTTTGCGTAACTCTATAAGACCAAGCTGATTGCGATCGCCACCTTGCAGAAATCGACAATCACGTCCGATTACTTCTGCTGCGCTATAGCCTGTAACCCTCTCAAAGCTGGGATTAACATAAATCATGGGATTATTCGACTGGGTGGCATCGGTAATCACAATCCCATTAGAACTTGCAGCGATCGCGCGTTCGCGCAACTTCAGAGACTCTTCTACTCGCTTCCGTTCTGAGACATCTCGCAATGAAGCAACCACGTAGACTCTGCGATCTTCATCAATTGTTTCTGACACACGCATTTCCGCCGAGGTTGTACTACCTCGGTTGAGAATATCGACATCAGTGCTTTCCCCCGCTACTACAGGAAGTCCAAAAGTTTCACCGATAATATCTTCAGATTTACACCCAAATAGGTTCTCGGCTGATTGATTAACATATCGCACCACGCCATCATGATCAACCACCACAAAAGCGTCAGAAACTTCACTCACTAAATGGCTGAATTTTTTTTGATTGAGATCTTGAACTTGGAATTTTGATAGTGAGCGGTCAGTAATATCTTGACAAGTTCCGACGATCTGCTCTGAGTTGTTGATACTGTCAATATCTAGGGATAGCGAAATCGATAGCATCCGATTTGTCACTAAATCAAGTTGTTCTTCAAACACAACAACTTGTCGTGTTTGCAAACATTGACGAACATATTTGTTTAATAATTCAGCAAATCCTAAAGACAAACATTCCTTTGGCTGTAAGCCAACTAGATCAACAGTTTGATCGATACTACGTTCCCCAAAAACAAGATGGACAAATGCGGAATTAGCGAGAGAAAACCGCAGAATAAATCCCTGATCATTTAGATCAGATACTTGCGTATTTGCTTCAATCGACAAAACAAAGATTCCGCATTGAACATGATCTAGGATATTTTGCATAATCGCCAAATCCTCTACCAAATGTCGCAGCTATTAACTATAAGTTTTCTAAATTTCTGAGAAAGCACACCTTTCGGGTGCACTTTCTCAGAAATTTAAGATTTTAATATCCCAAATATATACAGATAAAAATAAGCCTCTACTCTGAGTCTTAGGTTTCATGGCTCAACTATAATTGTGATCTCTATGTATTCACATTAATTATTTATGTATTTAACCATCTCAGTTCCTTCTATCGGTTGTGCTAGTTGTATTGAAACTATTGCCAAAGCGATTCAATCTGTCGATGCAACAGCAGCAGTTAATGGCGATGTAACAACTAAGTCTTTAGATATCGAGAGCCATTTATCTGAAGTCAAAATTCGAGAACTAATTGCGATCTCAGGTCACAAAGCTGCATAAAAATTAGATACAGTGGGAATTACTTCGTCTAATTCTTAGATATCGCAATAATCTCCTTTAGGCGCATTAAAATCCCCTGACTTTCCGCCACTCTTATGGATCAACCTTGTATTCGATATTATCATCGTCTTTTCAAGGGACTTTGCCATATCGTAAAGGGTTAAAGCCGCGATCGTGGCAGCGGTCATGGCTTCCATTTCCACCCCAGTTTCAGATTTGGTTTTGACCTCAGCCTCAATTTGATAGCCAGGGATATTTTCATCTAGAAAAATCTTGACATCAACACTAGTGAGATTAATCGGGTGACACATGGGGATCAAGTTAGCTGTTTGTTTGGCTGCCATAATCCCTGCTAGTCTTGCCGTCCCTAATACATCTCCCTTTGGCACATTTCCTGATTGGATGGCATCTAATGTTGTTGTTTTCATAGATATCTCGCAAACAGCGATCGCCCGTCTCACCGTTTGTGGTTTATGCGTCACATCCACCATCTGAGCATTACCACTTTGATCGAGATGAGCGAGTGAATGAAGAATATCCGTATCCATAAAAAACTTTGCCGAAATTAGCTCAATAATATAAAAACAAAACAAGGCTACGAAGTATTTAATCATGGTTAGTCATTGCTAACCATTCAGCCATGACCAGACTCTTTACCTAGTACAAAAGTTTACCCGAATTATGACTGAGACTGTAAAGATTGAGATTTATGCAGATAATCTTGGTGTGACTCAAGCGATCGCAACCAAACTTGCTCAGCTTGTCTCCGCAGGCACAATTATTTTGCTTGAAGGCAATCTTGGCAGTGGCAAAACCACTTTTATGCAAGCCTTTGGTCGAGCACTTGGCATTAGCTGCACAATTACTAGTCCGACGTTTACGCTAATTGATGAATATACCGAAGGTCGTTTGCCACTTTATCACATTGATCTTTATCGCCTAGAGCCATCTCAAGTTCCTAGTTTACATTTAGAAGAATATTGGCGTGGGGAAGATCTTCCGCTTGGTGTGGTGGCGATCGAGTGGGCAAGTAAACTGCTTACCATTCCGCCAAATCATCTCAAGATTAATCTCTCATCACCAATAAACTCTCAAAATAAAAAAGAAGAGGCAAAAAATCTTAACTTAAATTTAGAAGACGATCTCGAAGTTTTTTCTGAAGCTCGTCTTATCTACTTGATCGCTCAAGGCAAACCCTATGTTGATATTCTGACAGCACTTTGTGCTGAAGCAGAAATCAAGATTCTTGTTAAAAAATAATGACAATCAGCACTTTATAACAAGCAGAAATTCTCATTATAAAAATTGGTTTCATAATGAGAATTTCTGCTTAACAAGAAATTTATATGGTAGATCAAGGTCAGGAATTTGACCTATAGCAATTGCCGATCAAACGAGTCAAAATTTATATTAGTTTGGGTTTGAGCGTAAAGCGTCGTAAGACTTTTTTTGATTTAGTTATCTTTAGAATCTAGGTCATCAGGTTCGCCATTACCCTTTACTTCATCTTGGAAGCCCCGTAGAGCTTGTCCCACACTGCGACCAATCTCAGGGATTCGCTTTGCCCCAAAAATTGCTACACCCACAAGCGAAATTACAATTACTTCTGGCCAGCCAATTCCAAACATTTAACTTCGATCTCCTCAAACGTATCTGAATATGATTCTATTGTCTCAGCAAGTATAAGCTAACTGAACTTTCTGAATGTATTCAAAAGCAGTAAGCTATAAACAATTTACAAGTAAATCTAAACAAGTACTAAAAAATAATGGACTCAACCATTACTTGGACACTTGGCAGCACCGAACCTGATGCTGAAGCCAATCTTGCCCGTATCGCCCAATGGTGGACATCTTTAGCGGGGCAAGAAATCATCTGGCAACAACGCCCCTTAGACGAGAATAGTGATCGCAATGCGATCGACTGGAACAAGCAAGCTCTCGACGAAACTTTTGCAATTCAAACACCGAGCTTACGCGGCATTACCCTTTATTGGTTCAAACCCACTAGCCCCGACGAACGCAATATTTCTGTTGGCTACCTGCAACTCAACCAATTTACCCAACAATTAGACATTCTGCCATCGTCAGGTCGAAGCTATCAACTCCGCATTACTCTGCCCAAAATCGTCTACCAAAAGACTCAAGTCATCGATCCCCAGTTTGGCTGTATCATTCAGCCCAATGGTGATGCAGTTTTACTATTTCGAGATGAAACCCAACGTTTAGAAATTCAAATTGATTTAAGCGCCGTAAATGCGGATTTACTCAAGCAAAAGCTTAGTAAGACATAGAATATATTTGCGCTGCTATAGCAATGCACGGAAGTGTTGTCACACTTTTGGGGATTAAAAACCAAGCCCTGTAAGGGTTTTAAACGCACAAAATGGCTTAGCCATTTTGTGCCTTAGTATAAATCTAGTTTTTGACTATGCCTTATCCTCTCCCACTGAAAGAATATGTGAATGATCAGGGATGAACTGCTTCGCCACTCGTCTCTAGTTATTCTCTCGGAAGAGAGTATCTACTTATAAACATTAATAAAGTAAGGCGTATTTTTAATGAATCCAGCCTATGATTTGAGCATATTTGGCAAATAAACTTGGCTAAGGGTAAATCTATGACACCTCAAGAACTTCCCCCTCCGATTAGTCCTCGGCAGATGGATATGCTTCGTGCTGTAGCTGCAATGGCTTGGGCTGATGGCAAGCTTGAGCCTGATGAAATTCGACTAATGCTTGATGAATTTGCAATGTTATTTGCCAAAACTGAAAAAGAACGTATCGATCTAAAAAATCGTCTTAAAGATTATTTAGATCAAAATATTCCTCTTGAAGAAGTTGTACCAAACATCAAAAGTGTTGAAGATCGAAAAATGACTCTTAGACTTGGCTACCAAGTAATCCAAGCTAGTCGGCGCAACCCAGATGAACCAATGATTAATCTTGATGAAGCCGCAGCCTATCAAAGGCTAGTCAGGATACTAGATTTGCCCCCAGATGTTGTAGCCGACATTGAAGCTTCGATCATTCCTCATGAAGAATCCAATCCGAACGGAATTATTAAAGCTTTGGCATTAAGACTACACAAATTGCTTGGAAATGCAAATTAAGTAGATTGACTTCAGCAATTCTCATTATAAAAACCAGCTTTTTGCAAGCCCGACTTAGTCGGGCTTGCAAAAAGCTGATTTTGGAATTTACAGCGCCTTTGGTACTGTAAATTCCAAATTAGTAAGGTTTCGCCCATGCAGAGATAGGCGAAACCTTATTAATTAAAAATTTGTTTTTGTATAAGTACTTAAGCTGTAGATATAGTCAGAGAATTTAGGGCAAAATCAAGACCCAAAGAAGATTTGCAGCGCTACGCTGCAAATCTTCTTTGGGCTTTATGTGTTAATTAGAATGACTATATCTATAGATGAATACGCTCCTTTCCCATTAAAAGAATAGGTGTTGTAATGTGAATAAATAGTGGTGTGTGGTTTCGTCATGCAACACTATTTATTCACTGTGAAGTGAGTAGCTTTGTACAGAGATAAAAAACAAAACTTTGTTTAACAAAATTGTAGTAAATCAAAGCTCACATTTGTCATAACAGCTATGCTTCACTCGGATTTTATAAAAAAATGTGAGCTTTTTTGTTCATAATTACATAGTTAAAACTTTCCTTCAACTCTTTATAATAAAAAATTTGCAGGTTGCTTAATCATAAATTGCCGCAGGTTTGGGTTCTAAAATAACTAAGTCATTGTGCCGATGGTAATACCTATCGCCACAAACTCGGATAGAGTGATTACTTACAGTAAATCTTTAAGAAATACGAGCAGCCACTATGCGGGATGGAACTGATCTTCAGCAAAAAATTATGTCTGCCCCATTCTTTGTGGGGTTGCCTGATGAAGCTGTAATTAGGGCTACAGCCCATATGGTTACACGTAGCCATCCAGCCGATCAAGTGATTTTGTTGGAAAATGATTGGGGCAACTCAGTTTATTTCATCTTGGAAGGCTGGGCAAAAATTCGCACCTATAACCTTGATGGTAAAGAAATTACCCTAAACATACTAGGCTTTGGTGAGATGTTTGGCGAAATGGCTCCACTAGATCAAGTACCCAGATCCACTGATGTGATTACGCTTACACCGACAACTATTGGTAGTCTGCCAGCTTCAGATTTTGTACATCTGCTTGAAACAGAGCCTATCGCAGGCATTCATTTAGCAAGGCTAATGGCAAAGCGCTTACGTCAAGTTAATCGACGGTTGCGCTTACGGGAAGCTGATAGCACTTCTCGTGTCGCCGATGTTCTGCTGTTTCTAGCTGAAGGACAAGGGACAAAAGTCAGTGGTGGTTTAGAAATCCCCAATTTACCCCATCGTGAGCTTAGTAGTCTAAGTGGGTTAGCAAGGGAGACAGTCACTCGTGTATTGGGTAAATTAGAACGCAAAAATTTAATTCAGCGTATTCCCGATCGCGATGTATTATGCATCCTTAACCCTGAAGGCTTAGAATCTTTGATGGTTTAGATCAGAAGGTGTTGCTTCGCGTCACCTTTTGATCTGTTATTATTAGGCTCGTTATTTGGTAGGTAAGAAGTATAAATGCTGAATCCAGTTGATTTCAGCGGTAGACCGTTTCATTTTGTGGGCATTGGCGGAATCGGGATGTCGGCGATCGCCTATATTTTGGCGAAGCAAGGATTTACAGTATCTGGCTCGGATATTAGTAGCAATCGCATCACTCAAAAACTACAGGCTCTGGATGTACAAATTTTTCAAGGGCATCATGCAGACAACATCGATCTAGCAAATGCACCTCAGGTTGTCTGTTCGACAGCTATCAATCAACAAAACCCTGAGTTTCAGGTAGCTTTAGCAAACGGCTTACCAATTTTGCATCGTTCAGACTTATTAGCCGCGTTGATCGAACAATTTCAGGCGATCTCCGTTGCAGGTACTCACGGCAAAACAACAACTAGTAGCCTAGTTGGCTTCTTGTTGCTCAAAGCTGGACTCGATCCTAGTATTATCATCGGTGGTGAAGTTAGCGCTTGGCAAGGAAATGCGCGTTTGGGGCAAGGAAAATATTTAGTTGCTGAAGCCGATGAGTCGGATGGTACTTTAGTAAAATTTTTATCCCATATTGGCATTATTACCAATATTGAGCTAGATCACCCAGATCACTATCACAGCCTTGAGCAGGTCGTTGAAATCTTTCAGGCTTTTGCAAAACGTTGTGAAATTGTCGTTGGATGTATTGATTGCCAAACGGTTAAGGAGTTTATTCATTCAGACATTACCTATAGTTTGAGTGACCCGACCGCAGATTATATGGTGTCGGAAGTGAGTTACACTCCGTCAGATACTCAAGCCTTAGTGATCGAACGAGGCAAAGCCTTAGGTAAAATTTCAGTGGGGCTACTTGGCAAGCATAATCTCAGCAATGTTCTGGCTGCGATCGCAGTTGCCCGATATGTTGGCGTTGAGTGGCAAGCGATTGTCGATGCTTTACCTGATTTTGTTGGGGCTAGTCGCCGTTTTGAGATTAAAGGCGTGCAGAACGGAATTACATTTGTAGACGACTATGCCCATCATCCTAGTGAAATTATTGCCACTCTTGCTTCAGCAAGACAACAAAATACTACTAGCCGTGTAGTTGCGATTTTTCAGCCCCATCGCTATAGCCGCACCCATAGATTCTTAGCAGAATTTAGTCATTCCTTTACCGATGCAGATGTGGTGATTGTCACCGATATCTATGCTGCTAGTGAACCCAATGATGGCAAGATATCAGGGCTACAAGTCTCTGAAGCGATCGCCTCAGTTCAAGATCAAGTGCATTATCTGCCAACGCTCAAAGATGTCCAAGCATTCTTAGTGCAAAATTTGCAGTCGGGGGATCTGGCTGTATTTCTCGGTGCGGGCAACCTCAATCAGGCGATCGCGCCAACCATACAAGAATTAACCCATTAAATGTGCTACAGCGGAGCCGTGCCACATTGTAATGGGCGAGTTTTTAAATTAGATAACGAACGAAAGATAACGAACGAAGCAGTTTAGTCACTTAATTAGCTTTAATTTAAGCAATGTCACTCGATCTTCAAATCCAAAACTCTATTCGCTCCAATGTATCTCTTGCTGGGCTAACTTCGATGCGAGTTGGTGGTTTGGCTGAGTACTTCATTTCGCCTCGCTCATCTACGGAGCTAGCTGAAAGTCTCTCATGGGCAAGCGATCGCAATCTACCAATCACAATTATTGGTGCTGGTAGCAATCTCTTAATTAGTGATCAAGGATTAGTGGGTTTAGTGGTTTGTACTCGGCATCTACGAGGCATTGAATTTGATGAGCATTCTGGTCAAGTTACCGCCGCCGCAGGTGAACCTGTGGCTCGTTTAGCTATGCAAATCGCTAGTCATGGTTGGTCTGGCTTTGAATGGGCGGTTGGTATTCCTGGAACTGTGGGTGGATTGGTCGTAATGAATGCAGGCGCACAGGGTGGATGTGCGGCTGATTGTGTGGTTTCTGTTCAGACGATCACCTTAACTGGTAAAACTCATCTCGTCTATCCTCAAGATTTGGATTTCAGTTACCGAACCTCGTCTCTACAAGAATCGTCAAACATCGTGACAGGTACAACCTTTAGATTTCAAGCTGGCGGCAATCCATTGGCGATCGCAGCAGATACTGAGGCAAAACTTAAAGTAAGACACACCACACAGCCGTATCATTTGCCCAACTGTGGCAGTGTTTTTCGTAATCCTTTGCCCCAATTTGCCGCAAAACTAATTCAAGACGCTGGATTAAAGGGTTATCAAATCGGCAATGCCCAAGTCTCAGAATTACATGCCAACTTCATAGTTAATCTGGGGAATGCAAAAGCTAGTGATATTTGCAGTCTCATCGAACACATTAAAACTGTAATCAGCGATCGCGATGGTGTGGTGCTAGAAACCGAAGTCAAGATGATCGGTCATTTCTAAACAATTGGGGCTTGTCAGCGATCGCATTTATCTATAGATAGATTTAATATTTTAGTATTTACATTACTCAATACTTCATTTAATCTATTTATATAAGCGTAAGCTTACATATAACTTTATTAATCTTATTCATTCCCAAAAGGATTATTTGCAATTATGACAACAGCAGTACAAAGACGCGAAAGCGCATCAATCTGGGATCAGTTTTGCAATTGGATCACCAGCACCGACAACCGCCTATATGTAGGCTGGTTCGGCGTAATCATGATTCCTTGCTTACTTGCAGCAACCACATGCTTCGTAATTGCCTTCGTAGGCGCACCACCAGTCGATATCGACGGTATCCGCGAGCCAGTAGCAGGCAGCTTGCTATTCG